>Ga0194116_10005775_pt1 | contig 13489 bp, 13 predicted proteins | sample TA2MahsurfametaG_4_FD_148617 | JGI IMG/M metagenome (GOLD analysis project Ga0194116, IMG submission 148617) | Freshwater microbial communities from Lake Tanganyika, Tanzania - TA2015008 Mahale S9 surface | ecosystem: Environmental > Aquatic > Freshwater > Lake | place: Tanzania: Lake... | reverse complement strand
TATTTTAAAGTAAATCTGTAAATGAATAATCATAAAAATTTATTTTTTTAAAATTTTTGAATAAAGATATTCAGATTAAAGAATTCGATTATAATTGAATTTTTACCTCACAAACATATATATTTAAATTTAAATCAACTATATTTAAATTTAAACTTAAATAATTATAATGAAAAAAATAGATGATAAAAAAGGACAAAAACAAGAGAGACAATATCAGGATGAAAAAAAAAATAAAGAAAGCAAAAATATGGACTTAATAAATATTGGAAAAAACACGGTCAAAAATACTCTTCCAATAGAATCTAAAAAAAGCAACAAAATTATAGAAATAGAAAATTTCAAAAAGATTCCTATAACATCTTCAAATCAAATCAAGCAAGTGAAAAATTATATTAGAGAATCACTCCAAGAACACTTAGAGTTAATAAAAAAACCAGAAATATATAATTTAATTGAAAAAGATTTAAACGAAGAAGAAAAGGAGACTATGAAAGTTATGATTGAGAGCATTCCTGATGAAATCTTAGAAAAAATGTCAAAGAAAATCTCAAATATTTACAAATCTATTAAAAAAATCATTAAACAAACTTGTGAAGTCGACAAAAAAGCAAAGTTAAAAAAATTAATTATTAATAAAGAAGACTTAGACAAGGATTTAGAGATCAAAGCTGAAGAGAAACTTGATAATCTTACTAAAGTAGCAGATAAAGTAAATTACCAATAGAAAACCTTATTTAATTTCAAATATTTTTATTTAATTGATTCTAAATAATTTTATAATTTATTTTATTAACACTCCTCTTTAAATTAAAGATTTATTTTATTTTTAATTTTATTTAAGGAAAGAAGTGCTGTCAATTTCATTTTAGATAATGTAAATTCTCAATTTGATAAATATTGTAGAGGAAATGGGTAAATTTTTATATTAGTAACATAAAACAATTATTTTTAAAAATTTTCTTATTAGATTGGAAGTTTCAGAATCCTTTGATAATGTTGTAATAAAAAAATATGATTCTAATCGAAAAGAATATTTAATAAAGCATTGCGAAGTGACTGATTACTTAATATTGAACCATAATAAAAATGCTGAAAATCTTCAAAATGATTTAAAATTGAAATATGATTATTACTTAAAAGAACGATTGGGCATAGAAAAAAATTTTAATGATTTATATGATTCATTAGACACAATTGAAAAAAAAAATAGTGATTTGAATCAAATACTAATAATTCAGAATAACAATGAAAATGCAAAGATTAAAAGACTAAAAAATAGTGGACTCTTTATATAATTTAAACATTAATTTAAAAAACATAATAAATAATTTTTAATTAATACTTTAAATTTTTTTAAAATTATCATTTTTTACGTTTATTTATATAATATAATTAATTATCTTAAATTAATAATTAAAAAAAATCTGAAGAAAATTTATAAAAAATATTTTAAAAAGTATCTATCCATCATAAGGTTTTTTTGTATAATTTGTTATATCAGAATTACAGATAGTGTTATCCTGATATTTTGCATCATCTCTATTATTTATTTTAGTATGAATAATACTCTCTTTGTTTTCTCTTGAAAATCGTTTTTTGCATTTATTATCACACTCTTTACAGATACAATTGATTCCACATTCTAATCCGTTCTTAAGACAAAAGCAATAATATTTTGAACAGTTTGTTTTTCTGCATGTACAAAATATAGTTCTCTCAGTTTTCTCCGAAGCCGAATTTTCAATCGCTGTATCTTGAATAATATTTTCAATTGAATTATTATAATTATTTTTATGTTTGCTTTTATTCTCTTGAATTTTGTTATCAAAAATATAATTAAGCATTTCATCAATTTCCATGTTCTTGTTTTCTTCTAATATTTTTTTTAGTGTATTTTCTCTATTGATGGCTTTTGATTTGATATTCAATCCCTGAATATTATTGATTGAACGTTCTATTTTTGGTATTTGTCTTTCTTTGTTAGTAAATTTATCATCAATAGAAGCATATTTTTCTTTATTATATATTAAATTACTTTTAAAATTAGGCTGTGGCTCTGAATTAATAAATGTTTTTTTTATTTTATTTCTTTCAGTATTAAAAATTATTTTCTTTTTAAGATTAAGAAGCTTTTTTATATCTTCTTCATTTTTTTTGCTTTTATTCCTATTTGCTTCATTGGTTTTCAAATCAATATTTACAGATGCTAAATTGCAAGGATCAAATAATTCAGTGAGGATTTTTTCTTTATTTGTTGAATTAAGGTCAAAAGAATTATTTTCACATGGTTCCCTGATGTTTTTATTGTCATTAATTTCATTGAACTCAAGAACTCTTATTATATTTTCTTCATGATTTTTTAAATAAATTTTAACATTTTCTTTCCCATTAAGATTTTCTTGAGCTTCCTTTATATCTTCAACACAATCAAGAAGATTTAAAAGATTCAATTTTACTGTTTTGCCATTTAAGAATTCATAATTTTTAATTCTTTTGTTAGTCAGTTCATTTGTAAATAATTTATCATGAGATTTTGTATTAGAAATTGATATAAATGGACTTTCAAATAATGCTTTTTTTAACTTGAAAGCAGATAATTTAGAATGTATAAAAAAATCATTATTTTTTTCAACGAGGAAAAAACTCGGATTTCCATTATTTTCTTGTTTATTGATTGAAGTTTTATCAAGACTATCTTGATTATTTTCTTTATTTAAATGACTAGGTTGAACAAATTTAGATTCAGTAGATTCTCTATTCCTTTTATGCATTAGTATATTCATTTCATTTTTAAGACTTTTATTCATTTTTGGAATCATCACATTTTTTTCTTTTGAATATCCTGTTTGTGAATCTCTAGATTTATTGAAAAAAGAATCATTTGTTAGATGAAGGGAATCAATGTATTTATTAAATTTATTACTAATTTGATCAGTATATGTATTGCAAGTATCTGCCTCAGTTTTTAACAATGAATTTTCATTTCTTTTAAATTTTAATTTTTTTAACTCATAAAATAATAATAATAATAAAAAAATCCTTTTCCTATAAAAGTTTTGTATTTATTTTCAAAAAAATAAGAATTCAATTATTTACCGAATTTTGCTAATGCATGAAAAATTAAGATTATAGTTAGCTTTCCGAAGTAAATTATAATCTGCACATTCATTCAAATTAATAATTTTCTTCCCACTGATAAATTCATGAAAAAATCCTTTGCTTTTTTTTATTTCTATCGAATTATTTTTTTCCTCAGCAGAATCATTTGTCAGAGGATCTATAATTTTTGAATAATCTTTATAATCCCTATTTTTATTAATGATATAGTTATCTTCTAATAAATAATTATTTTTTGAAATAGTTAATAAATTCTCGTTTCTTTCTGATTTAGGATTTGAGAAGTTTAACTTATGATTCACATTAAAAAAAATATTGTTATTTATTTCTGTTTCTTTATTCTCTGAACTATACATGTTGTTTGAAAAAGTTTTGAAGCTTAAATAAATATTATTAAAAAAATTAAAAAATAAAAGAAAAAAGCAAGTTATTTAATTAGATTATATGTATACTTCTGAGGATTTTCTTTTCCAGTAATCTTCTCTAATGGAGTTATTGTAAAGAGATTGTAATTTTCATATTTTTTAAAGGAATCAGTGTTATTTAGAAAAGAAAGTGTATTAAAAGTCATTGGAGTAATATTGTGAAAAATTGGATCTTTTTTATAAATTGAATTAGAATCAATTTTTTGCAAGATTTTTCTTTCATTCGGAGTTTTCATTTCAACTTTAGGTTTTGAGCTGTTAATTTTTTTGAAAATATTTATTATTTTTTAATTTTATATTTGAAAATCAAGTTTAAAATTTAAATATAATTTTTTTTTCAAAAGAAAAAAATAATTAATTAAAAGGATTATTTAATTTATTATTTATTTAAAATAATATGATTTTTTGAAATATAAATTCAATTGAATTTAAATTAAACTATTTGTTTATTAAATTATTTAAAGAAAATATTTAATAAACAAATAAACCTAACATAAAATTAAGATTTAGACATTTTTGAATGAGATTCGAAATTAATATTCTAACATAATTCGTTTAATTTGATTCTATTTAATTTTCTTTATTATAAAATAAAATTAATTAGAATAATTTTTTTTATTTTAATTATTTTTATTCAGCTACTTAAATCAATAAATTCAGTTGAGTATAAAAACCAATCATCATTACAGTCTCTCTTTAATGTAATTAGACTAAAACAACCCAATGTAAGTGCTCCTGGATTAATCACATTTGCATCACCTAATACATAAAGCCCTTTGCCTTTATGCGTATGACCATGTATATTAAGTAAAATCTCTCCTTTATATTTCTTCAAAAATTTACTTAATCCAATTGACCCCATATAAACACATTTATCTTTATACTCCATAATTGAGCTTTGACTATAAAAAGGGCCATTATGAGTAAGTAAAATGAATTTTATATTTTCTGTAGTATTTTCATTTTTTATATTTGTTCTAGCTTTATCAAAACTCTCATTGAGTTCTTTTGTGTATATTGCATCACTTAAATTATAATCCGGTCTATCATAATTATTTTGATAAGGATATCCTCTCCAAACTACATCTGTAATCGAATTTTTATCTATATCCACAAAAGGCGAAAATTCTTCTGAATAAATAACATTCTGCGATCTAATAGTAGGAACCGCCCCTCCTAATCCAAATATATACAAATCATTGCAGATTTTGTGGAATTTTTGATGAATATTCATAGATTTAATTGTCAAGCTCTGATTAGGATCGGAAAATAGAGTTTTAGGATCATGGTTTCCTCCTATATAAATTACATTGAGACACATATTCTCCAAGAAAGAAATTATTGATGAAATTTCTGCTTCTGACTTTGCAATACATTCTGTATGATTATTTTCAGGGTAATTAAGGGTTAAAATATCGCCTGTTAAAAAAATGTAATCGAAAACTTTTTTCTGTTTAGTGTGCCATTCTTTTAGCATTTCAAGGAAACTATAATTTTTATGTAAATCAGATATTAGGAGAATATTTAATTCACTTATTGCTAAGTTTTCTGATTGACATTCACTAAGAAAAAGTTCTTCAAATTTTTTACTTTCTGACATTATGTGGCTAATATATTGCTTTTATTTTATGATTTTAATATAAAAAATTTTTCAAGTAAAAATTTAAGTTTAATTCTAAGATTTTTAGTAAATTTTAAAAAATAAATTTATTTAAAATGTCAAATTTGAATCATGATAAGAATGAAATCTCTTCTAATAATGATAATAATAGCCAAGGACAAAAATGTATTTAGTTATTTAAATAATTCAATTACTAATTAAAAAATAATATATAATAGCACTGTTTACTTTCTTTTCAAACATTGGCAAAAAAATTGTGAAAGTATTTGTAGATTTAAGTGATGATGAAAATGACGAAAATGGTTTTCAAGGTAAAATAGGAAATTCAATAAGTTATTAAAATCTTTTTATTTAATTAATCGGAAAAATGTACTTTCTTGTTTTGTTTTATCAATTTTAAGTTCCATTTGTTAATCTTAATTAAGATTGATTATTCCAAAGTGGAGTTTTTCAATAATTTTCATATTTTATTCAATAATTTATGTTTTAGCCAAATCCGACTCGTATTCTGTTTCTAATAATTTACCTTACATTTACGACGCTCCTTCAATAAATCCAAATAACGATTATAAATTTTATGATAATAATAGTTTTGCTAATTCTATTAAGAAAAGAAATAATAATTCATATCAAACCAATAAAGATGTATCTCAATTCCTTGATGGTAAAATATTTTTATTTGTAATTAAAATTTTTATTAGGAAGAAAAGCTTCAGATTACGAAATAAATTTTGACCCCAATTTAAACCTAAAGGAGAAAGAAGATCCTTATAAAGATAAGCATGTCCATCCTTTAGTTAAAATTATCAATTCAATTTTAACTAAAAAGTATAATTTGGGTCCTTTAGATAAAGAAACTTTCCCTGAAAAAGTTTCGGTATTTTCTTATAACTCGGCTTTTAAGCCGATATTGAATAAATCTGTAGAAGACTCTAAAACAGAAAAATACCAAGATATAAATTTAAATTTGAGCTTTGAAAAATTAAGCAATTTAAAAAAAAGAAATTTTTTACTAAATCCTAGTTTAGCATCTAATAGCAAACCAGCACATAATTTCTTTAGACTTGATAACACTCTATTAAAACCTAAAGTAATTAGGCTTTGGGAAAATAGTGAATCCGATGAAACATATGAGAAAAGACTTCTAAGTCAAAAGAGAAAAAGATATGATTTAGATGACTATGCTAGATTTAGCCCTGAATATGAGACAAAAATAGGCAATAGAAGAAAAGATAATTATATTTCAGCAAGCTATAGAACTTCAAGGTTAAAAACAAATCAAAAAGATAAAGAAATTGAAGAGAAAAGTAATTCTTTATAATCTTTTTTACTATATGTATAGAGCGTCTTAAAAATGAGAGTTCTCATAGAAATTTTTCAAATAATAATTGAAACAAGAAAAAATTTTTAAAAAATATTTAACAATATAAATATAATAGGATTGTCTAACAAATATGATAGCAAATTCCTAAATGATTCAAAATTAAGTTTTTCAAATATTACAATGTCAGGATTGAAAATTGATCAATTAAACAAAGCGCAAAATTCAAGTAAATTATATAGGGAACAAGATTTAACAAAAAATTCAATTTCATTTATGAATGAAGATAAAAATTCAATATATTCTAATCACAATTTACAAGATAAAAATAATGTGTTTTTCAATAAACCAAATCAAATTTTCAAAAACAAACCAGAAAACGATATAAACATAAGCACTATTGAAAACTTAAATTCATCAATTTCATCGTCCAAATATAATTTTGACCTCCAAAAAAGTGCTCAAGATAAAACTTATGATCAAATAAGAGCAGAATTAAACGAAAAGAAAAAAGCTAATATGAAAATATTGAATGATATTCATTCTAAAACAAAAAGAAGTTTCAGAGGAGATTTTGTAGACGAATACCCCCCTTTTAATTATGTTAAATTTCTCGGAAATAAAGGTAAGTTAAAAAAAATAAATGAAAATTTTACTGAAGATGATTACAATTACAATGCGAAAGAAGAACAAGATAATGATTTTTCTTTAATGGACGAAAAACAGAAAAAAATTGCAGAAATTTATCGCGCTAAAGATTTGATGAACAGAAATGACATAGATATGATAAATGGAGATAAAATTTCTAATTTTAACAAGAATTATGATTCAGGCATTTTTGACAATAAAAGAATTAAAATTGATGAAGCTCATTTTAATTGTATGAGATTATCTTTATTCATTATTTTAATTAAGCTGATATCTTTATTTATATTAATATTTATATTACTCGAATTTACTGGTTTTTAATTTATATAATAAATGCACTTTTTTATTTTAATTTATTTTTCAGGTGGAAAAACATTTTCTTTTAAAAACATCAATAAATCAAGTAAAGGAAAAATAGAAGAAGAATCAGAAAAAAATAAAATCAATATTTTCAAAAATAAAGAAGAAAGCTTATTTGAAAGTGATAAAGAATCTGCAAGTTTTAGAGGCGATGAAAGCTTAAAAGAAAAAATAGTTATGCCTTCTGAAAAACCAAAGGATGAAATCTATAACAAGAATTTATTGTTTTTTTCTAAAGAAAGAGAAGGAGAAAAAAAATCGATTTTAGATTTAAGCAATAATACCAATATATCTTTCGGAACTAAAAATGTTGAACAGCAAAAATTAAAAACTAATTTTTCTGGTAATGAAATAAAAGATAATGTGAATGAAAAAGTGAAAGAAATTAGACCAGAATTTAAGATCAATGAAGTTATAAAACCATCAATTTTTGAGAAGAAGGGAGAAGAATCAAATAAACCCCAAGAAATCAAAGGTACGGAAAATAAAGTAAATTTATTTTCAATGAATGGGGTTACTGATAATAAAGAAAAAGTAATAAATTTACCAATTAACAATAATTTATTTGGGAATCAAAACAGCAAATTTTCAAATGATCAAAGTATTTTTGAAAATAAAGATAAAAAAATTGTATTATTTGAACCCAATAATGAAGAGAAAAAAGGGCTATTTGGATTAGCTAATCCAGAAAAAAATGAAACCTCATCAACCACTCCTATCTTTAATCAGTTAACAAAAAAAGTAGAATTGGTTCAAAAAGAAAAACTAATAGAACCAAATAATATTTTTGGAGACCCAGCAAAAAATAATATCAGTAATAATTTTTCAACAAGTAATTTGTTTGATGGGTCAAATATTATCAAGCAATCAGATACTCCTTTAGCTTCGGATAATAATAATTTGGATAAAAAAGTAGAAAATAATGAAAGAAAAAATGAAAATTCTGAATCTTTAACTTCTAAACTTTCAGTTCCCTCAGAAAAAACTAGAGAAGAGCAAAATACATTTATATCTAAAAATACTCTTTTTGGTAATGGAACTTATTTATTTGGAAAAACTGAAACTAAATCTGAAATAATTGATTTGACAGAAAATGAAGAAAAATCTGATATGAAAACTATACCCGAAAAGAATGAACTTGTTTCATCAAAATTTGGTGAAAATGATTCTAAACAAGAGAAAAATAACGAACTTAAAACAAATCTTACTTTTAAGAATTTTGCAAAAAAAGATGATGAAACAAAAACTGAATTTTCTTTATTCAATAAATCAAATAATGATATAAAAGAATCCTCCATTAATAATACTTCAAGCATATTTAGTTTGAAACCATCAATTCCTGCTGGATCAAGCCTTTTCCAGCAAAATAATAAACCCGATTATACAGATAAAAAATCAATGCAGGTTCCAAATTTATTTGGCCTTGCTAATAATAATAATTTATTCGGAAAACCTACTGAAATTCTTAATAAAACAGAAGGTAATAATACTACATTGGTTAATAAAACAGAGAAATCTGAAAAAACTGAAAATAAAATTATTGTTGAATCGGAAAAATCAGCTAAAGAAAAAGAAAATGTAGAAGATGGAAAAAGTGAGATATTTAATAAAAACAATACATCTTTATTTGATAATTCCAAAATCTTTTCTTCTAATTCAAATATTTTTGGAGAAAATAAGCCTAAGGCTATATTAACTCCTAATATAAATGAAACTCAAAATACAAACGGAAAGTTGTTTGGAGAAGCATCAAGTATATATAATCTTTGATGAAATTTTATTATCATATCAGCAAAAATAAATAAAAATTAATAATTTTTTAAATCTTTTAATTTCTTCATATTTTTATTTTTTTTAAAATAAAAAATTTAATAAAGGTAATTAATAATTAATTATTTTATATCAATTTTATAAATTTATAGATTCACAAACCTTGTTCGGACCTAAGTCAACTTCGTCTCTTTTTGAAATAAAGAATGAGAGCGGATCTAAGTTAACACAAAGTTCTTCTTTATTCGTAAATAATCAAGTTACTGATTTAAACAATTCTCAATCAAAATCAATTTTTGGAACACAAAGTTCTTCTAATCTTTTAATAAATAATATTAATGACTTAAATCAGTCAGTTGATAACACAAACAAAAAATCTAATCAAACTTCTACAGCTCCAATTACATTATCAACCGGAGGACTTTTCGGGCAATTGGCTAACAATGAATCAAAGAAAAATGAATCAGTAATTGAAACGAAAACTTCAAGTATATTTGGTAATTCTTCTACAAAAATACCTGAAACAAAAACGGAAAATAATTTAGAAGGAAATAAAGGATTTTCGCTTTTAGGACAAACAAATCCATCAAATACACAAATAAGTTGTAATTCAATTAACGCAAACTCTAATAATGCTGTGAGTAGTAATGAAGAAAAGCAGTCTTTATTCTCAGGAATCAATAGCAATAATAATAATCCTTTTATTGCTCCTCAAACACAAAACAAAAATATAAGTGTCTTTTCCCAACCATCTTCAAAACCTAATGAAAATTTAAATTCTTTTACAAAAAATACAACAGATGATTTAAATACAAATACTAATAAAATTCCATCTAATGAAACAACACAACCAATCTGTGCTCAAAATAGCCAAACACAAAATAAAAGCCTCATGCATGATAAAAATCCTTTTTTGCAAAAAACATCAACAAATCCTGTTAACAATCTTTTTTCAAGTTAGTCTAATATTCCTAAATAATATTGTTTTCCTTATTTTAAAATCCATTTTTAATTCTTTTTTCATCAAATAAAATTAACTATGAATTTTAAAATCATTAATTCTAAATAATTAACCATTATCAGCCCAAAACACAAACACTTTTAATGCCAATTCTAATCAACAACCAAATACTTTTATTATAAGTAACGAAAAGAAAAATCAAGCAAACAGATTTGAAAGCCAAAATTCGATTAACAGTTTTGGAACCAATTTATTCAGTATTTAAACGTTTTTTAATAGAAACTCTATTTAAGTTATAATTTCCAGAACATTAAAAATTTTTTTAATTTGAATTATTCTTAATAAAAAATACTCATTCTAGACAATCCCACACAAAATTTTTTACCTTCAAGCGGAAATAATAGTTTATTTGGACAAACTAATAATAACACTAATATGTTCTCAAATCAGCCTAACAATCAAGCTTCTTTATTCAGTGGTAATCCAAATAATAAGTCTACTGAAGGCAGCGCCTTATTTGGAAACACCGGAATATTTACTGGCAATTACAATACATCTTACAATATATCCAATAATCAAATTCCAATTAATGGTGGAAACGATGAAATGAATATCTCTCCAGTTAGATCTCCAAATATTCAAATAAAGCCTAATAATTCAAGTAAATTTTTTATATTTAATCTCCTAAATATATTTTCTTGTGATTTTATTTTTTATTTTAACTAAATTAAAAATTTAAATTTATTTATTTATTTATATCTAGATATACCATATATTATTTCATCTCAAAATCAGCAACTTCAAACAAACACTTGGTTGGGAACTTCACAAGCACAAAATGGACAATCACTTTTTAACAATAATAGTAACAACAATAGTTTATTTTCTAATCCAAATAAAAATTTAAATGAAACTCAAAATTCAGGATTGTTTGGAAACTCAATGGCCAATAATAATAATTCTTTATTTTCTAATCCGAATAAAAATTTAAATGAAACTCAAAATTCTGGATTGTTTGGTAACTCAATGGCCAATAATAATAATTCTTTTAATTCACAAAGTATTTTTGGTCAAAATAACAACTCATTTTTCAATGTAAATTATAATTAATTCCTTATCTATTATAAAATTTTAAATAAATTTTTTTTTAAATAAAAAATCTAAATTTTTTTTAATATTTAGAGCAATCAACAATTTAGTCTTGGAAAAAAATAAATTCTATGATTTATGTAGTCTTCAAATATTTTTCTGTAAAAAATATGAAATTTCTATTCTTAAGTTTAATTTACCTTTATGATTTTATACTAATTATTATTTTATCAATAAATAAATACTATATTATAAACAATTTTACTAATTTAATAAAAATCCTGTTATTCTTATTCAATTTATCTTCCACTTTAATTTAGTAAAACCAATAGAATTTTATAATTTTAGTATTATTTCTCCCTATATTTTATATGCTTTTTAATTAATTTTGATTAATTAAAAGTAGAAAATTTGATGAGTTTTAATGATAGTGGTTAAATTATAAATAATTAAAGTATTTTTTAAAATTTTCTTATGAAATTACTTTCAGAAAAATCTATTAAAAAATATCTAATTTGAAAAAATTGGGGATTGGGGATTGGGGATTGGGGATTGGGCCCAATCCCCAATCCCCAATCCCCAATCCCCAATCCCCAATCCCCAATCCCCATAAATATTTTGATTAATAAAAAATTTGTAAATAAATATATGTCAAATATTTATCAGAGAAAAATTCAAAAGCACAGTAGTTTCCTTAAAAAAATAATTGAAGAGTCTGGAAAATTAAATAATCCAAATATAATTAATATGAGTAATTTTTAAATAAATCTTTTCGAATTTATCAAATTTCAAATATTATATTTTTTTAATAATTTCTTAATTTATAAATACAAATATATTTTTAACCTGAAATTAAATAATTCAACTTTAAATTTTCGAATTATTTATATATAATAATTACATTATTTATAGAGAAAATTCTTCATTTATTTTCACTTATTTATATATTTGTATATCTCGAAAATTATTAATCTTTAATTTTTTAAGATTAAGAAATTATTAGTTTAGAATTACTTGTTTTTCATTTATCTCAGACAAAAAATTTTAAAATATTTATTAGTAAATGAGTTATCAAATTCTGTTATAAAGGACATATATAATTTAAAAGCTATTATAAAAAGACCTGGTGATAATACTAATAAAAAGAATGATTTTATGCTAAAAAGCCAAGATAATGGCTTGGCTGATTTAAAGCAAGAAGAAAATGGGGAACAAATTAATAATATTTCTCAAAAAGGAATGAAAAGAACTTTAAGTGATTATGTTAAAATTTATAAACCAGCTCAAAAAGTTAAAAAAATAAATGATAATAGTAAAGAAATTGAAATATACTTCTCTGAAAAATCTGACAAGGAATTAGACGCTGAAAATGGAAAGGCTTTTCAAGAAGATGAATTTGAGTCGAATATCAATTTTCATTTAAAAGAATTTGAAAGAAATTCCTCTATTTTTCGTTCCTCTTCTATAAAGAATTATCTCTCCTGATAGACTTGAATTAGAATTTAAATTTTCACTCTAATAATGGACTGATTCAATATCGCTGTTATCCTGATCATACATGCTTTCAACTTCTTTAAATTGTGAAAAGTTAATCATTTTTTTTTATTAGATATATTAATTATATTTATTTGTATTTGATTACTAATGTTTAAAAAATACCGGTTTCAAAAGCGTTAATGGAAAAAGAAACTTCAGCTGTGTGTATTTTTCAGAAATCGACCTTCTCTTGGCCAAAATGCAAAGAGCATTTGATTACATTGATATTTTATATTATAATTATTTTATATTAAATTAAATTATTATTTTAATAATCTTTCCATATATTATTACAATAATTAAAATTAAATAATATCTCTTTCCCTTAATATATCAGAAATAAAGGAAATTTTTTCTCAAATTTTAGTTTAACTATCTTGTGCAAAGGACGGAAATTATTTCTTGGTTATATTTAAATTTATATAGGTAATTTGTCATCCGCCATCCCTATGAAAAATTGTAAAATTTGGAAAAAATAGTGTGGCGGTTGACAATAAGGTTTACGTCAAAAAATATATCATAAAAGGTGATAACAGAAATATCTATTTAAAAATATTATTTTCGAAATTTGGAATATTATTAAACTGTGAAGTATAAATTAATTCAAATAATTATTATCATAAAGAAATAAATTCCGA
>Ga0194116_10005773_pt1 | contig 13491 bp, 4 predicted proteins | sample TA2MahsurfametaG_4_FD_148617 | JGI IMG/M metagenome (GOLD analysis project Ga0194116, IMG submission 148617) | Freshwater microbial communities from Lake Tanganyika, Tanzania - TA2015008 Mahale S9 surface | ecosystem: Environmental > Aquatic > Freshwater > Lake | place: Tanzania: Lake Tanganyika... | reverse complement strand
GTTAAAGCAAAAATTTGAAGAAATTTATTTTACAAGCTTAAGTAAAGAGATTTTAAATAAAATCCAAATGATGCATGATGAATTAGAAAAAACATTTGCCGGTAAAAAGGACTCAGCTTTCCTTGCGAATATGATTAAAACAATGATTAAATCAATTACCGATAATTTAAAGATAAAAATTAAGAATGTTAATTTTAGAATTTTTTCTAAATCAAATTTTTTTATTAATTCATATAGAAAAAATGAAATAGGAAATTATAAGGATATTAATAATGATGAAATAAAAAATATCGAGAAGATTGAGATGAATTCTCTTTTGGATTTAGAAAAAAAAAACATAGAAGATTTAAACCTATATGAAATTAGAGAATTCATTAATATTGGATTGCAGGAATTTGAATATTTAAATACAGACAAAAACTATAAATTTTTAGTGTTTGATGAAAAAAACAAAAAATCGGAAAATTTTTTCAAGTTAATTTCATTGAAAGGTTTTTTTATTTATTATAATTATAACAATTTATTCTCAATTGAAAATCTTCGACAGAATTTTTTAGATTTAAGAAATGATAAGAATAATAAATTTTTTGATATCTTAAATAAAGGCCATGAAATACAAAACTATTATTCAAAATTTTCATTTTTGGAAATTCCCGAATTTTTTATGAAAATTAATTATATAATACCAAAAGCAAATGAAATCAAAACTACAATAAGAACTTTACTTGAAATCCCTAACTTTTGCATAAACTTTCCAAATTCAACAACTTTTAATATAATCACTTTTTTATACCGTATAAAAAAATCTATAGAAATCCTTAAAACATCAATAAATTTCAATATTAGTAAATATTATTATATATATGAAGATATTGATTACAAAGAGAAGATTAAAGATAAAAAAATATATGAAGAATATTCCAACTATGAAAGCATAAATAATATATATTCTTCAAAAAGAGAGAAATTAAAATTCTTTTTTAAATATATTTTTCATAAAATTAAACAAAAAAAAAATAATTATCTTTATGTGAAAACTATAAACAATGAAGTTGAGGAAGAATTGAAGAAAGAATTTTACAACTTCATTCAAAATAAAATTTTCAAAAAAACAAACAATGATGAGAAAAAAGACATAGAATTATTAAGGAATTTATTTGAATCGAAACTTAAATTTATTAATGAGTTAAAGCTACTAAGCTGGATCGGAAATCTATTAGAGACAAATCTCTTAAAATTGAAAAAAGTAAATTTATTATTATCATTTAATAAAATCAAATAATAATCATAATAAAATATAGGAAAAGAACTTAAAAACAGATCAAGTAAATGAAATAGCAAAAATTATTGAATTAATGGAGGAGAACTTCTCAAATTTTGGATTATTTTCAAGATTAAAGTTTCTAAATAATTATAATTTTCCTGATCTAAAAGAAAATGCAATTGATAAAATAAATCCAGAAAAAAAAGAAGAAAAAGTAAATTCAGGAGAACTATTTACTTTTGATTCAATAAAAGATAAATTGGAAAAATCAAAATTTTTAAAATCTTTAAAAGAATATGATGTTTCGGTTGAATTTGATATAAAACTCATAAGTTTAGCAATATCAACATCTAATTCAAAAGAAATGAAATTAATTGAAAAACTAAAATGTTTATCCGATAATTTAAAGAATAGTTCATTAGGGAATTTTAAACTTTTAGATGAAACACAGACATTATGTAGTCAAGATAAACAAAATTATAATCTAGATAAATTTAAAGAAATTTATTTAAAAAGAATAGATGATTTTACAATTGATGAAATATTAGATAAAAGAGAATTGAAAGAACTCAAGAAAATGATAAGCTTAAAGACTATAAAAGAATGTTTTTTAAATAAATATAATATCGATAAATATCAATCTTTGGATTCTTTTCATTTTGGAAAAATGATATTAGAAACCAAAAATTTAAACTTAAAAATTCAAACTAATCATAAAAAAATTGAATTAAAAATATCTTCAGAAGACTTTCAACTTTATTTATTGAATAATTCAAAAAGTGAAAATAATCTTGAATGCGACCAAGATCCATCAACAAACGGACGTTTGATGATTATTAATTATAAAAATAATGCTTCATTTAATAATATCAAACAAGAATCTGGTCAATTTATTAATATTAATGAAAAAATTGATAATGCGAAAGAAATAAATGAAATTTCTATAGATAATAGCAAAAATAAAGACATAAATAAGAATGATGAGAATAGTCTTAACTCCATTTTTAGATTATATATTGATATTTCATTAGAAAAAATTATTAATCATATTTTAAATATGAAAAAAGAAGTGATAGAACCAATTATTCAGAAAGGAGTAGAAGCCAATTTAGCTTATCCTTCGGAAAAAATAAATTTTGGATTAATAAAAATTGAATTAGGAAAAAAAGAAATAATTCTTCACGATGAATTGCTTTTTTATCTTGAGAATTTTTGTGAGAATATGAGCATAATTTCAAGTTTAAATAAAAATAAAAAATTGTACATTAAAACTTTATCAGAGTTATTTGCTCTTAATTCTAAAATTGCGAATAATAAATCTTTTGGAGAATCAAAAAGAGAGAATTTCGTTAATAATTTTATAATTAAATATTATAATTCCTTCAAAAATTTTATCAAAACCAAACATGACATATTTAATAAGATTAATCCAAATAGATTATTTGATTATTTCGCAAAATTAAATTTTGAGTTTAGTAGTTCAATTGAATCATTAGATATTTGCTATCCTTCTAAGCTTCTTTATAAGAATTTCAAAAATGATAATTCAAATAAATTCTTATTATTAAAAGTTTCTGATGTAGGAACATCATTCAATATTTCTTTATCAAAATTAGAGATTTTATACAATATACAAACAATTAAATTATCAATTTTTGATGATTTTAGAGAAAGAGAAAATTTGAATGATAAAAATATATTAAATGTTTCAAGTAATATCTTTGTATTTGAAGAAAAATATCAAATCTCAAAAATAGATTTAATTAAAATAATGAGCTTAATTGCTTCAGTAAAACTTGATTTAAATTATTTATTGAATGATACTAATTATGATAAACCAATAAGTATTCAGGAAAAAAATTACAATTCTTTTATTGATATTTGCTTAAAGCTAGATGATGTACAGATGAATTTTAATCAATTAATTTTGGAAATAATTATGAATATAAATATTCTAAAGTCTAAATATTATTCGAATTTTCCTATTTTAAAATTGAGTGACTATAAAAAGAACATTGAAAAATTATTCAAGGATAAAAATAATTTTAAGCAAGTTCAATTCAGCATTAATTCCGATTACTTTGAGCAATTTAAAAATGAAATTCATTCATTAAAATTACTAATTTCACCTGAAATTTATAATATAGAACCAAATAAATTTTATGAAAGTTTTATTTTCACTTCTAGGACACATATAATAATTTATCTCATTAATTTTAATTCATTTTTATTTTTCAAATATAAAAATTTTAATGATAACATCTCTATGAGAGAATATAAAGATAACAATGGAACTACCTTCGAACACTTTTTTAAAAATGAGAATTTGAAAATAAACATTAAATCTTCGAGTTTAATAGAGAATAATGAAGAAGAAATTAAAAATCTTTTTAATATGAAGAATTATGAAATGGAAGAATCAACTCCTTTTAATAAAAATGACAAACAAAGCATAAAAAATAAAATATATAAAAATGAAAAAAATTTAATAAATGATATGATTGAATATTCAAAAAATTTTATTAATAAAATTTGTAATAAAAAAATATTTGCACAATTCATGATTAAAAATACTAATATTAACATTATGCAAATTAATGAAAATATTTTTGAAACATATAATTTAAATTCCGAAATTAAAAATAAAAATGTCATTCAAATTTACCCTAGTTTAATAAGAACAAATTTTGAAAATATAAATTCTTATCTATCTTTGGAGATATTATGCAATACTAATAAGCTCCAATTAGAAAATATTTTGTCATTAAATTTAGCTATTTCAAGTCAAACAGCGATTGAAAATATTTATTCTTATTATAAAAACGATCAAAATGTTTTTTTTGAATTTATAAAATCATCATTTGATGAAAATCTAATTTACAATAGAGATGAAAACAATAACACAATCTTGAAAGAACCAAAAGCATTAAATTTAGACATTAATATTTCTAAATTAATTGAAATTAATTTAAATAATTTGAATAATAGTATTCCCAAAAAAGATTTATTTTTTAATAATAACGACAAATCATTAGATATAAATAATGAACCGAATCAAATACTTAATTCAAAAAACATATCTATGAACAATTTAAAAGAAACAAAAGAAGAAAATTACTTATCTGAATTATTCAATAATCTAATTGATTTTGATTTTAGAAATACTCATAAAAAAATAGATCTCTCAATTCAAAAAGACTTAAGTTTATTTTATGATTCTGATGAGATTTTTAGAATTATAAGGTATTTTTTGGAGATAAAATTGAGTAAAGAAATAAATAAAAATATTTTATTGCCAGAGAAAAATAATTATAATAGAAATATGTCTATAAATAATGGATTTTTCTATAACAGTAATAACAAGAATTCTTCTTATGGAAAAAATTTATGTGATTTTGAATATATTTCCAATGCAATTCAGCTATTGTATATTCATGAATTACAAAACCTTAATAAAAATTCGAATAATTGTTATTTCAAGCAACAAGAAAATTTATATCAAAATAGGATATTTAGTTTATTCGATAATCTAAATTTCACCTTTAAATTCAATAAATCAGACATATTTTTAATTAATAATAAATTGGATACTTATTTCTCAAAGATAACCTCTAAAAATTTCTCTTTTAACTTCACATCAAAAATGAAGCCAAAAATATCGGAGAGTAAAAATATAAATCTATTTGATTTAATAGAAAAGATTGATTTAGAAACTGGTTTAAAGAATTTTAAAATTACAGATACGACTAATTACCCTTATTATGATGATGTTGATAAATTTGAGAGATTTTTAAACGAAAATCAAGAATTAGATTTATTAATAATAAATGAACCATTGAAGCTGAATTTTTCATTTCTTTTCACGGAGAATTCTCAAAAATTTATACAAAGCAATGGAATACAAACAAATTTAAAAAGTGAAATTTTATCAAATTTTACATTTAAATTTCCAAATCTTATAATAAACTTTGTTTATCAACCTTTTAAAAGAATTCAAAGATATTTTGATTATGAATCAAAAAAATTTATGAAATTAATAAAAATTTATAATAAGAGGAAATATAATCTTAGAAATCACTTAAAGTTTTCTGAATTTTCAAAAATTTCTAAATTTATCGAACAAGTATTTAAAATTACTTCTAATTATCAAAATTCTAATTCAATTACAGAAAATTATAAAAAAAAAGGAAATTCTCAAAAATTCTATGATGTTATGGATAATAAAGATGTCATATTATTTGATTTGGATTTGAAAATAATAATAACCAATTGTATCGTAAATTTAGATGATAGATTTAAAGATGGTGACAAATTGAAATTTACAATAAATAATTTGATATGTGAAAAGAAATTTCAAAAGTATTATTTTTCTCAAATTGAAAATAAATATGATGAAATAAGTTTATTTGAGAGGAATTCAACAAATCAATTGAATAAATTAGAAGATAATATTAATTTAAATTCGAATGAAATGTTATCAAAAGAAAAATTGAATAATGTAAATTTGCAAAAAGAATTCGAATTAAAAGAAAAATCAAAAGTTAAACTAGAAACAATTAAGATATTAATTAAAAAATTCGATATAAGTATAGTAAGTCAAACTCTTTTAAGATCAGAAGAAAAGTCTATAGCAAATATTTTGGAGATAGATATAAATTTATTTATTCCATATGAAAACTTACAAAAAGAATTAGTGAAAAAAAAAGGAACTAAAAAATTATTTGAAAGTTCATATAATTCAAAAAACCGAATGAAAAATTCAAAAATCTTTAATGAGAGTTTTTTCTCCAAAAACACAAATCAAGAAGATCTTGATTTAAATAAAGATACCATTTATTTTGAAATATTTTTAAATGAAGGCTTGAAAATAAATTTAATGAAAGAAGATATAAATACAATGATAAATATATTCACAAATAATATACTATTCAAAGATAGAAGAGAACACATTTTCAAATTCACATTAAATGAAGATAATTTAAAATCTGATAAAGAAAAAAATGATTTAAATTATTCAAATCTCAATGTTAATTTAAATCTTTCAGAAACGGAATTATATATTAAAACAGAAGAAGATGATAATAATCATGGGAAAGATTATGATTTAAAATTTAAAAATAATGATTTTTTATATTTGTATTCATTTGAGGTAAAATGGCAAATTCCTTTTATTTCTTTTAATTTAGTTAATGATGCAAAATTTTATCAATATTTTCCCACTGAAGAATTCATAGATTTAACTACTGAATTAAGGCTTACTAATTTCTGCTTTTTGTTTTTAAAAAAGAAAGATAAAAGTTTATCAAGAGTTGAAGAAATCAAAGTTTTCTTCGATGAAATAGAATTATTTTTTCTTGGAGAAAAATTATTCACAAATAATAAATTAGCAGAATATAATATTAATATTAAGAATTCTATGAATAAAAATAAATTAGAAAATATAAATGATAAAAATCCAATAAGTATAGAAATTGAATACATTATAAAAAACAGTACATTTACATTTGAAGAAAATTTAAAAAAGCAGGAAAAAAACATAGATTTTTTAAATGTAGAAAATAAAAACATTGATTTGAATATAAACGATCATTCAACAACTTTCAATTATAAAGAAGATACATTAATTTGTAGGATTAAATTAGAGAATTTGCACTTTTTTTTAAGATATGATTTAATTTTATTATTAACATGTTTATTAGAAAATATGTTAAATAGCAATAATTTATTGAAATTAAAGAAAAAGCATAAAAAATTCATTACTGAATTAGACCTTCGCCCCAATCAGACTCTTCTCGAGATTCAAGTTAAAAATTCAAATTTTATTTTCTTGAGTGAAAATTTAAAAAATAGTATTCTCTCTAAAAATGGAATAAATAATTTTCTTAATTTAGATCAAAAGGTAATTAACTTAGGTGTTGACAGGATTAGTTTAATTATGAAAATTTCCCAATTTTTTGAAACTAAGCAAATGGATAAAATTTTCTTTTATATTTCCCAATTTCAAAAAATGAAAAATCAGAACATTAAATTGATAAATAAAAATGATAAAAATTATGTATTTATTTCAGATAACAAAATCCAATCATTTCAAAATTTTGTAAGCAATGGCAAAAAAATTTATTATTGCAAAGACAATGAATTATTAAATAATAAAAATATCTCTACAAATATAAAATATTATAATTTTATTGATATAGAGAAAGATATCAATTCTTATTTAAAATCGAATTTTGATGTTTTGGTAAATTTTGAAAGTATAGATATACAATTGATGAAATTGGCTGAAAAATATAATTTAGTTAATTCTTCATTTGTAGATGAAAAAACAAATTACAATAATTTTAATAATAAAAAAAACTATATTATGTCAAAAGATAAAGGAAATACTATAAGTCTGAATATTAGAAAAAATATAATTTTGGGAGGAAATCAAATTTCAGAGCAAGCTAGATCCAAAAATGAAGATAATAGCATATATAATATTGAACTCAATTTTGATGTCAAATATTTAGAGTTTAAAATTTCATTCAGAGATATCGTTGCTGTTATTGATATTGTTAATTATAATTTAAAATTTAAAGAAAATGAAGAATTTATCAATTTATTAGAATTAATAAAATCAAGCTCATATTGCAAAGATATGGATGAAACCTCAAACTCAAAAAATACACAAAGTAAAAACTTGTCTTAAAATTAAAATATTCAAATTATTAATTTTGAATAAATATATAAAATTTTAAAATTGATAGATTTTTCATTACAAGATAAAGTTGTTGTCAAAGGCATAAATGATAGAAGTGTATTACATAATCTCTCTCAAAGAGCTCGAGCTTATTTGGTTAATGACAAATTAAATAAAGAAATTAGCGTTTTGGAATTTAGATTTAATATAGAGAAATCAAAATTTGTAAGTTTATATTATATTAATAACTTATAATTAATTTAAAATATTATTTTAAGATTTTAATTGATGATCATTGCGAAACTAATTATCCTTTTCTAATTATCCAAACTGACTCGATTTCAAGTAATTTACTTGTTGATCAAAACCCAAATATAACTTCCCCTGTTATTCTTGAAAGCAAAGTGTCTTTAGAAATTATGACTTATAATCATTTGGCTGGACGATGGGAGCCTTTAATAGAAAAATTCTTTGTAATATTAGAGTTTAAACAAATTTTAGAATCAACAAATAAAGAAAACAAAATATTTTATAATTTGGAATTTAATGCATATGATCCTGAATCTCCAAATATTAATGTTAATCTCTCAGATATGAATGTATTTATTTAAAATTTTATAAATTAAATTTTCAAAAAAATAAATTTTTTAAAAATATTCAAATTCTTTTATTTATATTTAAATTATAAGATTTCACTCTTGTATATTTTCCTATATTCTTGGATTGACAAATTATTAAGACGATTTAACACTCCTTTATTGAAAACCAAAAACCAGGAAGATCTAAAATTAATGTCAAATCACAGAATCTTCAATTTTACAGGAGAAGAAGTGATTATAAAATCTGATATGAAAAATCAAATACCAGCAATAAAAATAAGCCCAAACGATTTTAAAGATTTAGAATTCATAACTGATTTTACTTATGAATCAGAAAATGAGATTCTTTATAAAAATTCTGTTTTAGCCAATTCTAAATTAGTCCAAGCAAATTCAAAAAATATGATAAATTCCTTTTCTCCTTACGTTAATTTCTTTTTAAAAGGAAAAATTTACTCTAAAAATCATGACACTGATAATACTCTTTATATAGATAAAAATGGAATAAAACAGCATTATATAAGAAACAATTTGTTAGATCAACCTTTAAATCAGAATATTGATAAATATCAATATATAATATCTGAAGTTACTTGCTCGAGACTTAAAAGACACATATTTTTATATTCTCCAATAATTTTCCATAATAAGACTCAAAAGCCTTTAATATTGGATTTAATAAGAAATAATTCAGGAAATATTTCTTCAAAAAAAGAAGATGAAATTTATACAATTGTTATTGAGTCACAATCAAAAGTGGGAATACCAATACAATATTTAGATAGTTTTGTAATTATTAATAATGAAAATACATATAATGATGAAAAACAAAGTCCTCATAATTTAAATAATGTTGATATTAATGCAGTAAATTTTAGTAGTAATAATAATGATAAATTCAAAAAAGATAATATAATTGATATTAATGAAATCTTGACTATAAATTTCTTTTTCAAAGAAATAAAATTGAATAATTTCTTATTAAACTTACATAGAAAGCAAAATAAAAACATTAATTGTTTGAGAGAGATAAAAATAAATAATGCATATTCAGTGAAAAATTATTTACCTTTTGAAGTTACAATATCATCAAAATATCTACAACATCCTATTACTTTACAAAAATCGGAGAAAGCTTCAATTGATGGCTTATCTTTTAGCAAGTCCTTAGAATTATTTTTACACATATCGGATTATTCTACAAAAGAGCCTATTATAGTACAATCTTTAATAAATGATTTTGAATTTTTAAGAAATATGCATCATGAATCAAATAAACTTGAGCTGGATAATTATTGCAATATTTTAAAACAAAAGTTTGCCCAAAATACGAATTCAAATCTACCGAATAATCTAAAAACCATAAGGCTATATCATAAGAACTTCCAACAAAACAACTTAATTTTAGAAGTTAGTGGTCTTATTTATTTCAAATACACAAACTTCCACATTGAGCTTGTGTTTCTATCAACAAATTTAATAGTAAATGAAACTGGATTAGAAAATATGCGTTTATTTTATCCAAATAAAAGGGAAATATGTATGCCAATTAATTTTAATAAAAATAATAACTCAAACTTAAAAGATAATTTTTATAAAGAGAATAATTTTAAAGATATTGATATAAATAACAAATGTATTTACAGAATTTTTAATAATTCAGAGAACAAGTTTTATATTAATGTCTTTGATTGCGAATCAATTGTTTATAATATTTTAGAAGACATTAAACCAGGTCAGCCAATTATAGCTGTTTGTAAAGGAAATAATAAACAATATGAATTTGTAATTTCTATAAATTATACCTATGTTACTTCCGATATGAGAAAGAGTGATAACCAAATTGATCTACTTTGCAAAGTGATAACAATCAAACCAAGGACAATAATTATAAATGAAATGGAAATGTTTACTATTGAATTGTGTTTGGAAAAAGAAAAAAATTCAAATGATAAATCAAAAAAGCAGAGCTTCCTTCCTAAAACAAAGAATTCTTTTTATTTTTTAAATGATACAAATGGGCTAAATAATTCTTTATGTGTGAAAATAGAACCTTATATTTATAATGAAAATATTAATAGCATAAATATTCCAAATGAAAATATTATTTATGATAATGATTTTGAAAATAAAACTTATGGAAATGAAAATGAAGAAAAACAATTTTCTACTGGGCTTAATTATGAGTGGTCAAGGCCTATTTTACTTAGATATCAAGGCTTATTGACAGTTCCAATTAGTTATAATTATTTGGACTTCAATGAAAAATCATCTTCTATCAATATCAATAATAATGATAATAATAATGATAATCAAAAGAAAAAATTTTATTTAAATATTGATGTCAAATATATTGATTTAAATATGATAGTTGTTTTTTCTGAAGCAACTTATGAAAATACTCAATTTTTAATTGAAAATAATTTGGAAAATATCCTAGTAAGAGTATTTCAATATAAACATGAAGGAACAAATGATGAAAAAATTTATCCGAAAAATTATGTTCATGAAATTGAATATCAATACGAAAAAATTTATGAAGATAATGATAAAAAATTGAATAAAGTAATTTTTTCCTTAGTAGATTATCTCAATAATTCTAACAATTCAAATAATTGTTTAGGAATAGAATTTTACAAATTCGTAAATAAAAACAAATCCTTAGATGACTTAGGATTTATAGATTTCTCCAACAGCTCTATCCAAAAATTAACCAATTCTATATTTTATTATTCAATATTTGAAAGCAAAATCCACAATCATTCAAATGGGAAAACATATGAATATCCTATAATTGATGAAGTAGAATTAAATGGAGAAAAAATTTTAATTTTTATCGAAACTAAAGGAATGAAAAAAACTTTAAGATTTGAAACAAATAACAAAGAGCATTTTGAACAATTAAATCCATTGATGCTTAACACAAGTATATCAATTCTGATTGACTTACATGTGAAAAATATCGGAATTTCAATTATTTCAGATAATGTATTCCATGACAAAAAGCATCGAAATTATTCTAGGAAAGAGATACTTTTTATTTTGTTATCTGATCTTAGTTTTCATTTTAAAAAAGATTCTAAGCTCTCTTTGAATTATGATGAAGGAGAATTAAGACTGTCTTTGGGGGATTTGAAAATAGACAACATGGCGTCGCTTCATGATAAATGTAGATTTCCTAATTTAATAAATGTTGTGGAAGAGAATGATGATCAAAATTTCAATACACCTTTTTTCGATCTTTCAGTTTTTTCTCAAATTCATATTTTTGATAAAATCACAAAAATAACATATTTGAATTATTATATAAAAACATTGAAAATTGCTTTTGATACTGATTTAATTGAGCAAGTTATCTTCTTTGCAAATAATATCAATTATCGACTAGAATCTAGTTTCTTAGAAATTCATAAGATTTTCAAAGATTATATAGATAAATTTGAAGATAAGGATACAACTTTGTATATTCATAGTAAGAATCTTAATTTATTTTTTAATAATAATATTGATAAAAATTTATACAATCATAAATTAAATATTATAAATATTCATAAATCTACATCTTCTAAAACAAAATTTAATTACAACTTTAATCCTTTAAAAGAACAAAAAGAAAAAATTTCATTAAGTGATATTATTCAAAAAAATACACAAAATTATTCACCAAACAAAATAAAGGCATTTAATCCAAACTCTAATAATCCTCTTAATTCAGATAAAAAGCAAAATTTAGAACTAGGGGAAATCAAGATAAATTTAAATCACGATAATTCAAAAATAAATCTTGATAATAGAACAAAAATTGATAGCAATCTTCAATTTAATACTTATAGAAAAAAAAATGAAAAGCAACATCAGTATTATTTTGATACTTTAGAAATTTCTAATTTAAAGATAATTCTTTCAATGAATTCTAGAAATTTACAAGCATTTTTGAGTAAATATTTAAATTTAGGAGGATTTTTAACTAATATGATTAGTCATATAATGAAATCGGATGAAAATAAAATAAATTTGAAAGGAACTAAAATCGAAAAATATAGTGGATCTATTAAAGAAACCATTTCTACAATTATTAATATTTATAAACAATCAACTTTCAAAGTGTTTTTGGGATTAAGCGCAAAAGGGATTTTCGAAGGATTTTTGCAGCTTTTCAAATCAGATTCAAATGATTATAGAAACAATTATTTACTAAGAACAAGGATTCCAAGACCGCTTTATGGAAATTTTGATTATTTGAAAAATTATGATTCTACAGATGCTTTTGTAATTGATTTAATTAGGAATAAAAAAATAAAAATTCATCCTAATTTTCATTTTGGAAGCACAAAATTCCTTAAATGTGAGAAATTATCTGATGATCAGAATAGAGAATATTATTTTATTATGACTACAAAAAATTTGATTATTTATTCAAAGTTAAATAATTCATGTTTGGATATATTAGAATATATTTTTATTGATAGCTGCAATGTTTATGAAGATAAAATTCTATACATAAAATATAACCAGGAAATAGATGGGGTAAAGTTTTTTTAAAATTTAATTTTATGATTTAATAAAATAAGGAATTTTTTTCTAATATAAAATTAAATTTTAAAATATTTTATCAATTTAGACAAACTTTTTCAACATTAAAAGTAGAAGTAGACATGAATGTAATAGAATTGCTAATTTCCTTAATTATTATCTGTCTGAATATAAAATTGAATATTACAAATAAATCAAAAGAAAAAATAATTTACATATAGTATAATTAAAAATTTAATAGTTTTTTATTTTAATAAAATAATGAATAAAAATTAAATATTTTAATATGCATAATATTAATAAATAGATTTAGTTTTGGGGATTGGGGATTGGGGATTGGGGATTGGGGATTGGGGATTGGGGATTGGGGCCAATCCCCAATCGCCAATCCCCAATTCCCAATCGCCAAACCC
>Ga0194116_10005772_pt1 | contig 13492 bp, 11 predicted proteins | sample TA2MahsurfametaG_4_FD_148617 | JGI IMG/M metagenome (GOLD analysis project Ga0194116, IMG submission 148617) | Freshwater microbial communities from Lake Tanganyika, Tanzania - TA2015008 Mahale S9 surface | ecosystem: Environmental > Aquatic > Freshwater > Lake | place: Tanzania: Lake... | reverse complement strand
CGCCTGGAGTTAAAACCAGCCCCACGCGTGCTGAATAAAATCCGATCCCTCGCACCGAAATCAAAAATCATTGGCTGGAAATGGGAGGCCGAAGGAGGCCCCTCTGAGCTGCATGAGTCGGCCCGGGAACAGATCGAGGAGTGCCGGACCGACGCCTGCGTCCTCAATGGCCCGGCCTATGGGGAGGGTTATCTCTTTATGCCCAAGGTCGGGGAACCGGTCCGTTGCGCCCATCCCGCGGAACTGGGCAACGCGTTGGCGGCTTTTCTTGGCCCGGCCTAGAGCCCGAGGTCAGAGGACGTAAAGGATCCCGTAGAGGAAGATCCAGACGACGTCGACAAAGTGCCAGTAGTAGCCGGTCAGCTCTTCACAAGTGTGGGAACCGGTCGGCGTCTGACCTGAAAAAATCTGCATCTGCCGGATGATCGCGCGCCAAAGCACGTAAAGGATCGTCACCCAGCCAATGAACACGTGGGCCCCGTGAAAGCCCGTCATCGTGAAGAAACAGGAACCGTAAGTCCCAAAAGTATTGAACCACATTCCCTCATGCTTCAGGTGCAACCACTCCCACGCCTGGACGCCCAGAAAGATGGCGCCAAACACCGCAGTGAGGGAGTAGCCCAAAACACCGCTCTTGCCCTTGCGCATGCAGGCCTCGCCCCAGTGGTAGGTCACACTGCTGGAGAGAAGAATGATCGTGTTGGCAATCATCACCCAATTCAGAAAAGTGGGCGGCATCTGGATGCCGATGTCAGGAGCTCCGGGGGGTGGCCAGTTCCCGGGGCCTTGGGCCAGGCGGAGGACGATGTAACCGCCGATCAGGCCGGCGAAGAGCATGGCCTCGGACGCAAGGAACACGAGCATGCCAAACTTGGGCAACGTGAAACGGGGTGCTCCGGAAGCGCTTTGGGCATGATCTGCGGTTAACGTGGCGGAGCTCATCAAGGTTTCGATTTAGGGTTGGATCGGCTCTTTGACGATAATGAAATAGAGCCAGTAGGCCGTCATCGCCAGGGTGACGGCGATCATGATAAAAAGCAGGCGCAGGTTGGCCTTCCGCAATTCAGGACCTTTTTTCATCGGCGATCCGCCACCAGTAGAATCAGCAAAATCGGTAGATAGGCCACCGAGGCGAGGAAGAGATTGCGGGCGGTCTCCGGCGTGGGCTTGAGGGAAAATACGATGGCCCAGACGGTGAAAGCCAGGCTAAGGACAATGGCACCGCCCAGGTACCACGGTCCGGCCGCCCCGAGATAGAAAGGCCAAATCGCCACCACGAGGAGAACGATGCAGTAGAGGGTTGAGACCAGTCCCGTCACCCTCCCCTTCTCGTCGGAACACGGCAACATGCGAAATCCCGCCCGCCTGTAGTCCGCCCGATACCTCCATGCGATCGAGAGGAAGTGAGGGATCTGCCAAAGAAAGAGGATGGAGAAAAGGGCCCAACCCTCCGGTCCGATGCTTCCCCTTCCCGCCACAAAACCCAACAACGGCGGGATGGCGCCAGGCACGGCCCCGACCAGGGTGTTCAGCACCGTCCATTTTTTCATGGGGGTGTAGACAAACAGGTACAAGGCCAAGGTGGCCGCGGCCAAGAAGGCGGCCGAGGCATGTACGCCCAGATAAAGAATACCCAAGCCCACCGCCGTCATCAGGGCCCCGCCCAACAGGGCCTCATCCGGACTCACCCGCCCGGTCGGCAGGGGCCGTTTCGCGGTGCGCTCCATTTTGGCATCCAGATCCCTCTCCAACCACTCGTTCAGCACGGCGGCGGCGGCGGCCACCAGCACCGTTCCGAGGAGAGTGAAAACAGTCCTCCAGGGGTCGAGCTTGCCGGCGGAGCCGCAATACAGGCCGACCAGCGTGGTGAGCAGAACCAGTGACGTCAGCCGGAGCTTGCAGAGTTCCGACCAGTCTTGGAGCCAGGCCCGCCAGCCGGCGGCAGGACGGGACGAAATCGAAATAGCCTGTTCCATGGAACTCATGAGATCGAAGGTGTTTTGGATTTCCGGAGCGCCGGCTCATCCGGAAGGATGGTTTGAACCGAGCGCCAAGCCGCCAACCCCAGCAACCACCCGGTCAGGGTCAGACCGGCACCGACGAGGACATGCAGGGTGGCGATTTCCGGAAGGCGGCCGCTCCAGATGGTCAGAATTCCCAGAAAGACCTGGGTTCCGGCCAGGGCCGCCCACAGCGTGATTCCGCGCCGCCACCAAGTCGGCGTGGAGGAAGGTCCCACGCTCCAGACCGCGCCAACAAAAATCCCCACCGCGACCAGGATCCCGAGGGTGCGGTGGAGGATTTGCCAAGAAATCAGGGAGGCGGTGGTCACCGGCCACTGCAGTTCCGTGGCGCGGTACTGGTTGATTTCCCGGAGGACATCGGGCTGCCAAAAGGCCGGCAGCCACTCCCCGTAAATTTTCGGAAAATCAGGAATCGAAAGGAAACCCGGCCCATCATGACGCATGAAGGCGCCGAGAATCGTCTGTAGAAAGACCAGCCCGGTCATGGCCCACACCATCCGCATCCGAGCCTTGGAAAGGTCGTCGGAACGAACCGGGCTGGACCAAAATCTGGAGAGGACCAGGGCCAGACTGCCAGCCACCGCCAGGTAAACTTGGGCGAGACATCCATGCAAAAGGCCCAGGATCCACTCCACCTGGAGAACGCGCTGCCCGCCAATCACCCCCTGAACCACCACCAACACGGCTGCGGCCAGCGCGAGTCCCCTCGCCCAGCGGTCCTGGGTGGTGCTCCAGACCCAGGCCATGACTCCGAGCGTGATCAGGCCGACCCCGGCAGCCACCAACCGATGGGAATGCTCAAGAAACACCAAGGCACAGGCAGTCATCTGCGACCACGGAAAGGTGAACATGTTGTGGCCGAAGGTCCCGGGCCAGTCAGGCACGGCCATGCCCGCCACCTTCGTGGTCACCTGCCCCCCGAGGGTGATCAAACAGAAGATCGAACCGACGAGAATGCAGGCCGCCCGATAAACCGGGGTGGGCCGCGGGGCGGAACTCATCCCGCCGGAACCGGGCGCAGGCGACTCGGCAAACCGGAGGGCTGGTCAGGGGCCGGCGGCTCGGTCTGCATGATGAAGTCCTTGGGATGACCCGGAACGCTGTACTCATACGCGCCACGATAGACGGTGGGAGTGACGGCAAAGTTACCGTGTCCGGGAGGCGAACCGACCGTCCACTCCAGCGTGGTGGCTTCCCAGGGATTCTGCCCGGCCGGCTGGCCATGCCGCAGGCTGCGGAAGAAGTTGTAGAGGAAAATAATCTGGGAGAAGCCCAGGGCGATCGCCGAGATGGTGATGAACTGGTTAATCGGCTGCAAAGCCCGGAGATGCTCGTACACGGTCGGGTCGGCGATCCGGCGCATCATTCCCCCAAGGCCGACGTTGTGCATCGGGAAGAAACACAGGTTGAAAAAGATAAAGGTCAGCGCGAAGTGGATCTTCCCAAGGGTCTCGTTCATCAGGCGGCCAAACATCTTCGGGTACCAGAAGTAGATGGCGGCAAACATGGCGAAGATGCTTCCGCCGAAGAGCACGTAGTGGAAATGGGCCACGATGAAGTAGGTGTGGTGGACAAAAATGTTCACCGGGGTGGAGGCCATGAAGATTCCGGAGAACCCGCCGATCACAAACATGGCCACAAAGGCCCGGGCGTTGAGCATGGCGGTGTTAAAGCGAATCGCACCGCCCCAGATCGTGCCCAACCAGTTGAAGGTCTTGATGGCCGAAGGCACCGCAATGACCATGGTGGAGACGCCGAACGCGGCGGAGAGGACCAAGTTCATTCCGGAAACAAACATGTGGTGACCCCAGACGACAAATCCCAGACCGCCGATGGCGACCATCGCGTAGACCATCGCCCGGTAACCGAAAACCGGCTTGCGACTGTTGACACTCAAAATATCACTCACCATTCCCATCGCGGGAAGAATCAGGATGTACACCTCCGGATGACCAAAGAACCAGAAAAGGTGTTGCCAGAGGAGCGGCTGCCCTCCCTTGGCGGGATTGAAGAAGTTTGTGCCGAAATTTAAATCCAGGATCAGCATCGCGCCCGCGGCCGAAAGCACCGGGATCGCCAGCAGAAGAAGAAACGCCGTAATGAAGAGCGCCCAGACCGCCAAGGGCATCCGAAAAAAGCCCATACCTGGTGCGCGCATGTTCACGATCGTGGTGATGTAGTTAAAGGCCCCCATGATGGAGGCCAGGCCGTTGATGAAGATGCCTGCTGCCCACAAAGTCTGACCAATCTTGGTGCCGTTATAGGCCGCCACGGAACTCAAGGGTGCGTAGGAAGTCCACCCGCTCGCCGCCGCCCCTCCCGCCACAAAGAAGCCCGCCAGCATGATAAGGCCGGAGGCAAGCCAGACCCAAAAAGACAACTCATTGATGAGGGGAAAGGCCATGTCCCCGCAGCCAATTTTTAGCGGAATCAAATAGTTGCCGAACGCACCGACCAGGACAGGCATCACCACCAAAAAGATCATGACGGTCGCATGCATGGTGAAGAGGGCGTTATAGAACTGTGGGTTAATGAAGGCCAAGGAGAGCGGGTTGCCGACGTTGCCGTCCGGCATCACCTGGGTGGAGGGAAACGCCAGCTGCCAGCGGAGCAAGAGGGCCAAGCCGCCACCGATAAAGAGGAACAAAAGGGAGCTGAACAGGTACTGGAGGCCGATGATTTTGTGGTCGACGGACCAGAGATATTTCTTCCATCCGGTGGCTTCATGATGCTCGTGATGACCGTGGGTATCGGCGTGGCTGAGGGCGGCAGTGCTCATGGTTTTTATTCCTCCTAGCGGTTGGCAACGGAAACGTTTTGCGGGGCGGAAGCAGTCGAGGCGGTGGCGGGTGCTGGGGCCTTCCCCTTAGCCCAGCTGTCGTACTCCTCTTGGGTCACCACGCCCAGCTTGCCGAACATCTTATAGTGTCCCTGCCCGCACAGCTGGTTGCAGGCCAGCTGAAAATGTCCCTTGGCGTCAGTTTTAAACCAGACAAAATCGTATACACGGCCGGGTACCATGTCCTGATAGAGGCGGAACTCCGGCACGTAAAAAGAGTGGATCACGTCTTTGGAGCTGAGATGAAGACGCACCGCTTTACCGACCGGAACCACCATATCGTTATAGGTGGTAAAATCGTCCTTTCCGTCCGGGTCGCCAGGGTCGATTCCAAATGGGTTTTCTTTGCTGATTTTCTGGGAATCCATTTTAGCCAGCTTGCCGTCGGGTCCCGGGTAACGAAGGTTCCAGCCAAACTGCTCACCCACAATGGCCACCTGTAAGGCATCAGTCGGCGGGGTTTCCATTCTCATTTTCGCCCACATCTCATTTCCGTAAATCGCCAGCGCCAGGAAGATAAACACCGGGATGGTCGTCCAAACGATTTCCAAGGTGTTGTTACCGTGGCTGTGGATGGCCCCGACCCCCGCCCGGTGCCGGTATTTTACGATAAAGTAAATCATGACTCCGAAGACCAGGACGGCGGTGATGCCGGTCAGCCAAAGAATGACGTAGAAGATAAAATCGATCTCGTGGCCAAAGTTGGAAACGTTCCGGGGCAGCCACCACACACCGGTCTCCCGGATTTCGGCCCAACCCGTGGAACTCCCTAACCCCAGAATCCCCATGAGCCACAGGCCCATCCACCTGCAAAGTCTCGACATAGGTTGAGTCTCCTCTGGTTTTTGAAAGATTCAACTCCCCTGCAGGCTTCTGCTTCGTATTCTCCGGGTGGCTCCTTTCAGGCGGCAGTTTTCAGAGGGAAAAGCGATGGTTAAATAAACTAATAGAAGGAAGGTTGTTCTTAATACTTCTAATGCCTCCTTGCTGAAATTGCGCTCTGCCGTCAGTTTTTAGGCTACTCCCTTGAACTATCGTCCTTCCAGAGCCCCTCGTTAGCCTAACTCCCCCATGGCCAACATCTTCCCTCGCTGGTCCAACTGGCTTCCCATCAAGATTCTGGTCTGCGTGGCCGTGGTTGCCGCCAGCATCGTTTCCGGCATGGCGTATTACTTTACGCCCAAATACACCCGCGTCGGTTACCAACCCACCCAGCCGGTGGCCTTCGACCATTCCCTGCACGTCAACCAGCTCGGCATGGACTGCCGCTACTGCCACACCCACGTGGAAAAATCATCCCACTCCAACGTCCCCGCCACCCAGACCTGCATGAACTGTCACACCCAGATCAAGGCGCTGAGCCCGAAACTCGAGCCGGTCCGCCAGGCCTGGAAAAACGGCCAGCCTGTTCCGTGGGTGCGCATCCATAAGGCGCCCGACTACGTCTACTTCAACCATGCCGCTCACGTGAATCGCGGCGTCAGCTGCGTCGCCTGCCACGGCCACGTGAACCGGATGGAAGTCGTCTGGCACGACAAGCCTCACAGCATGGGTTGGTGTCTGGAGTGCCACCGCGCCCCGGAAAACCATCTCCGCCCGCTCGACCAGGTCACCAACATGGATTGGGAGCCGCCCGCCGGAACCAGCCAGCGGGAGCTCGGCGAAAAATTTGTTCGTGAATGGAACGTCAACCCGCCGGTCAGTTGTGCCGGGTGCCACCGATGAAGCGCGTCCTCCACCATCCTCCCGCCCCGGAAAACGGCCGCACCTACTGGCGCAGTCTCGGCGAATACGCGCGGACGCCCGATTTCGAGGAATGGTTACACCGCGAATTCCCCGCCGGAGCCGCCGAATGGGAACAGGATCCCCTCTCCCGCCGCAACTTCCTCCGCCTGATGGGCGCCTCGCTGGCTTTGGCCGGGCTCGGCCTCAGCGGTTGCCGCCGACCCGAAGCTCATCTCGTTCCGTTTAACCAGTCGCCCGAATGGGTCGTGCCCGGAAAAACCCTTTCCTTTGCCACCGCCCAACCTCGTCGACGCGGCGCGGTCCCGCTTCTCACCACCACCTTCGACGGTCGCCCAATCAAGATGGAGGGCAACCCGCTCCACCCGGCAAGCGAAGGCAAGAGCGACAACCATGCTCAGGCCTCCATCCTCGATCTTTACGATCCCGCTCGTCGCCGGCATCTCACCCTCCAAGGCAAGAAGGCCACGACCGAGCAACTCGACGCCGAGATTCAACGGATCCGCGCGGAAGCCGCCGCCTCCGGTGGCGCCACGCTCGCGATCCTCGCCGATGAAACCGCCTCCCCGACCCGGGAACGTCTTCGCGCCGAGCTGGTCCGCCAATATCCTCAGGCCACTTGGGCCGTCTATGAACCCCTGGCTCCGGGTTACGACACCGAGGCCTCCACCGCCGCCTTTGGCCCCGGCACGCAGTTCCGCGCCAACCTCGCCGCGGCCGCCGCCATTCTTGCGGTGGACTGCGACTTCCTCGGTTCCGAAGACGGCGATCTGACCGACACGCGAAACTTCGCTGCCGGCCGCCGGATCCGAAAGCCAGGCGACAAGGTGAGTCGTCTCTACGTGGCGGAGCCCCGCTTCAGCATCACCGGCTCCATGGCCGACCACCGGCTGCGGCTCCGCGCGGGTGAAGTCGGCGCGTTTGTTTTGGAACTGGCGAGACAAGTTCGCAGCCTGCGCGGCACTCCAGAACTCAACGCCGCCATCACCGCAGCTCCGGATCTGGGCCTGCCGCAAGAGGTCGACTCCGCCTGGATCCGTGAATGCGCGGCCGATCTCGTCGCCAACGCCGGTAAATCAGTTCTTCTGGTTGGACGGCGCCAACCAGCCTCGGTCCAAGCCCTGGCGTTGGCCGTAAACTCCGCTTTGGGAGCCATCGGTAGCACGCTGGTGGTGCAGCCGTCCTTCTCCTCACCTGCCGCATCCCTTCAAGCCCTCGCAGCCCGATTGCAGGCGGGAGCGGTCAAATCGCTGATCATTATTGGAGGAGATCCCGTCTACAACGCTCCGGCCGACCTCGCCTTCGGAAATCTGCTGGCCTCCGTTCCCTTCTCTTTACATCTGGCTTCCTTACCCAATGCCACCTCGGCCAAGTCCAAGTGGTTTGTTCCGGGAACGCATTACCTCGAGGCATGGGGCGACGCCTTGGCAACCGACGGAAGTTATCTTTCCATCCAACCCACCATCCAGCCGCTCTGGGCCGGGGAAAGTCAGCTGGAGTTTCTCTGTCGTCTCATCAATCGGCCGAAGCCGATCGGCCCGGCCCTGATCAAGGAGACCTTCGCCGCCCGTACCAATCAAAGCGGGCTGAATTTGGAGCAGGCTTGGAGCAACTTTGTCCGGGAAGGTTTCTTACCCGCTCCTACCGCCACCGCCGCCCGGGCGGTGAATGCCGCCGGCGTGGCTGCCCTCGCCGCCAAACTTCCGGAAGCCGCGGAAGCCTCGGCCGAATCCCTGGAGGTCGCCTTCGTCTCCTCCCCGGCCATGGACGACGGCCGCTACCTCAACAACGGTTGGCTGCAGGAATGGCCCGACCCGATGAGCAAACTGACTTGGGACAACGCCGTCCTCATTTCCAAAAAGACCGCTGAATCCCTTGGTCTTCGCAACGAAATCGTCAAAGGTATTCTCGTGGCCGATGTCGTCCGGGCGACCCTTGCCGGCCAGACATTGGAAGCCCCCGTGATGATCGCCCCGGGCCACGTGGATTTTGCGGTCAGCCTCCCGCTGGGCTACGGGCAGGAAGAGCTCGGTCCCGTGGCCAAGGGCTCCGGTTTCAACGCCTATTCCCTCCGCCGCACCGATTCCGACTACCTCGCCAGCGGGTTGACCCTCAAGAAAACCGGTAAGACCCGCCAACTTGCCGTCACCCAGGAACATCAGGTGATGGAGGGACGCGACCTGGTTCGTGAGGCCACGGTGGAGGAGTTCAGCAAGAATCCGGGTTGGGTGAAAAAGGTCGGCATGGACGGCCACATTCCCCCGAACCAGAACTTCTACCCCTCGCCGCCCCTCGATGGGGAGCACCAGTGGGCCATGGTGATCGATCTCTCCACCTGCACGGGTTGCAACGCCTGCGTCACCGCCTGCACCGCGGAAAACAACATCCCGATCGTCGGCAAGGATCAGGTGATGAAGGGCCGCGAGATGCACTGGATCCGGGTCGACCGCTACTTCACCGGCGAACCGGAACAGCCCGAAGCCGTCGCCCAGCCGGTGGCCTGCATGCAGTGCGAAAACGCCCCCTGCGAGACCGTCTGCCCCGTCAATGCCACCGTCCACAACGAGGAAGGCCTCAACGTGATGGCCTACAACCGCTGCATCGGCACGCGGTACTGCGCCAACAACTGCCCGTACAAGGTCCGGCGTTTCAATTTCTTCGATTACAACCAGCGCGCCCTCGACCAGCTCTACCTGGGCCCGATTGCCCCCAAGGGTACCGAGGAGACCATCAAGCTGCAGAAGAATCCGAACGTCACCGTCCGGATGCGCGGCGTCATGGAAAAATGCACCTTCTGCGTTCAGCGCATCGAAGAGGCCAAGATCACCGCCAAGGTGAAGGCCCGCGATTCCGCCAACATCCGCATCCCGGTTGGGTCGCTGAAGACCGCCTGCCAACAGGCCTGCCCGGCTGACGCTATTGTCTTTGGCGATATGAAGAATGAAAAGGAGGAGGTCGGTCAGCTCCGCAACCTTCCGCAAAATTACGGTCTGCTCGAATATCTCAACGTCCGCCCAAGGCTCACCTACCTCGGCCGGGTTCGGAATCCGAATCCCGCCATGCCGGGCGCCCGCACAAGCTATATCCCCTCGCACGGGCACGGGGATGAAAAAGGGCACGGGAAGAAAGAAGCGGGAGCCCACTAATGCGTGCCGATAATCCCGCTTCCCAGGCCGCCTTCGCCAAGGCTTCCGAGTACCTTGAGCGGAAACCGCTCGTCGGCAGCAGGCGTTGCCTCGCCTGGATCACCGACCACGTTTGCCGGATTGTGGAACAGCCCGCCCCGATCTGGTGGTGGGTGGCCACGATTGTCACCGGCGCCATCGCCGCCCTCACCCCGGCCATGTTGACCTATCTCGTCGCGACCGGCGTCGGGGTCTGGGGGTTGAACGCTCCGGTTGCCTGGGCCTGGGACATCACCAACTTCGTGTTCTGGATCGGTATCGGTCACGCCGGCACGCTCATTTCCGCCATCTTGTTCCTCACCCGTCAAAAGTGGCGGACTTCCATCAATCGCTCGGCGGAGGCCATGACGATCTTTGCGGTGATCTGCGCCGGCATTTTCCCGGCCTTCCACGTGGGCCGCGTCTGGTTTGCCTGGTGGCTCTTCCCGATCCCCAACGCCAACGCCATTTGGCAAAACTTCCGCAGCCCCCTCCTTTGGGACGTCTTCGCGGTCTCCACCTACTTCACCGTTTCCCTGATCTTTTGGTACCTCGGCTTGATCCCCGATCTCGCCTCCCTGCGCGACCGCGCCAAGACCCGCCTCCGCCAGATGGCCTACGGCATCCTCGCCCTCGGTTGGCGGGGCTCCAACCGCCAGTGGACCCACTACGAGAAGGCCTATCTCATCCTGGCCGGTATTTCCACTCCGCTGGTGCTTTCCGTGCATAGCGTCGTGTCCTTCGACTTCGCCACCTCGATCGTCCCGGGTTGGCACACTACCATCTTCCCGCCTTACTTCGTTGCCGGGGCCATCTTCGGCGGCTTTGCCATGGTGCTGACCCTGCTCATCCCTTTCCGGGAGCTGTACGGCCTGCACGATCTGGTCACCGACAAGCACATCGACAACATGTGCAAGATCACCCTGCTGACCGGTTCCCTCGTGGGCTACGCCTACGCCATGGAGTTCTTCATCGCCTGGTACAGCGGAAACCCCTACGAGCTCTACGCCTTTATCAACCGTGCCACCGGACCGTACTGGTGGGCCTACTGGGCGATGATCACCTGCAACGTCGTCGCCCCCCAGCTCTTCTGGTTCAAGTACTGCCGACAAAACCCATGGGTGGTGCTGGCCATCGTCATGTTCCCGAACACGGGCATGTGGTTTGAGCGTTTTGTGATCATCGTCACGTCGATCCACCGCGACTTCCTACCCTCCTCTTGGGGCTACTTCTCCCCCACCTGGGTGGATATCAGCCTCTTCATCGGCACAATCGGTCTCTTTCTTTTCCTCTTCCTGCTCTTCGTCCGTTTTCTGCCGATGATCACGATGTTCGAGGTGAAAAACGTCACCCCTGAGGCGGATCCCCATCACGGCAACGGCCATGACGCCCATGGCCACGCTTCCCACCCCAGCCCGGCCAAGGCCCACGCATGAGCACACCCGCCTCTAATCTCCACGGTCTCGGCGCGGAATTCCCCTCCGCCTCCGCCCTCATGCAGGCCGCCGAAAAGGTCCGCGACTCCGGCTTCCGGAAGTGGGACGTCTACTCCCCCTTCCCCATCCACGGCATGGATGCCGCCATGGGCTTCCGGCGTTCCCGGGTTTCGCTTTTTTCTTTGCTGGGAGGCATCACCGGCCTGACCACCGCCTTCACGTTGATCTACTACACCTCTGCGATCAACTATCCCCTCATCGTGCAGGGCAAACCCTACTTCGCCCTCGAGCCCTCCATGCCGGTCTTCTTCGAGCTGACCATTCTTTTGACCGCTTTCGGGACAATCATCGGCCTTTTGCTGCTCACGCTGATGCCGCGCCTCCACCATCCGGTCTTCAACTGGGAAAGATTCAAGCGGGTCAGCGACGACGGCTTTTTTATCGTGCTCGAGGCCGCCGATCCCCGTTTTGAAAAAGGCGCCTCCCGCCGCTTCCTCGAGGAGTTGGGCGGCAGTCATGTCACGGAGATTTATCAGGATCCCGAACCCGAGCCTCATCCCGCCCGGCCGGAGGCCAAAGGCCACGCATGAAGGGCTTCATTCGCACCTTTCTCGCCATCTTTGGCGCCGTCGGCCTGGCAGTCCTTGCCATCGCCGGATTCCGGGGCGACTTCACCCAGCGCCCGCCGATCGAAATCTTTCCTGACATGGATCGGCAGCCGAAATACAAGTCCCAGACTCCCTCGCCGCTTTTTCCCGAGGGACGGGTCGACCGCGTGCCGCCCTACGGCACCGTCCCCTTCCATGTGCAAACCGACCAGCCCTACCTCATCAGCGGCAAGATGGGCAACATGTGGGGCACCGGGATTCCTGTGACCGTGGACAAAAAGCTGCTCGCGCGGGGCAAGGAGCGTTACGAGATCAACTGCCAGGTCTGCCACGGCGCCACCGGGGCCGGTAACGGCATCACCACGCAGTACGGCCTGGTGGGCGTGGCCAGCATTCACCTCGATAAATATCGCGAAATGGCCGACGGCGAGATCTTCAACACCATCACCCACGGCAAGGGTCAGATGGGGCCCTATCACCACATTGAGGTCGCGGACCGCTGGGCCATTATCGCCTACCTCCGCGCTTTGCAGTTCTCTCAAAACGCGCCGGCCAGTCTGCTGCCGCCGGACTTCGCCAAGGCGGGTAACCCATGAGCGCTTCGCACGGCCCCCTCCCTTCGGCCGAGAAACTTCGCATGGAGAAGCTGGGTGTTTTTCCGGTTCTTTTCCCGATTCTTGGAGCGGTCGGACTGATCTCCGCCTTCGTCATCGGTTACCTGACCAACCCTTCGCAGCTGGCCTTTTCCTATCTCTTCGCCTTTGCAGTCGGCTTTACCATTTGCTCGGGAGCCCTGTTCTGGACCCTCCTGCACCACGCGCTCGATGCGGACTGGTCGGTGTTGATGCGCCGGATTCTGGAAACCGTGGCGTGCTGCTTCCCCGTCCTCGTTCTGCTGGCCCTGCCGCTGCTTTTCCTCTTTCCCAAGGATCTCTGGTACTGGATGACCAAGCCTCTCGGGTACGACGTCTTGCTCGACTGGAAGCGCCCCTTCCTCAACACCCCGTTCTTTTACCTGCGCTGCGCCTTCTACCTCTTCTTCTTCTGCGCTGCGGCGTACCTCTATCGCCGCTGGTCGATGCAGCAGGATGAAGACGGCGATCCGCGCCTGACCCTTCGCTCCCGCCATGTGGCCTACGGATTCATTCCCCTCTTTGTGCTCTGCTTTACTTTTGCCGGCTTTGATTGGCTGATGGCCCTCGACTTCCACTGGTACTCCACCATGTGGGGCGTCTACCTCTTCGCCGGGGCGGCGCAGTCTTCGATGGCCCTCCTCATCCTCATCACCAACGGCCTCTCGAAAACCGGTCACCTCCGCGGCCTCTTCACCGTGGAGCACAACCACATCATGGGGATGCTGCTTTTTGCCTTCACCGTTTTCTGGGGCTACATCGCCTTCAGTCAGTACTTCCTCCAGTGGTACGCCAACATCCCGGAGGAAACCTGGTACTTCGTCTATCGCAACACCGGCACCTGGGCCTACTTCTCCATCTTCCTGGTCGTGGGCCACTTCTTCGTGCCCTTTATTCTCCTGCTCACCCAGCCGGCCAAACGCACGCCTTGGCGGATCTGCACCGCCTCGGGCTGGGTCCTGTTCATGCACTGCGTCGATCTCTACTGGATCATTATGCCCAACCTGCAGCTGAAAAAGGCCCGGGCCGCCGGTTTGCCGCCCGCC
>Ga0194116_10005770_pt1 | contig 13495 bp, 6 predicted proteins | sample TA2MahsurfametaG_4_FD_148617 | JGI IMG/M metagenome (GOLD analysis project Ga0194116, IMG submission 148617) | Freshwater microbial communities from Lake Tanganyika, Tanzania - TA2015008 Mahale S9 surface | ecosystem: Environmental > Aquatic > Freshwater > Lake | place: Tanzania: Lake Tanganyika... | reverse complement strand
AATCCCCAATCCCCATTTTATTTTCTCGACTTTTTTCCTTAATTTTATGAAGTCCATAACAAGAGTTTTTGATAAATTAAATTTTATTAATAATATTTTTTCACATTCTTCGAATTTATATGATTTTATAATCTTTTATACATATATATAATAAATTTCTAGATCATTTAATTTTTAATAAAAAAGATATCTATTAAATTATTTATTATAATGATTTCTACTGTTTTCAGTAAGTTGGTTATATATATTTTTTAAAAAATTTATAATTAAATAAATAAATATCAAAAACAACAAAATCAAATATTCTCTTTTATCGGCTTTTGGAAGAATTGTTTTAAATCTGCTTGTCTACTACCTGAGCTTCTCATAATCATAGGATTAAACATAGACCTCTCTTTTGATCCTTCTTTTAGAATTTTATCATTTATTACTAATAATTTTTCATCTTCATTGATTTTTTGATCTTTATCTGAATCGTCAATAAAATTATTTTTATCATTGTGTCTTAAAAACAACTTAAGAACAAAATTTACTACAAATGAAATAGCACCAAATCCAAAGCAAATTCCCCATTGGTATGCTGTTAAACCTCCTTTTGCACATTTGAAAATTGGTCCACTAAATTGAATTAAAACAGCATGTAGACCGAATTCAGCAAATTCAATTAAAATAAAATATAAATTTTTTTGAATATCTAAAAACATATTGAATGAATCATCTATAACTCGAGCACATAATTGATTAAATAAGGTATATAAAACAAAAGTATTAAATATAATGGTTAAATGAGTAGAATTTCCATTATTTTTTGAAAATAGTGAATGAGCAGTATATAGATTTGTTTTTGCTCCATAACTAGTTCCACATAAATCGACTCCTTTTCCTGGTAAAATTGTAGTGGAAGTATCCCAAGCATTTATAGATCCATCCAAGATGAAATATCCTGAATCATCAGGATCTCTACCTGGATATTTTCCAAAACAAAGCTTTATTAAATCCGCTTCAGCTATTTTAGATATATTTGACTCTCTAATAAACTGAGGTGAAAATAAATATAAGAATAACATTAAACCTAATTGAACAAATGCTTGTCCAATTATATGTTTCCACATAGTTTTATTAACAATATATTCATTTCTTCCATAGGGTCTTCTGCCAAGAAGCTTCTTTTCATTGGGTGGTTCAGTTGCTAAAGCAAGAGAGCCAAGTGAATCCATTATTAGATTTACCCAGAGCATTTGAATTGCTGTTAATGGAGTTTCATTACCAATACAAGCTGTAATAAATACAAGCAAACATGCGCATAAATTTACTGTTAATTGGAATTGTATAAATTTTCTAATACAATCAAATATATTTCGACCAAATTTGACAGCAGTGATAATTGAAGCGAAATTATCATCAAGTAAAATAATATCTGATGCATCCTTGGCTATATCTGTTCCTGCTTTTCCCATTGCAAAGCCAACATCAGCTTTGCTCAAAGCTTGAGCATCATTTGTGCCATCTCCTGTAACTGCAACAACGTTACCAAGTGCTTTTAAGCCTGAAACTAAAATATATTTATCAATAGGTTGGGCTCTAGCAATTATTTTCAAATTTTCAACTATTTTTTTAAATAATTGTAAATTTGCAATACGTTCTTTTCTCACTGGTTTGTTGCGTAATGAATCATCATCAGGATTTTTTTTTATTGCATTATCTTTTTCATATTCTGAAACAAAACATTTACAGAGTTCTATATTTTCATTGTTTATGTTATTTGAAAGATTTTGAACAGGATTTTTACACTTTTCATTATCACATATCAATCCTACTTGATCCGAAAAATCAGGTCCTAATAATGCAATATTGCTCTTTTCTATAAATTCTGTTGATTTAGTTTTGCGTTTATTTTCTTCTTTATTTAATTCTTTAATTAAAATTTCACTTTGAAATTTATCAATTATTCCACATTCTTCAGCGATTGCTCTTGCTGTAACAATATTATCTCCTGTCACCATTATTACTGTTATACCTGAAGTTTTGCAATTTTTAACTGCTTCTGTTACTCCTTCTTTTAAGGGATCCTTGATTCCAACTATTCCAAGTAATATAAATTCATCCTTATTTATTTGCAAGGCTCCATTTAAATCGGTTTTTTCAAAATCATCTGCTGTCTTATCATCAACATCTTTATATGCAAGTCCAATTGTTCTAAGGGAATCACTTGCAAAATCATTTATCATTTCTCCGATTTGATTTATTTTATCTTCAGATAAAATATCTGGTTTATTTGAATCCTTGTTATAAAGATATTTAGCCTTTGGTAAAATAACATCAGGACCACCTTTTATAAAAACACGCCAGCCCCCTATTCCAAAACTAGGATGCTTTATTAGAGTTGTCATACATTTTGTTTCAGATGTAAATGGGATTATTTTTACATTATTTCCTTCTGTAAAATATTTTTCTCTTGCCTGGAAATAATCAATTTTAAGTCTATCTTGTAAAAAATCATAAAAGGATTTATCAGTCGGATTACAATCTCTTAGTAACTCTTTTTGCCCATTTTTTTCTTCGAAAGCTATGCTGATATTTATTGAAATTGCTTGCTCTACAATTTTTTGGTATTCAGAATCAGTATTATTTTGAAATAAACATATTTTTGATGAATTTTTTGATCCTATTCCTAGTTCCTCCTTTCTTTTGTTATTATCAAGATTATAGAACTTTTCAATCTTCATTAAATTTTGTGTTAAAGTTCCTGTTTTATCAGTACATACATAATTAGCAGAGCCCATAGTTTCGCAAGATGTCATAGATCTAACAAGATTGTTTTCCTTTTGCATTTTGGCAATTGCAAAAGCTAATGAAAGAGTAACGGCCAATGGAAGTCCTTCTGGGATAGCAACAACAATAATTGCGACACAAAGCAAAATTATTGTTAGAATTTGATGACCAACAGTAAGAGCGGGATCTTGAGGTGCATTTGGATCAATATTTTGTGTTTCATTTAAGCTCGAATTTGAAATATTTAATATACTTGTGTTTAAATCAGTTGAATTTTGTTTCTTTTCAAAATAGTTCTCATATTTTACTTTACTAATATGATAACCTACTCCAAATCTTATCAATAAAGCTGTGAGAGTTACTAATGCAGCACACATTCCAAATTTTCCTACATCACCAGCTAATTTATCTAATTTTTCTTCTAAAGAATTAGTTCCATCTTCAGCAGCTATTCTCCCTTCTATTTTTCCGATTTCTGAATTTTTTCCTACTCTCAACACTAGCATATCTCCACTTCCCTTAACGCATTTAGTTCCAGAAAAAATAAGAGAAGATGAAAGATGATCTAAACTTTGATTTTTTGAGTTTAAAACTTCAAATTCTTTCAGAACCTCATTGAAGATAACCTTTTTCATTCTATTTGATTCACCAGTTAAAGGACTTTCATCCATTTCAACTGTGTGCCCATTCAAAAGAATACCATCAACTGAAATCGTTTTTCCACTTGTAAATTTTAATACATCTCCAACTAAGATGTCATTTGGATGAAAAACTCTATTCTCACCATTTCTTATTAAAGAGACCTCCAGCTCATCTTGAGACTTTTTATTCAGCTCTTTAAATGCTTTTTCTTTAGAAAAGTTGGTTATTGATCCAACTGATACAACAACTGAAACTGCCACAATTATTGAAAATCCTTCAACCCACTCTTTAGATGGATCTTCAGATATAGCAGGAATTGATCCCAAAATTATTTGAACTATGGCTGCAACTATGAGCAATTGTAACATTAAATCTTTTAGGGCATCTATTGCATGTTGGCAACAAGTTGTCAAAGGGGCTTCAATTTTTAAATTGTCGGAAAATTCATTTATTCTTTGAATTTCATCGTCTGGAATAATTTTATTCATTTTAATAGTTCCAGATAAACCCGCAGATGGATTAGATTTCAATTTTTCCAATAAACCTTCAGTTGAGCCGTGTTGCTTTATTTCTTCTACTTCTAAATCACGTTTTCCTTTCATGTAACTTTCAAAAAATTTATCAATTTGCTGGAAAGTTATTTTGAAAAAATTTTCAATCATCGGGTGATGTTCATTTGGAGTTGAAAGTTCTTTTCCGTTTAATTCTAAGCGGTTGATTTCTAGATTATTTTGTTTCATCTCTATAAGATTAGCTTGATCATTTTCATTGTTATTCATTAAAATTTTAGTTATTGTTTTTTCTTAAATAATATTTATAAATCCAAATTTATATATTTTTAGAAATTAATTTTTGCAAATAAATATGAAAGATATGAATAAATCTTTTCATTAAAAAATATATTATATACATGTATTTTATTCCCAATTTTTATAATTTAAATTTAAAAATTTTTTATGTATTTTTAGAAAAAATTTAAAAAAAAAAAAAAAAAAATTTTTTTTCATATTTTTAAGAATTTTATGCTCTATAAATAAGCTACATTCTGAAATTTTAAATAATAATTGAATGTTTAAATTTGCGATAATATAACAAACATTAAATTCAAATGAAAAATATAAATATAGTTAGAAATCTCAACAATAGTCTTTTCTTAATATATTACATCTTAAGAAAAAATGAAAATACATATAGAAGAATTCTTTTACAGAAATAGAAATTGAATAAAAAAATTTAATCATATTCAAAAAATATTATTTCTTGAGGAGATTTGGAAACTGCAAATGATTATAATTTTGGAAAATTTTTCCTTAACTTTAATGAAAAATTCAAAATGATAATGGCCTTAGTGAATTGATTTGTATAAAAGGAACAAAGAAATTCAATTAATTTTTAATTAGCTATAAAAAAATTCGATTAAGAAACTGAATAATATTGATAACTTATACATGAAATGAATATTTGAGAAATAAAGTTTTGATCTCCAATAATATTTTTCATGAGAAATAGGGAAAAATATTTCTATTAATAAATAAATTAATTTTATATTCTTTATGAAAAAATATTTTATTCTTTTATTTTAAGATTAAAAGATTTTCCTATTATAAATAAATCCTAAATACATTCTAGAAAATTCAAATAAGGTCAGTTTTATATATTTTTAGAAAGAAGAATTCATTAATTTTTATTAGCAATCATTATAAATTTATTTACTATCAGAATTTATTTAATTTTATTTATTATATTATTATATAAAATAATGATCTTGTGATTTATTAACAAATAAATTTTAGAATTTTCTTTTTAATCAGCCATTTTCGGTTAAAATTTATATTATAAATTAATAAACTAAAAAAATGATAAATAATATAAATGAAAGGTAATTTTATATGGTGTTTCTAATTATTTATACAGGATTTTTTCAATTCCGATGAATTAATAATTATAAATATATAAAAATTTTATATTTTAGAAAAGAAATGTTTAACAAGTTAAGAACCAAATGGTCCAATCATCAATGATTATTTGAAAATTATTTTTATTTTTTAATTGCTTATTTTCTTGAAATTCAATAAATTATTTTTAAAAAATTAATAAAATTCCAAATTAAACTTATGGCAGTTCTCCAAAACTAATTCTTTAATTTTTTATAAAATAATTGATATATGATAAATAGGCCAGAATAAGATTAATTTTTATTTCAAAAATAGAAAATTTTTGATTATTTTAAATATTTTAATTTTTAGATATCTATTATGTAACTCTATTTTTATTGGAGAATTAATGGATTTAAAAATTATTGGAATAATTGATAAAAAGTTGATTGTTTCTTTCAAAGGAAAAGAAGTTCCAATTGCTTTTTATTTACAAGACAGGAAATTAATATATCGTTATGATGTGTCTGATGATAATAAAAAATTCATTAAGTATGGATATGGACATAGTCTTTATGCTGAATTTGTTGTTCCAAATTCAGAAAAAATATTCGTAATAACAAATAAAGAAATTTTTCAGAATTTTCATTCAAATTCCACTTCTTTTATAGAAAACCTGTCCAAAAATTATGATATAATTTCTAACATTATTGCAGTTAAAATAAAAAATAATGGCGAAATTCAAATATATCAAATAGATGAAATTTTAAAATTATTAAATTTTAAAGAAAAGGAAGATTTATAATAAAAAATTATCAATATAAAAATATATCTTTTTTTACGAAATACTGTTGGAAAGTTAACTTATATTTGCAATCTGTTTATTTTTATAGCATTTAATTTATATAAACTATTTTCCAAATTATTTTTAAAAAAGGCCTTCTTTTTGAGAAGTCAATGAAATAATTTCTAATTATCTTAAAATTTTCAAATATGTTATATAGTTTAATACTTTCATTTGAAAACAAGTTTCGACTTTTTAGAAAAGGGAGGTTTTATTTTAAATATGTTTCTCTTTATTGCATATATTTTTTTTAATTGGAAAAGAATTACAAAAAAATCAGGAAAAATATTTTTAATAAATATATGATTTATGGATATTTTTTAAATAATATTAATTGTTATTAATCATCATCAATTAATTCTAAAAAGTTTTTGTAAAATTGTTTTCAATATAAACAACATGACATAAATTAACTCTATGTCAAAATTTTCATATAAATAAATTTAATTTTTCATCATTGTCAAAATATAAAAAATTATATTCAAATCATTTTAATTTAAAAAAATAGCTTTAAATTTAAGTTTTATTCAATCTTAATTTTTTTCGAAATATTTCATTGTTATTAAAATAATTTTTCTTCAAAATTAAACTAAATTTAATGATTTTAAAAGATTATAAATTGGAATTTCAAATATTTATGATCTTAAATTAATAAAATTATCCATTATAATAAATTATTTAAACTAAGAAATCTAAATCCTACATAACTTTATAATTATACACATTGTTTAAATTAATTTCTTCCTAAAATATTTGTTGTTATTTAAATTTAACACTTCCTATTTGAAAACAATTTGAAGTAATTTAATCAATGTTGATTTTCTAATAGAAAAATAAAAGAATTAATTAATGAGTTCTTATTTAACATAAAAAAATAAAAAATACACTTATGAATTCAGAAGTTATAGCAATTTCAGGTTTTGTTAACTTATAAGCAGCTTTGGATGCAGTGATTAGTTCTTCATCATCTTGTGGTAAATTTTGGGTTCCTACATTATTATTCACTTGAGATTCTCCTTCAGAACCTGATTCATAAGCAAATTTATTAAATATCTGTTCCAAAGAAGTTTGACATATTGAATATTCAGTGATATTACAATTATCTTTCTAAAAATTTTAATTTATTAAATTTTTTATATATTTATACTATGTCTTCAACTAAACCAAAAACAAAACCAATTGACTTCATATCTTTGTCTTGCTTATAAATTTTTATCTTATAAGTATTTTCATAATATTCAGCAATTTTGATATTACTGAAATTGTTCAATAATTGTTTTATTAATTTTATTGCACATTTTGAATTATGAATAAAATCAAGCAATTTTTTAACTGTAAGTGTTCGGTTATTGAGCTAAAATATAAATAATTATGCAAATGAATTATTTTTTGGAAAATTCCTAATTAAAAACATCAAATTACTTCTTCATTGATATCTGTTCCCAAGTCTTTCTGTTTAATTGTTTCTCCGAGGATTTCTTCACCAAGTAATTTAATGATTTTTTTTAAATTCTCTTGATCGACAACAGTTTCTGGAATAATAATATTTTATTAAAATAATTTTAAAAATTACCTTTTTTCATACTGATAATATTTAACATTTTGTTATAATAATCCTCAGTAGGTAAATTAATAGTACAATCAATCTCAAAACCCTAATAAATTAAATAAGTTAAAAATTCGTGAATTATTAATTTTACAGCTCCATATCTATCCTTAATTCCTGTTGAACTTCCTAAACATTTAAATTTTCCTTTCACCATAATACCCATTCTCCTACATAATGTTTCAGCTTCTTCCATAGAATGAGTAGTTAAAATAACACTACTTTTCTTTCTCTTTGTACTAATTTTCTGAATAACTGCCCACATAAATCTTCTGGCTTCTGGGTCCATACCATTAGAAGGTTCATCAAGGAAAATAATAGGAGGATTTCCAAGCATAGCAATTGCAACTGAAAGCTTTCTTTTATTTCCTCCACTCAAAGTTCCAGCCGTTTTATTCAATTGATCAGATAATCTCATTTCTTCAATAATACTATTAATCATTCCATTTCTTCTAGATGAAGGTATCCCTTTTAATAGAGAATAATAATATAAATTTTCTGTTACTGTCATATATTCGAAAATTGCATCGAATTGAGGACAATAACCAATCAGTCTTCTTATATCTTCAAAATTTTTTATTGATTCTTGACCTGCAATATAAATTTGCCCTTTTGTAGGAAAAATTTCATTAGTTAAGCATTTAAATGTGGTTGTTTTTCCTGCTCCATTAACTCCGAGCAATGCAAAACATTCACCATAATTTAAGCCGAAACTAATGTTTTCCACAGCTTTTAGTTTTCCAAAAGATTTTTCAAGATTTTTAATTATTATTGAATATCCCATTCCTTCATTTCCTTTGGGATCTAAATGATTTATTTTTTCTGCTTCTTTTATTACCTCTTCATCATCAGTATTTGATGGGAGTTTATTTAAGTTATCTTTATTTCCTAAAGAAATTTTTTTTGTAAATATTTCAGCCATCGATAAAATTATTACTGAAACAATTGTGATTGCACCTAAATATATCAAATCAGAGCCAAAATAAGCAGTTGATAATAAATCAATATTTGCACCACTTATTAAATATATAAAATTATCTTTATTATCGAAAAAATTTAATATATTTTTTCCTAATAATTGTTGATAACCATATGCAAAAGAAAAAGAAGGCACAACTCTTAAGAACCATGCAATTCCTTTTCCTATATCGCTAATATCATCTAAAACTCGAAGCACAAATATTACTGTTCCTCCTAAAGCTCCAATTACAAAATTAAATAATATTGTAAAGTTTTGAGCAGTTGATTCAGTTTTTAATACAAAGCTTGTCATATAAGTGAATAAAATTATGGAAGGACCGAAAATTAGCCATAAAGCCCATAAATATTCTGGGAAAACATCAAATCCATAAATTATTGCAAGGCAAATTCCAGTTGAAATATAGTATTTTATAAGTTCGAAAATAAAATTAGAGATCCAGTATGAAGAATAGCTGATTCCAGAGATAATTTGTAAATGTTTTGAATTTGTTTCTCGCTCTTTAACTAAAAGTGTAATAAAGTTTGCAGGAATTAATGAGAATGCAATGGAAACAAAGAAAACCAAGTTTGAAGAGTTTCTTTGACTTGCTTGATTTGATAATCTTTTTGTATAAGGGAATGGATAATTATTTAACTAATAGATTTTTAGATCAAATAAATCAATTTTATCAAATTTTAAAAATATTAAAATAAATGTAAAATTTATAGTACCTGAATTTTCACTTTTTGATTAGTAGCAATCGAAATTAAGTTAGTTAAAATTTCTTGTGTAAAAATAATTGGTGCATCCAAAGATTTCGTGTTAGTTAAAATACCTATTTCAAATTTAGTGTATTCATTATTCATCCCATTATCAACTTTAAAAATATAGTAAGATCCAAGGTAATTATTAGAACTTGAATCATTCACTTTTTTTAAACTTGTTATATAATCATTATATCTTAAAAATGCATCTGAATAATTAGTATTCGGATTGACAAAACTAGTTGTCGAATTGAAGGTATATAAAGATGAATTCTGGGTTAATAAATTATTTGCTAAGTTAAAATTTTGATTTTGTTGATTAGAAAATGGCACAGTATTTACAAAAGGATATTGGGGATTTGGAAGTTTTGTGAAATCCATGATTTTATTTGGGGAATTTCTTTGGAACTTAACTGATGACACACCACAACCAATGAGAACCAGAAGTATTGGGCAAAGGAATTCTAAAAGGAAACTTTTTCTATCACGAATTATTTGGAACCATCTTTTATATATTACAGCATAAATATCTATAAAAAACTTCTTTAAACTAGATTTTTCATTATCTTCAACAGGATTATAATTAGAATAGTTGTCTTTTTCTTGTTCAAAAGATGGCTTTTTGATAATTTCCCTACTATTATCATCAGATAAATGTTTGGTCTCTGCTGAGACATTTAAAAAAACATCTTCTAATGTTGGCATAGAAGCGCCATAAGTTTTTATTCCTAAATTATCTAGGTTTTGATCCAAATCATTAAAAAGAGCCTTTTTATTGATTGATGTGCTTTTAGGAATTCTAAATAAAATTTCTTCTGAAAAGATATCATATCGAAGATTCTCCACTTTTGATTGGAAAAATTGAATAATATTATCATTATTTGTATTTCCATTTTGCTTAATAACATTCACAGATAAGTATTTACCGAATTTATCAATGAGGAACAAAGGAGTTCCCAAACATTTCATTTGTCCATTACTTAAAATTCCAATCCTTTTTCCCAACACTGCTGCCTCTTCCATGTAATGTGTTGTTAAAATTATAATTCGACCTTGAGTGCATCTTTTTAAAATATCCCATAACTTTCGTCTAGATGTAATATCCATACCTGAACTAGGCTCATCTAAAAATACAATTTCTGATCCTCCAATCAAAGCAATACCTATTGAAAGTTTTCTTTTTTGCCCTCCTGAAAGCGTCCTTGATTCAGCATCAGCTTTATCATTTAATTCTAAATCATTAATTATTTTTTCCACATCTTCATTTAAATTTTCAGTTTTTCCCTTAAAAATAGAAAAAAGCCTCAAATGTTCTCGAACAGTTAACTGTTCAAAAAGTACATCTTGTTGAGGACATATACCTACAATTTTTCTATATTCATCCATATTTTCGAAAATCTTAAGCCCTTTATAATGTGCATCACCTGAAGTCTTATCATAGATTCCAGTAAGCATATTTATAATAGTGGTTTTTCCTGCTCCATTATGTCCAAGTAAAGCAAAGATCTCATCTTTATAAAAATTCAAGCTAACTCCATCTACTACATTATTTTTAGTACCAAAATTTTTAACTAAATTTGAGACCTTTAAATATTCTCCTCTTTGAATCTTCTCTTCATAATTATTTTCATCTTGAAATTTATCCTTTTTGCTCATAATCAAATTAACATCATCATTATTTTCTTCTTGATTATTTTTATTAATTGATGCAATCTTTCCTCTTTTCTTGCAACCCCAATAACTTCGAGTGCAAAGGAAATAAAAAGGTTTAGAAACTCCAAATTGTTGAGAAACAATATTCTGAAAATAGAAACCCAAAAATAAATAAACGAAAATATCAATTACTAGCATAGTATAGAAATTCTTAGCATTGAAGTTCTGATAGGCTAGATCAATTGTTGATGAATCAAATTTTAAAAAATTTATTTCAAATCTTGATAAAGTAACCAATCCTAATTGCAAACAAGTTGGTGGTAGTAGTGATATTACCATTTTTGGTGCGTTTTCAACATCTTCTGATAAAACCGCAACACTTACAAAATACATTATAAAATATATTAGAATGCTGATAATCATAGCTATTCTTGTTTTATCAATTAATGATTGAAAGAAATAACCCATTGCAAATATACACATTCCATAAAGCCAAAAGAAAATAAAAATATAACCAAAGCTAACAAATTTGAATAATCCCATTAAAATTGCGGCATTAAATATAGCATGAAATGTATTAAGACAAACATAATAAATAAGCCAGGAGAAAAAATAAGAACTTTCTGTCAAACCCATAATTTTCATTCCTTCTTTTACTTTTGTCTCTTTATCTTTTATCATTCTAAAAACGACTATAATGAGTGAAGATAAATATGCGATGACAATGAAAAATGGTAAAATAAATCCTATAAAAGAACTGAAAGTATCAGTTTTCAAAATAGTATATTTTTGAGGTGCAACGACGAAATCAATTGTGTTTTTATTATTATTTGAAACAGTTTGGTAAATTAGATCATTTATAATTTTCATCATATAGAGGTAGCCTGAATTTTGCCATAAATTAAATGAAATTTGATCAGCTTGATTTTGAAAAATATCAAAGCTTGGTTTAGTTCCTTGAGGAATATTTGAGATTCCACCTCTTGCAGTGGATGGATTATCAAAATAGTTTAATGTGTAGTTGAATTCTGAGATTGAAATTTGGGATAAAGAAAAGCCAAAGCACAAAGGAGGTTTATCAATGGTAATATTATATAAATCGCTAGAAATATATTCACTAATTTCCTGAGAAGTGTTAAAAAACTTGGGTGTCAAATCTTTTTAAAATTTTAATAAATAAAGTTTGATTTTTTTAGTTAAATTTAAAAATAAATTTTTTAAAAATAAATTTTGATTTGCAATTTTTTTTTTTTTTATAATTATTAAAATTAAATTTTATTAAAAAAAATTAATTATTTATAATTAGAATTTTCTAAAGATTTAATTTTTTTTGTTACAAACAAATTAAAGTAAAGTTAATATGGAGCAATTGGAATTAAAATTTAAAAAGTATTTATAATAAAAGGATTCTATAAATTTTTTAAAAACTCTTAACAAATTAAATTATAATTTTTTAAAAGTGTTTCTTATTAAAAATAAATTATAAAAAATAAAGATCTTTTTCAATAAAGCATAGAATTAAGTTTGAAAATTAAAACTGAATTTACCTGGAGCAATCTTATTTATGCTGTTAGTAATCAAATCTGTGAAAGGATTTTTTTGGACTATACCAAAAAATTTTCTTTGGCCTTTTTTGCAAATATCACTATTATATATAAATCAATCAATTTAAGCAAATTTAAAAAATATTCATAATAGCAGATAAAAATATTTACAAAGGATATCTTAATGGAAACCCTTGATAGTTAACAGCAACATTGTTAATTTTTTGTATTTCTGCTGAATTAATCAATGGATTTATTTGGATTTTGTTTTCTAAATTGAGATAAGCAGTTGAGTTATTGGTTATGAAATCAACATCTGAAAAATTAATAATTTCATCTTTTATTCTAAAAGCTCTCCTGACTAGAATTATTAGGATCATCAGGATAAGTGGAAAAATCAATTCACAACATGTTACACATTTATTTCTTTTCATCATAATCAAGTTTTTATTCAATAATGCTTTTAATTGCCAACTGAAAGTCATTTTTTTAATTATGAATAATATTATTTTTACTTAAATTGGATTCTTCGATAAATAAAAAATTATGTTTTTAAAGAATTAATATTATTTTTCTTAACCGAAATATTTATTTATAAATTAAAAAAGATTTAAAATCTATAAGAACATTAAATTAATTTAATTCATAAAATTTTTAAAATTTATTTGTAAGAAGAGAAAATTCTTTGAATTTTTTAATCTAACAATCCATTTCAGTTACATGAAAAAAATAATTTTTTTAAATAAGAAATTTTTCAAGAAATGAAGTATATAGGTAAATTAACAATAATATAATTCAAACTTATTAATTTATCAAATTTCTAAAATTGAGTGAA
>Ga0194116_10005769_pt1 | contig 13496 bp, 11 predicted proteins | sample TA2MahsurfametaG_4_FD_148617 | JGI IMG/M metagenome (GOLD analysis project Ga0194116, IMG submission 148617) | Freshwater microbial communities from Lake Tanganyika, Tanzania - TA2015008 Mahale S9 surface | ecosystem: Environmental > Aquatic > Freshwater > Lake | place: Tanzania: Lake... | reverse complement strand
CAATCCCCAATATTTCTTTAATTAATTTTTGATTTTTTTATTTCACTTTAATTATTTATATATTCTTAATTTTATGTTCGTTTAAAAGCTTAAACTTGTGAATTTATTTTTATAGCAATTAATTTATTTAAATAGATATAAAAGGGAAAAAATTTTATTTAATTAACAAAGAAAAATTAATATATTTTTGGAAAATTAAATTATTGTAAAAACAAAATAAAATGTTTGAGGAAACTTGCAATAAATCTAAATTTGAGCATTTAAAGGATTTTGATATTACAAATTATCCTTGTTGCCTTGAAAAATTGATTTTTCTTGAAAAATTTTTTGACTCGAAAAACTTGACAAAATATTTTTCTGATTATTTCTTCAAATTTATCAAAAAATGTTATAAGTGCAATTTACTTTCTTTACCAAATATAAACGAAAAATCTGAATTGATTTTTCTTAATATGCTAATAAAATATTCAACTGTTTATTATTTTATTGATAAAATTAAATCTTCTAAATTTTTAACAAAAATTGCTTTTAAATTTCACAATTTTTCATTAGAAGCTCCACAGACTGAAAATTTTAAGCACAAGTTTTTTCCAATAATCAACAATCTAGCATGCTTTTATCAAAGGTAATAAATATACAATATATATTTTATTGATATTATTTTCAAAATCAAAATTTTAATAATTTTTTGATTTTTATCAATTTAAGAGAGAAAAATTATAATAAGGCTATATACATTCTCGAATCAATTGCAGCTATCAATTTCGAAAACAATAACATAGATAAAGCAATTTATTATAACAATAAAAGTACGATTTTGATGCATTCTTTGAATGTTGAAAAAGCTTACTATTATATGATTGAATCATTAAAATACATAGAAAACGAAATGAAGATAGTAATTTCTTTAGTTAAAAAATTAATGACATATTTAACAAAATTTAAATAGCTCTTCAATTTAGATTATTTATAACTAAATTCAGTTAATTAAATATTTAGATATGCATTCAAGCGCAAAATATTATTGATATACAATCAATTTTATTTTTGAATGTTTTCGCAAAAGAAGAAAAAAAACGACAGACTTTAATTCAAGAATTATCGAAAAAATTCGAATACTATGAAATATTAAAAAATAAAATAAATTTATTTTGTTTTATTTTATATAATTTTACTTTCTTAAGCTTGAAAACAAAAAATGAAATTTTTTCAAATGAATTGTTTTTATGTGTTATTATTTTGTCCAGAATATTATTGGATGATTATAACATTAACAAAACAAAGTTTTTTCATATATTGAAAAATTTTGATGATTTCAATAATGAGAATCTATTGGAATATCAAATAGATTTAATAAAAGTTATATTCAATATTAAAACTAATGATCTAATTAATTCAATTTTAGAAACTCAAGGAAAAATAATAGACTTTACCTATAATGATTATCCTGGTAACAATCCTAAAACTTCCGCTTTAAAAAATATGAATTTAATCAAATTGAAAACTCTTAAGTCTAAAGAATTAAAAATTCTAAATAAAAGTGATTCAGAAGAAAATCTTTCTGAAAATTCTTCTTCGATTGATAATATGATAGAAGAAATTAATAACAACTTCAATAAAAAAAATTCCAATAATATGATTAATTCAAATAATAACCAAAATAATTTAAATAATAATAACTTAAACAATAGCACATTAAGTAGAAATGACTCAATTATAGTTTTAAAGAAAGTAGACAGCAATATCATTAAAGATGTTAGTAGTAATTATAAAATTGCTAATTTAAACCTGTCTAAAAAATCTTCTAACTCTAAGGAAAATATTAGCTTTCATAAACATTTGAACAATGAAAATTCAGAAATAAGCCTTGGAAAAACCTCTATAAAAAGAATGAATACTTTAAAGTTAAAGAAAGTATACAAAAACGAATCTTCGAATAATGAAGATGCAGATGATTTTCAAAAGCAAATATCTACGAACTCCAAGAACAATTCAAATATAAAAAATTCAAAGGATAATTCGAATAGTAATAACAATAGCTTTATTTATATCTTAAATAACAAGCATTTTGTCAAGGAAGATGATAAAAATTTATATTCTTTCTATCAGAAGCAAAACACAGAAAATCAATATGATATAAATGATAAAAAGCTTCGAATATATAAAAGACTTAGTGTTTCACCTAAAGAAGAATATGAAGCAAATATAAACAAAAATTTTCAAAATCAAAAAACTTTTAATTATCAATTCGATAAAGAAAACGAACACCAGAATAAAAATTTTAAAAATTCAGAGAATTATAATATATCTCATAATATTATGGAAAATAATCTTGATAAAAATAAAATCACTAAAATTAATCCAGATAATAATTCAACTATAGTAAACAATAGGAAAACAAAAAATTTTAACATGAAAGATTCAATTTTTTATACTAGCGAGAATAGCTTAAATTTTAAGCATTCCAGCATAAATCAGAATAATAGAAATAGCATAAGCTCATTAAATAATATGCCAATAAGCCCTATCAACTACTTAAAAAATCATCCCAGTATTAACTCGACTATATACGATCATCAATTTACATACAAAAGTACAAAAGATAATCATGCGATGGAAAATGAAAAAAAATTGAGAAGGACATTAAAAACTGATAATTTATCATTTTTGGATGAATCAAAAAAAATAAAAAGATCAGAAACAATTTTAGTAGCGGAAACTTTTCTTGAAAATTATCTAAATAGAAACCAAATGGAACAAAATATAAATAGTAATTTAAATACAGAATCTGAAAGCAATTCTCAGTACAACTTTAGAAAAACTAGCGATTTTAAAAAATTTGAAATCATAAAAGATGTTGAAAATTCAAAAAAAACTATTAATACTAATTCTTCGAAAATACATCAAGTTTTTGATAAGGACAAATTAAAAAACGAAAACCTATTAAAAAAATATTCTTCGAATGAGTTAAACTTTAATTCAAACATAAAAAGCTGCTTGACTTCTGTTTTAGGCAAAAATCAACAATTACAAAATAATAATTTCCCTGAAAACTTAAAAAATACTAATAATTCAAATGAAATTAAAAATGAGTATTATAATGTTTTAAAAAACAAGCTTTTGAATGACGATTTTCAGAATAAATCAAGACTAGATACAAGCGTTAATTGCAGCGAAAATAGTTTTGTTGCGAGAAAAACACAGATTAGTAATGAATATAATAATTTAAATCAAAACAATTCTAACAATCATTATATAAATTTTAATGATTTAGCTAAATTAAAATGTATTAATAAGAAAGCTGATAATAATAAGTCTACTATCAACGATAATAGTAATACTAATAATTCTTTTATTTCAAACTTAAACGAGTCGAACAAGCAAGAACATTTAATTACTAATCGAAATAATAATTTCAAAGGAAATGATAACATGAACAATAAAAAAATGCTTATTTTAAGTCCCACAGCGCAATCTCTTAAATTGCCTGTAATTTTAGTTGATAGCAATAAGAAAGAAGAAAAGGTATTTAACTCTTTTAGAAGGAATGACAGTTTTCATAAACCAAATAATAATAATCACTTAATTGATAATTTAAATAATCATAAAATACTTCTTTCTCCAAAAAATAATTCAAATAACAAATCGAATGAGGAAATTCAAAATGAATGCGCTAATTTAAAAACAAATACGTCAACTAATAAGCAAGTAATTGAAGCATATAGCGCAAAAAATTTTGAGACTAGTAAAAGTCATATTAATCAAAACAATAATGACAATAACAACAATGCTGAAATCCCAGCTATTACTAAGAGCAAATTAAATAATATTTACAAAAATATTCAAGGATCAAATAGGAATTTTGATAGTGATTCATGTGCTATGCAGATAAGAACTGCAAAGAGGATAGGGAATTTAACAAGTGGTGATGAAATGCTAAATTCGAATTTGAAAAAAGGAGAAAATCCTATCTTTAAAAGGTTCTCTAATTTTAAATACAGAGGAAGCAAAATATCGCGAGATAAAGATAATCAAATGAGAAATTCTCTAAATACTCGAAATTTATTCAATAATATGTTAAGACTTAACACTTTGAGGAGAAGTAGTATCAACAGCAGCCCAATGAGTAATAAAAATAATAATAATCCAGAAAATAATTTAATCGAAAATAATCAAAATGGTCATGCAGATCAAGAATTAAACTTGAATAGTAATAAAAAGCTTTCTCGTACTATTTTGGAAATTTCGAATAATAATATTAATAATAATTCATTTTTATCTACTATCTACAATAAACACGATTTATCAGAGTATAACAGCTTTAATAATAATATATACAATGACACTTCTTTGAATAATGAAAATTCTCCAATTTCAAAAAACCCAAATGATATTAGTGTTATAAGCATACATCATAATTTGAATACACCTAAATATACCAATTTAAATTTAAACTCGAATAATAATAAATTCAGTAGCTTCGCAAATGCAAACTCCAATAATTTCAGTAATGTACAAAACCAGTTCAATAAACAACAACAGAATAATAGTAATAATATTTTTGCAAATAGCAATATATATATGGATATTACAGTTAATGACGAATCATTATCAAATATTCATTCCTTGCATTCTAACAATTCAAATACTAGTCAATTTTCGAAAGGATTGGATTCCAATAATTCTCAAAGCCAAAACACCAGCACACACACTATAGTAAACAACGGTAATACTCCTAAAAATTCTAACTATCCTAATAAAAATTTGAAAAATCCTACTTCTAATAATTTTAGAAATTTAGAATTTAATGAAGAGCTCAATTCTGAAAAGAATTTTAACAGCGATACAAATAAGTACAACACAAAATTTTTCACGACAAAAAATACTCAATCGTTAAAAGGAGAGGGCAAATCCAAAGAGATATTAAAAGAAAATTTAAACATTAATAAGGAAGATTATAAAAATAATAATATTGTTAAAATTGATAATTTAAAAAATCAACAAGCAAACATTGAAGAAAAAATAAATTTAACAAAAAATGGAAATATCTTTTTCCCAAAGAATGATGATTTAAATCCAAATGATATTAAAAATGATTTAGAGTATAATCTTAATAAGACAGATTTAAAAAACTTAGTAGTTAAAAATGAAAATTCTATTCCTCAGAAAGACCAGAGTTCTCTTCAATATAACAACAATAAATTAATGAACAGTAGCTTTACAAGTGATCAAAGTGCAAGCAGCAGCTCTGCTATGAATATTGCAAGTGCTTTTACTAATGCATTGAAGGTCAACAAAAAACGTTCAAAATTAAAAGAATTATTTGCTCTTGTAAACCGACAAGCAACAATAGATGAAAAAGATGAAACTAATGAAATCGTCAAAGATAATTTAATAAAAAAATTCAGTAATAAAGTTAAAGATAAGGATATAGATAATAAATTCAATGAATTCATAAATAATATAGAAAGAAGTGGCTCTTTAAATTTCATTGATAATTACGAAAATTCTGACAGTGAAATAAACAGTGATATTAATACACCAAACTTGTTAAATGATAAAATTCCAAAGTTTGACTTTTTTAAAAAAATTTCACTAAATCCCGAAAAAAACAAAGGTCTTATTCTTTTTATAAAGGATTTTCTTAAAAATAATGAAAATCAACGACCAATAAATAATGAAATAGCAAATGAAAATAATAATTACGAACATAGCCAAAGCAAAAAAGGAGATAAAAAATATGATATTTTTGATAAGAATAACGATGATAATAAAAGCGAAGAAAAAAAGCTGATTGAAAATTTAAAAAAAGATATGCCTTCTTTTCTCAATAAAATTGAAAATTCTCATGGACAGAAAAAGTCTTTAAATAAAGATATTTATAATGTTTTCAATAATTATTTAAAAGTTTTGAATCTTATAGATAATATAAAAGTTAAAGAATTTGAATTAACAAATTTACTTGAAAAAGACAATTTTTATGGAAATTCGGTAAAAGCAAATTTTGATATTAAAAATCGTATTGAGTTTATATGTTTGAAATTTTATTTTGAATATTTACATTTATCCAAAGAAAAAAGGGAAGAGGTTTTAGAAAAAAAATATTCGATTTTAAGAAAAGAAAAAAAAAAGTATTTCAAGATTACAATAAAAATAAAGCTTAGAAATCAAGATATTAAAGAACTTAATATAAATGAAAATAACGATAATAAAAAATCTGAATTTGATATTAATCCAACTGGTATAAATGATAATTCGTCTAATTACCTGGGTCAGGATGAGAAAACTTCTTCTTCGAAATTTAATAATAACATAAAAATTGAAGAAAGCCAAAATAAACATGGAGAAAGAGGGGTTTTTAGGTTTTCTCCAGAAGAAATTCAAGAAATACAAAACTTAAATATTTATATGAAAAGTCTTGTAAAAAGTCCCATTTCAGATCAAAAGAATGCAAAAGATTTTCCAAAGCTTAGTTTATTTTATAAATTTGATTTTTACATTGAATTATTTGAAATAAATTACATTGGGACCTCATTGAATGGTAGTAATAATAACAATACTAATTTCATTAGTACGCCTAAGAATTTAAATTCAAATAGCAACACACCCAAAAGTTCTTATTTTATTGTAAATAATAAAGATAAAAATAACAATGAAAAAGTGAATAAAAATTTCACATTCATTCCTATTTCAAATAGTATTTTGAAATTTGAGGATTTTATCAGCTTATCATATAAACTAGATATTTTCCAAACATTGCCGTTTAATGCTAATTTGAACTATATAAATTGTTTAGAAGACTTTATTCAAGAATTTTTAGTGCATCATTTCAGCTTTAATTTTGATAAGGAAAAATCAAACTATACTTTAGCACTTTTTCCTTATCGAATTGGAGTTTCCGAAGGGAGATCATTTGAGTTCCCATTTTTTGGGAAAAAATGCACTTTTGATATATTAATTAACAAGTTTAAAATTACAAAAAATGATTGTTGCTATTATAACTTAAATCGTAACAATAGTTTAAATCAAAATATGAACCTGATTAATAATCAAAATTCAAGCAGAAAAAATTCTTTGAAGAATATGGGTTATAATTTCGTAAATGTGATTCAGGAAAATTCTCCTGTAGGTTCTGTTATAAATAATAATAGTGGGAATTTCTTTTATATAAACAACAATAGTTCAAACATAAATACGAATTATTATATGAATAATAAAAATAATAGTACCAAATTAGTTAATTTTTCTCCAAAAGATTTACAAAGTCCTTCAAATCAAAATAATATGAATAGCATCAATATGGGCACACCTTATAATAATATGTCCTTTTTCCATAACAGCCAGAATGATTACGGAAACCATCCTTTAAAATTAAAATCTAATTCAATTTGCATGGTAATCAAAGAAACTTCAGGAGAGCGAAAATATATTAGAATAGATATGGAAATTGATGACAATAGTTTTGTAAAATTATTCTCTGATTTAAATAATAATTTAAAAGATTTCTTTGGCATAAATGAGTGTTTAAAAAGTGAAAAAAATGAAACTATAGTAGACTCATTTTTTTACAAAGATAAAAGTCTTATAATGGAAAAGGGAACTGTAGTAAATATTCTTTTGAGAACGCAAGAAATTTTCAAGTATTTACTAAAATCAGATCTCATGAAAAATGAAAAAAATAAAAAAGAAGAAAATTTAAATTCTCAAAATACTGTTAGTAGCGTTAGTGAAAATATTCAAGAAATAACTTTCCAAGATTTTTTAAAAAAGTCGGAAAATTCACTTTTTAAAATTTCTATAAATAATAATCTAAGAAATATTGATTTATGGAGGATTTCCAAAGACGAAGAGGAAATGAAGTGGTATATAGATTATTCGACTATCGAGAAAATACATAGTAAAATAAATTTTTATTTAATTTTGAATTTTTCAAATTATACAATATCCATAAGCTTTATTGATGTTCTTATTTAAATTTTATATATCGAAATAATTAAATATTTTTAAAGTTAATAAGAACTACTATGCTCTTAATAAATCGATTATTATGACTACTAGAGATTTCTTAAAAATAATTGGAATTGATCCAAATGAAATTTACTCATTGATGAGCAAAATCGATATGACCAATATGAACTACATTTTATTGAATTCACTAAAAATGAATTATGATATAAATCATAGTAACTTTAAAATCTGAATATTTCCTTTCAACTTTATTTTTTAAATAATATTTTTATAAAAAAATTAATAATTTAGTTTTAAAAGAGACAAATTACAATACATTGTTGAAAATTATAAAAGCTGAGCCAATAACACTATATAAGCAGATGTTCACAATTGGTATTTATGTTCTTATATTAAAAAAAGGTTTTTATTATAAAAAATTTAAAAACTTTATTTAATTCTTTCTAAAAAATTTTAGCAATTGATGGAAACTATCTCCCTGTAAATTTTGATTTGGTCATAATTTCCAAAAGAAATATATTCTTTCGAATAATTACTAGTAAGCCGATTAGCTTTAGAGGTTTTTCCGTTATTTTCCCTTTACAATTGGATTTCACAGAAGATATATCTATAGATGAAATTAAAGATAAATTATTTGACTTTTATGGTCTCAACGAAATAGATCTCGAAAACATCACAAATCATTTGCAAGGAGAAAATAATTCAAAAACAAGTTCTAGAAAAAAATTAATAAATAAAAAGCTCAAAATTTTAGTAAATGAAATAATTCTCGAATTGAAATATGAAAATAATGATTTCATAATATTTGAAGATAATAAAAGAATTCAAAAAGTTTTTTTTAATTGTGAAGAGAATGCTGAATAATATAAAATAATTTAATAAATTGCATCATTAAATGGATTCTAACTATTTATTTATAAAATTTTAAAATATTACATATGATAGTTATCTTGTTTGTTTATTAGTAAAATTTTATTATTATCTTAAATAAAAACTAATAATAAGATTTATTTTATAAATTTATTTAAAATATATATTTAAGAGGTTAAACAAACTTTGAATTTTAAATTATGTTTATTTCAGATTAATTATATAAATAAAAATAAATTATAAGATATTATTATTATCGAGGTTAATTTTCATTATTTAAAAGCTTTTTTTAACATTACTATTTCCGTGGAGTTTCAAATTTATTGGATCTTCTATCTTCAAAATAGTATTGAATACTCCGCCTTTAGGAAATGTTATTAGACTTCCTTTTTGTTGAATTTGAAATACAAGAGATTTAGGATCAAATAAATTTTCTCTAAAATAATAAATAGTTTCTATTTTAAACAATATTTGTTTGATTGATTAATAAATTATTTTTCTTAAAAGATAATCTTTTATTAACAAAGAACTAATATACTGGTTTGTAAAGACACGTTCTGAATTTAAAACAATTTTATTCAGCTCTTGATTTATTTTGAAGTTCCCTTCTATCATACAATGAAGATATTCTAATTTAAATTAAATTTATATAAACCTGTTTAATTCAACTTTAATTACCTATATTAAATCCATCTTCGTTCACTTCATTTATCTTTTTATCTGGCGAATATTCTAAAATGTTTTCTAAATTGAAGTTACTAAATAATAAGATATAATTATACAAACTCGAGTAATGTCTGTTCATATTTATTTCGAATTTTTGCTTATCATTAAAATTAAGTATAAATTCAATATTTTCTATAGTAGACTCATCTTCTTTTATACTTTTAAACACCCAAGCAGTTTTCTCTAAATCTTGCAATTGAGTTGATGACATTTTAAAATTTTTATGAAAAAAAAATTTAACTTTATGAATTAAAACCAACAAAAGCCAATCGTTTAAAAAATCGAATCTTAAATTATATTTCTGATAGCCATTCTTTTATGAATAAAATTAAAATTGAGGATAAAATTAGTTGTATTTTAAAAAACATTAATTAATTCATTTTTCTTTTCTTATTTTCACAATTTGTACTTATTTGATGAATCTAACATTCTTTATCAATAGATCTTGCATTTATGCATAAAATAAAAAAGGTATTTCTCTCATTTTTACCTATTTTTATCTTTTTCATATTTATTAAGTATTGAATTTAAGTCTCTTAAGAATTTTTAAAATACACCAAAGTTTTTTATTATAATTACTAGGAATAATCTATGATCTTTATTTTCAAAGAATTACAAATAAAAATTTATAAAATAAAATTCAAAAATGAAATTATATAATGTCCGAAGATTCTTTATTATACTTAACCAAATACTTTTATAAAAAACCAGAAGAGATTAAAAAAAAAGAAATCTTATTATTAAGATCATTTTTTATAGAAAACATTACTTCAAGTATTAATTCAAACTCTATTCAAGATTTAAAATTCAATATTTGATTATTTGAAATGTTTCAACATTTAATATTGAATAAAAATAAAAAATTTAAAGATAAAAAGTTCTAAAATGATTTTTTACTTATAAATTTTAATAATATAGGCACTACATTATATTTCGATCTCAAAAAAAAATGTGACTCCCTTTCCAATAAGTAAATTAGAAATCAATAAAAAATATCTTTGTTTTTTTTTATTCACAGCGATCAAGCAATGAAAACAAAATTAAAATCGGAAGAAATAGCTCTCAAAAAAAAATTAATAGATATATACTATTCTTTAGAAGGTTATTTGAAATATAAATACTTTAAAAATTATGAATCAGATGAGCTAAATATGGAAATCTTAGAAGATTTGGAAAAATATGTTAAAGTTAAAAAAAGGCTTTTTTACTCAATGATTTTTTGGAATACTTTTAATATCTTAGCTCTAAGATATATTATGAATAGCTTATATACTCATTATATCTTGAAGTTTGTAATTTATTCCATTTTTATTATACCTAATTTTTGGTTTTATCAAAGGAAATTTAAATCTAATCGAATTGATATGCAAAAACTATTTATATTGGATTATTTAAACAAGCAAAGAATAGAAAATAAGGCTTTGAATCAAGAAAAATTTCAAATCAATGTGAATGATGAAAAATTTAGAAATAACACAAAAATTGAAATTTCAAATCCAATAATAAATAGCCCTCTTGAGGAGCAAAATGAATTGGAAAAGTTTTTAGAAGATTATTACAACAATGCTATTTATGGAGTTTTTTTTAATTTAAAAATATAATAGAAAATATATATCTTAATTATAAAATTTTAAAACGTTTTAGTTAAGATAAAAACTAAGTATTCTAAGTTTTTCTATACAAAGAACACTATTAAATTCTTTATTTGAGCAATTTAAGGCAAATATAATGATTAATTTTTTTATATAAAACTTTATTTCATATGAAATTATTTATATTCAAAATCTTTTAAATGAAATAAAGTATTAAAATGATTATTCTTTTAACATAATTTACGAAATTTAAAATTAAAATAAATGAAATTAAATTTTTTAAAATACTTATTTTTTTATCTTTTTTCTAGCTAAAGGAATTTTTTCATGAAAATAATTAATAAATTCATCTTGAAAAAAGGAAAATGATTTTTGGTTTTTTTATATAACGTTTGAATATATTTCAAAAAATAAAATAAACATGAAAGACAAAAAAAAACTCATTTTAAATGTTACCTCTACAAGTATAAATCAAGGCGCAAATTCTTCAAGAACTCCTTTAGCAAAAAATCTGTAAGATTTTTCCCTCTTTAAATTTAAAAAATTTTATTTTCATTTAAGTAAAATCAAAGTTCAGTATATTCAACCAATTAAAAAATGCTTATTAAAAATTAAATAAACTATAGGAATAAAAAATCTTTTAAAACTCAGAATTTAATTTCACATATAACTCATGAAAGGCCGAAAAATTATCTCAAAAAAAAATTTGGTACTTGTACACCTCTTTACTCATTTGGAGGAGGAGCTGAAAGGGTTAAAAATTCTATAATTGATTATATGAATAATTCAAATTTTTTGCCTTCAAGTAAAATGAAAGGCTTACCAGGGCCTGCTGAATATAGTCCAAGAATAGATTACACTAAAAAAAGGATAAGCTCAGCATGGAGGTATGATAATATGGTTAAATGAATTAAATTTAAAAAATAATCCCCAAATTCAAAAAGAAACATTAAATTTAGAAGAATTGAAAAAAAATTTTTATTTATTAATTAGATAATTTTTTTTGTTTTATATAATTATTGTTTGTCATTTTTTCTGATATTTATTTAAGCTTCACACCGAAAACAGGATTTAAAAAATTAGGAACAACTATTAAAAATCCAGGGCCAGGTACATATACAATTTTGGAGAAATCATCTTTACCTTTTTACAAGTATGTTTTATATTTTAAAAAATATAAAAAACCTCTTTAAATATTGGTTAAAAATAAAATATGATTTATTTGTTTATTTATAATAAGTTCAAAAGAAGATCAAAAATGTATAAGTTAAATATTTCTTTAAATACGTTTAAATATTCCATATATACTTCAAAAATTATTAAATTAAAAAATAGATTTGGTTCTGGAAAAAAAGAATTTATTTATGAAGGTGTATTAAGGAGAACAATCAATCTCCCAGGACCAGGCCAATATGAAGAAATAGATAAAAGTATTACTAAAGATAATTTTTCCAGGTCTTATAGGTAACTTATCAAAAATTTTTATTTTATCAATTTCATAATTATTATAATAAAACCAATAATTTTTTTTTAAATTATTTAAATTCAGCTTTGGAAGAGATGAAAAATTAAAGGCGTTTCGGCAATTTACGCCAGGCCCAGGAACCTATGAAGCAAGCACTAATTTTAATAAAGCTCAAAATCCACATATAAGGTAAATTATTGACAAGCAATATCAAAAAAATAAAATATTTTTTCATTAATTTTTTTCACTTAAATAATAAATTTTTTAAAAATTTTTCACGTAAAATCTTTCATTTTAGTCTTGGAAGATCACTAAGACATTTAGAAGAATTTTACAATAATATTAAACAATTAACTCCAGGTCCAGCTTCTTATAAAAATACTTTAACTGCTTTTGACACTTCTAAAGCAATTAAATTTGGTAAAGAGGAAAAATTGAAACTTGCTAAAAGTTTTTCTCCAGGTCCTGGTAATTATGATGTTTGAGAATTTCAGCCTAGATAAAAAAATTTATTACATAGATTGTATTTATTTAAATATAAAAAGAAATTTTTCTTTAGTGAATTTTTTTATATATTATTTAAGTATCAATTTTTTGTTAATAATAGCAATAATTTTATATAATCAAAAACTTTGAATGAATTATAAAATAAAACAATAAGTTTTCAATAAATCTAAAGAAAGGAAATAAATTTTAATCAAAAATATTTTTGGAAAAAGAATTTTGATTTTGTCTTTTTAATTTTGTAATAAGGATTTTTTAATTTATTTTTCTATCTCGCTATTTTAATTTAGAAACAAAGAAAAAATCAAAAACTTAGTTTCTTTAAATCAATCATAATTTTTAATAATTCAATTTATTTTATTTTAAAAATG
>Ga0194116_10005766_pt1 | contig 13498 bp, 10 predicted proteins | sample TA2MahsurfametaG_4_FD_148617 | JGI IMG/M metagenome (GOLD analysis project Ga0194116, IMG submission 148617) | Freshwater microbial communities from Lake Tanganyika, Tanzania - TA2015008 Mahale S9 surface | ecosystem: Environmental > Aquatic > Freshwater > Lake | place: Tanzania: Lake... | reverse complement strand
ATTACATGGTCCGCTCCCTACAACGGAGGTTCTGCCATCACTGCATACACTATCACAATCAGAAGAGCAGATGGCGTCACTTTCATTTAGGATCTAACGAATTGTGACGGTGGTATTGAGGCAATTATTTCGAATAGGCGTTGTTCGATACCGTTCGCAGTTCTCAGGGCATCACCGTTTGATTTGCCCTGGGGATCAAGTATTTTCGCCAGAGTATCTGCAACGAATATTATGGGTCTATCTCTGACATCTTCAGTTGGGAACGGGGCGATGATTACTCGTGTGCCAGACCCACCCGTCAATCTGATAGTGGATGCATCTATATCAAATGCTGTTACCATAAAGATCCTTTGGGATAACGGTCCGGAAAGCGGTGGTGTTCCAGTGCTCGACTATAGAGTGTGGTACGACCAAGGAAAAGGCGTCTACATGATACTCGACTATCAAATTGTGAACACAGTTTACTAAACTGAAGTTCCATTAACAGCTGGTTAAAATTATCGGTTCAAGGTCTAGTCGAGAAATATAGTTGGATTCTCTGACTTTAGTTCTGAGTTAGCCGTCTATGCTGCTCAAATACCAGATGAGCCTCAAGCACCAGTTACTGTCGTCGATGGTGACTTTGTTGTGATAAATTGGATTTAGCCAAACGATTAAGGTGCACCAATTTTCGGTTACAGAGTTGAAATACGAAATCGAGATGCGCAGTCTTGGACCATCAATAACGATCAATGTTATAGAGATTATGTGCCATCGATTGTCACAGCGACAAGCTGTAGAGTCCCTATTACAGTACTCATAGCGCCACCCTATAGCCTATCATGGGGAAGTTCAATATTCGCAAGAGTCTAAGCTTACAACTCTTACGGTGATTCTTTTATGTCTTCGGCTGGAAATGGTGCCATTATTTTAACTTATCCAGATGCTCCTGTTGATCTAAAGCTGAATCCTACTTTTGTACGCACCTCAACTCAGCTTTCGATCTCTTGGAATTAGGGAGCGGAAAACGGTGGCACACCCGTCACATCCTACCGTATTTATTTCGACCAGGGTGTTAATAATTGGATTTTGCTGGCGTCAGGTGTCACAACCACAACGTTCACCCAAGGCGGTCTAGCATTTGGTTTAACATACTAGTTTACAGTATAGGCCAAGACTGACTTTGGTTTCAGCGTAGATTCAGAAGTTCTTTCTTTGCTCTGTGCGTCTGAGCCTGCAAGGCCCAATCAGCCCCAAACTTTGATAGAAAATGAAAATGCAATCATAGATTGGACTCAGCCATCGCCACGTGGCTCACCTATAACAAGCTACACGGTGTGGATCAGAACCAAAGAGCTAACATTTGTCAGTTTGAACTCGGTCTGTGGAGGAGGGTCAGCTTTCATTCTGTAGAATACCAAATGTATCGTGCCCTTGACCACTCTACTCGCTGCACCGTACCGTCTTGTCTACAATGACTAAATATATGCGAAGTTGCTTGCGACGAATATTTTCGGCAATTCTCTCGAATCAAACTCGGGCGGCGGCGCCAATGTTGTAGTTGTCCCAGATGCACCAGTCAATCTGATAAAAATCTAGGCACTAAGCTCATAGTCAGTAATAACTTTCGGTTGGTCTCAAGCCGCTTTCAATGGAGGCCGCTCCGTTATCGACTACAAGATCATCTATGACCAAGCCGAGGGTCTGTACATTGATCTGGATGTTACTACATAAACTCAATACACAACACAGATTGAACTATCACCTGGCTCAATATACAGTTTCACAGTGCAAGCTAGGAGCTCCGTCGGCCACAGTGAACAGTCGATCCCTATCTCGATCCTTGCGGCACAGATCGCTGATGTGCCTGAGCCACCACAAACTGCCATTAATGCAGCAACAATAATCATATCGTGGAAAGCGCCCTACAACGGTGCAACGCCCATCACAGCCTACTCAATTAAGATTAGGCACTAGGATGGCATCAACTTTAGTGAGGAGCTGACATCATGTAGTGGTTCAGATTAGACCATCGTAGCATCGATGTAGTGCATCGTTCCTGTCAATATACTGAGAGCGGCTCCGTTTTACTTAGAGTGGGGCACGTCAGTGTGGGCTAAAATCGCTGTAAAGAACGTGATTGGAACGACAGCTGAGTCAGGACCAGGTAATGGAGCTATCATGCTTACGTCGCCTGACGCACCGCTTGATGTCTCTAATGTACCCGAGATCACTACTGGCTCATAGATCGGCCTAATATGGTCAGATGGATTAGTCAGCGGAGGCGCTCCTATTGAGGATTACACGATCACATGGGATAATGGTACTGGTAACTATGTTGTACTGGCTTCCGGTGTTCTTAGCTAATCTTACACAGTGAAAGGATTGAAAGCAAGTATAACCTATACATTTAAGATCTAGGCCAGGAACTCATTCGGATTATCCGACTACTCCGCCCCTGTTTCTATCCTATCGGCATAGACACCCAACATCCCGAATGCTCCAACGACAACCTTTATCGATTCAAACTTGGTTGTAAGCTGGCAAGCACCAGTCAGCGGAGGCTCACCAATTACTGCGTACAGAGTAAGGATTCGTCACTCTGACGGTGTGACCTACAGTGAGTAGTTGAGTAGTTGTGATGGAAAGAACTTAACGATAGTTATAAGTGCCTAGTGTAGCATACCTTCTAACCTGCTAAACTCCGCTCCTTTCAATATCGGTTGGGGTGATAGTGTCTGGGCAACAGTCTCCGCCAGAAATGTTTACGGTGAATCAGCTGCCTCCATGGAAGGTAACGGAGGCATTATTTTGACAAAGCCTGATCCACCCAGGAATATTGTCGAGGATATCTCTGAGAGAACATTAAACTCAGTCGCTTTTGATTGGTAATTAGGAGCAGCAGATGGAGGCTCTCTAGTGATAGACTTCAGAATTTTCTATGATTAAGGTGTTGGAGAGTATACTATGATCAAGGCAGGCCATACCCAATTACACTTTGTGATTGACTATTTGACTCCAGGTGTCACCTACGGATTTAAGATCAGGGCTAGAAATGCGTTTGGGCTCAGTGACGATTCCGTAGAGTTTAGAATTCTTTGCGGCACTGTTCCGGATGCACCAATCGCTCCCACAACGACAACGATTGCCTCAGATGTCATTATTGCCTGGTTAGCACCAAGCAACAATGGTTCCCCTATCATCGGATACAAAGTGTACCTCTAAAGTAAATCAGGCAGCTACATCGAAGAGAAAAAATACTGTCAAAATACCGCAGCTCTTGTCACAGCACGCTCCTGCACGATACCTCTGATCGAGCTGATTGAGACTCCCTACGCATTAGCGCTAGGTGATAGCGTTTATGCTAAAATTATAGCGATAAATTAGTATGGCGAGAGCATTTTCTCATCTGCTGGTAATGGAGCCACATTAGTGTTAGTACCATCGCCTCCACTATCCCTCTAAAATAACTTAGCCATTACTTCAGAGACTGTAATTGGCTTCACTTGGTCCAACGGCAAAACATCAGGTGGTCGCGCTATTATCGACTATCGAGTGTCTTACGATCAGGGCATGAATCAGTTTATTGTGCTTGATAGCAAAGTGACGCTCAGATCATACACAACAACAGTTCCGATACTGGCCGGCCAGACCTACAAATTTAAAGTAGAGGCGAGAAATGAGGTAGGATATAGTTCAGCATCAGAAGAAATTTCCATCCTAGCTGCTACTATTCCAGTTGTACCTACTGCTCCTGTCACGACAATCAACGGCGAAAATGTCGTAATTACCTGGTTAGCACCCTATAATGGAGGCACCTCGATTACGGGCTACACAATCAACATTAAAAGAGCCGATGGTTAGTTCAGCTAAGACTTAGCCAACTGTGATGGAAAAAACCCCACGATCGTCTCCAATAAGAGATGCCTCATACCGTTTACAGTTCTCTAAGCGAAACCATTTTCTTTGCCTTGGGGCTCAAGTATTTTTGCATAGGTTCGTTCCATAAATGTTGTCGGTAGCTCCGCCTATTCTGCAACTGGGAATGGCGCTATAATCCTTTCAATTCCATCTGAGCCAACCAACTTGAAGAATAATGCTGCCGTCAGCTAAGCAAACTACATAGAGTTCACTTGGACTGCCCCGTCTCTTGATGGCGGTTCACCTGTTATTGACTATAGAGTTTACTTTGACCAGGGCGACCCGACAGCGACAGACTTTGTAGTGTTGGAGTCCAATATTGTCGGTCTCTCCTATAGAGCGAGGTAGTTAACGATGGGCACCACCTATAGATTCAGAGTTGCAGCAAGGAATCAAATGGGCTACAGTATAAAATCCCAATCCGTTTCGATTCTTGCAGCGCAGGAGCCTAACAAGCCAAACAAGCCAGTAACGACACTCGTTGGTGAGAATGTTGTTATTACATGGACGGCTCCTCTGAATGGCGGATCACCCATTTTGATGTATCAGATCAGAATTCGCCAAAACGATGGCGTGTCCTTCAGGCCAGACCTTACCTACTGTGATGGATCTAAGCCAGCTATAATCGAGTCTTTGAGTTGCAGTGTTCCTGTCGTGCATCTCAAAGCAGAGCCATATTCTATTGAATGGGCTGGCTCTATTTTTGTGAAGATCCAAGCAGTCAACAGCTATGGTAGCTCATAAGAGTCAGACGAAGGTAACGGCGCTGTCCTATAGACAAATCCCAATGCTCCGATAAATCTTGCTGAGAATATCAGTTTGAGAACATCCTCACAATTAGGAATCATGTGGGATGAAGGATTCAACGGAGGAACGCCCATAATCGACTATCAGGTACAATACGACCAAGGTCTTCAGATGTTTACAACAATTGCATCAGGTGTCACTGATCGTTACTACACAGTGACTGGGCTGACGATAGGTATCACTTACACGTTTAGAGTGAAGGCCAGAAATGCATTCGGCTACAGCGATTAGTGGTCAACCACACTGGCTGCACTGTGTGCTGGACCTCCATTAGCACCTGTTGCGCCTTAAACTTCAACTACCATCACATCAGATATCCAGGTCCAATGGTTCCGACCTGATAACCAGGGATCGGTGATCATCGGTTATAAAGTCTACATTAGAGCATCTGACCAAAATTACTATATTGAAGATAATCATTGCTATGCATTTAGTGCGGCAGTTGTCGCAGCGCGCAAGTGCAAGATTCCTCTTGAGGTGCTGACTTCTGCGCCATACGATTTAATAAAGGGCAATTCTGTTTATGCTAAGATTATCGCACAAAACTAGTATGGTGATTCACCTTACTCAGTCGAGGGTAACGGTGCAATCATGATTATCGTTCCGGATGCCCCAATCCTCTTAAGGAATGACCTATCGATCACTAACAGAAGAAGTATAGGGTTTATCTGGTCAAAAGGATTCTCTGATGGTGGCACACCTGTCATTGATTATAGAGTATCTTACGATCAGTCAGTTGGCGTGTGGACTTTCCTTTAAGACTAGATTACTATTTATACTTACACGACTGCCTTGCCTTTGATTTAGGGTAATACGTATAAATTCAGGGTCTAAGCCAGAAATGCAGTTGGTTACTCTGCTTTTTCTGAAGAGATTGCCATACTTGCAGCACAGATTCCAGGAACACCAGCGGCACCCTTGACGACATCGATTGGAAGGAACGTAATGGTTTCATGGAACGCACCAGATGATGGTGGAACGTCTATTTAGGCATACATCGTCGAAATCTAGTCATTCGATGGTGTCACTTACATAGAGGATAAAGTAAATTGTGATGGTACTGATGCCATTATCGTCTAGCAACGTCAGTGCTTCATACCTAACAAAGTTTTAAATATGGCTCCATTCGCTTTACTTTGGGGCACCGTTGTAAAAGCCAGGATTGCCACAGTCAATATAGTTGGTTAATCTCCATTTTCTTTGATCGGTTTCGGTGCTGTTTTACTTAATGGACCCTCACCTCCTTTGAACTTTAAGGAAAATCGCTTGCTTACAACAAGCTACTCAATAGGACTCACATGGACAGAGGGCTACGATAACGGTGGTTCACCTGTGCTCGACTATGCAGTGTGGTAAGTTTAGGGAACAGGTACATGGATCAGGATCGCAGAAGGTTTGACTCAATTGCGATACACAGCGACTGGTCTAAGTGCAGGAGTGATCTACACATTCAAAGTGGTGGCTAGAAATATTTAGTACTGGGGTGATGACTCGGTTGAGCTTTCCGTTTTGGCAGCATAGGAGCCCTCGACACCTTTAGCACCTACAACCGCGCTCGTAGCATACAACGTAGTAGTTACTTGGACTGAACCTTTCGACGGTGGTTCTCCTGTGATAGGGTATCGAGTCTACTTACGGAAGAGTGACGGAGTCACCTTCTTAATCAACTTTAGCTATTGTGATGGCTCCCAGACAAGCATATTTAAAGCTAGATCATGTGCTATCCCCTCAACCTCATTTGTGTCCCAGCTCTACGGTTTGCAATGGGGTTAAGAAGTTTATGCAAAGATCATCGCTTATAACATTTATGGGGAATCCAATTTCTCACCGCTGAGTAATCCAACTACACTCATGTACAACCCAGACCCACCTGTCAATTTTATAGAGAACGAATCTTTAAGATCCTTCTTTGATGTTGCGTTCGTTTGGCAGAATGGGGCTGATAATAGGGGCTCACCAATAATTGACTACTAAATTTGGATCGCTGACGGAATCGCAGCAGATGCTGTCTTCACCGTCGCTACGTCAAATATCGCCACAAAGTCCTACACGGCTCAAGGTCTAACACCTGGAAATATGTACTAATTTAAGGTGAAGTCTAGGAATCAGTTCGGCCTATCTCTAACTTTCAGCAACACTCTCACCGTACTGTGTGCTTTTGTACCAGCAAAACCATAAGCACCGACAACTATAGTGATTAATGACTATGTTTTGATCGATTGGGTGGCTCCATTCAACGGTGGCTCAGTGATTTTGGGCTATAAAGTCTTCATTCGGCAGTCAGAGAATATTTACTCACAGAACCTCATCGATTGTAACGGTGCGACAAGTGCTATAACTTAGGCGACTCAGTGCATTGTTCCACTCACAAGTTTGACCTCCGCTCCGTACAGTCTGTCATTAGGAGCAACTATCGATGTAAAAGTTATAGCTTACAATTTTTACGGTGACTCACAGTACTCTATTACAGGCTCAGGTGCTACGATTGTACTCGTGCCTGATAGCCCAACTATGTTGAGAAATATACCTACAATCACTAATGACATGTAGATAGGTTTGGCTTGGAATCAGGGTGCCTCATCAAATGGTAAACAAATTCTAGACTACACTGTAGCCTATGAAAAGGTCACTAATGTGTGGGTCACGCTTGCAACGGGACTCACTGAGCTGCAGTATACGACAATAGTGGGATTATCCCCTGGTAATTACTACAAATTCAGAGTGTACGCGAGAAGCACAGTCGGACTCAGCTCTCCAGCATAAATTACGATTCTTTGCGCGTAGATTCCTGATGCCCCTACAGCCCCTAAAACTTCTATTTTAGGCTCAAATGTTCTAGTTGAATGGCAAGCACCTTATGATGGCTCAAGTCCAATAACAAACTACCAAATTTGGATCGAATAAAACGATAAGGTCACCTATAGGTAAGAAATGACAAATTGTGATGGAAGCAAAACTCAAATCGTTACTAGTCTTAAGTGCTAGATTCCGATCTCGATTTTAAGGGCATCTCCATTTAATTTGAACTGGGGATAATCCGTATACGCTAAGATTATCGCGGGCAATATAGTTGGAAACTCGGTCTTTTCGAGTGTTGGAAACGGTGCTGTAATATTGACGGTAACAGATGCACCGATTAATCTAGCTAATGTTGCGGCGATCACGAACGGAGAGTAAATCGGACTTGCTTGGACAGCTGGCCTCGCTGACGGCGGTTCCCCACTTATCGATTACAGGATAAGTTACGATGGAGGACTTGGAACAGGAGTTTTCGTTGAACTTTATTCTGGTCTTTCAACCAACACTTATACTGCAATAGGGCTCACCAGAGGAACAACGTATAAGTTCGTTGTCTAGGCTCGTAATATCTATGGCTATAGCTCTTTCTCTGCATAAGCAACAATATTAGCGGCGTAAAAGCCTGATTAACCAACTGGTGTAATAACTAGAGTAACTTCCGATAGAGTTACTATTTCGTGGTAGCTGGAAAGCACTGGTGGATCACCGATTACAGCTTACAGAGTTTTTATAAGACAGAGTGATGGCACTTCATTCAGTCAGGACTTAACTAACTGTAATGGATCACAAACCTCAATAATCTCTGGCAAAAGTTGTCAAGTAAAAATAACATCGCTTGTTGAGCTGCCCTTCAGTCTACCTTGGGGTTCTTCTGTGCACGCGTACGTGACCGCACAAAATGCTTACGGTATTTCATCGAGATCAGATATTGGTAACGGTGCGATAATACTCACCAATCCAAGTGCACCCGTTAGTCTAATCGAAAATCAAGTGCCTAAGTCTGCAACTACAATTGGTATGACATGGCAGGATGGGTTCTCCAATGGTGGTACAGAGATCATTGACTACCGTGTTAGCTTCGACAGAGGCACTGGATCAACCAACTTCGTCATTTTAGCCGACGCCCTAGTTTTAAAGGAGTACGTGGCTACAGGTCTGATGTCAGGCACAACATACACATTTAAGGTCCAGGCACGAAATTCATTCGGCTTTAGTCTTTACTCGACAACATTAAGAGTCTTGTGTGCATTTGTGCCTGAACAACCTGTGGCACCTGTGTCCACCATTGAGACAAACACGGTCGTGTTAACCTGGACTGCTCCCCATGACAACGGATCTCTCATAACAAAATACACGATTGGAATTTAAAATTCTCAAGGTATCTTCGTAACAACAGTGACAGGGTGCGATGGCACATCGACTGTGGTGATTACAGAAAAAAAATGCGTTGTGGCTTTAGCTGACCTGACGTCTTCTCCTTTTAATTTAGCGCTAGGAGATGAAATAAGGGTTCGTGTAACGGCGCATAATATTTATGGTGCCTCTTTGATATCTGAGCCAGGCTCAGGCGCTAACATAGTATTAGTGCCTGATGCTCCTATCAATTTTTAAAATGTGCCATCGATTACCACAGCGAACAGAATAGGGCTCAAATGGACACCTGGTGCATCATCAGGGGGCAAGCAAATAATAGATTACAGGATTTATTATGACCAGTCCACTGAAACTTGGGTTGAGATTGCAAACGGTGTGAGTAACTTATACTACACAACTTCTGTTCCTTTAACCAAAGGCAGAACCTATAAGTTCAGAGTCTAGGCTAGAAACTCGGTCGGCTATTCACCGTTGTCTGCTGACTTGATAATCCTCGCTGCTCAGATACCAGCATAACCTGTTGCACCAACTACCTCGATCAGTGGCCTAAATGTCAGGATAATTTGGACAAATCCTGACAACGGTGGGTCAGCTATTTCTTAATTCACATTCAAAGTCAGATCATAAGCCTCAACCTTCACATTGGTTAGCTGTTAAGAGTCTATTGCATAGCAATTATCGACAAATATTTGCACTATACCAATTTAAACTCTGATTAGTGCACCTTATAGTTTATTATGGGGCTCTAGCATCTTTGCTAGGGTTGCTGCCGTAAATGTTTATGGAACGTCCCTTGATTCTAGTGATGGAAACGGAGCTATAATTTTGACAGTACCAGATGCCCCGATTAATCTAGCAAATAACCCAAATGTCACAACTGGATCTCAAATCGGTCTCAACTGGGCTTAAGGCATTTCGAATGGAGGCAAACCCGTTCTTGACTTTACACTCGCTTATAAGTACGGTGCGGAGCCTTACTAGATCCTAGCAGCATCAATAACGACACAGGCTTACACTGCTGTTGGGTTAACGATGGGTACAAGTTATACATTTAAGGTCCTTGCCAGAAATGCTTACGGTTAGAGCTAATACTCGGCAGAGACTGTCGTGTTAGCCGGTTAAGTGCCCAACCCACCAACAGCCCCAACGTCTACAATCAGCTCTCTATCGGTCGTTTTCGCATGGAATGATGTTTCGACAGGTGGCTCTAAAATCAATTCTTACAGAGTCTTAATCAGACAGAGTGATGGTATAACCTACACGACGGAGCCTATCGATTGTGATGGCGAATCAGCTAATGTAGTGTCGAGTAGATCTTGTAGTGTTCCTATATCGACCCTGCGTTAAGCACCATTCAGTTTGCCATGGGGCTCAAGTGTTTTCTCGAAAGTAATTGCCGTCAATTAATACGGAGAGTCACTTGCCTCCGACTATGGTAATGGTGCAATTATTATAACTTACCCGGATGCACCAGTTTCCTTAATCGAAAACTAATCCGAACGCACAGCCACATCACTTGGTCTCAGCTGGAAGGCAGGAGCTGCTGATGGCGGTGCCTCTGTTTTGTCATACAGAGTTCTCTATAAGCAAGGCGACGGCGTTTTCACTGAACTGCAGCCAGCTGTTCAAACAGTCTCTTACACAGCAACGTCCTTGACTCCAGGAGTGACATACAAATTCAAAGTTTAAGCTAGAAACACGTATGGTCTATCCTAGGACTCCAATGTCATTTAATTACTATGCGCGTTTATCCCAAACATACCTACAGAACCTCAAACATCAGTGATAGCCAGCAATGTGATCGTCAAATGGATTGATCCTTTTGCAAATGGCTCCTCAATAAGAAGTTACAGGGTCAGACTTCTAGCTTCGGATACTAAATACTATGAAGCGCTGGCAAGCTGCGATGGTATGAATTCGGCGATTGTCGTTGCACAATAGTGCAGTATACCTTTGTTGACGTTGTAAGCAGCACCTTTCAATCTGGCTCTTGGTGATAGTGTCTTCGCAACTGTCACTGCAACGAATGTTTATGGAGAGTCAGCTTCTTCGCCATAAGGAAATGGGGCAACAATCGTTTTAGTTCCAGACGCACCAGTCTTGCTCAGAGATGACGTAACTGTTACTACAGCTTCTGTGATCGGTCTTCTGTGGAATAATGGCTTATCATAAGGCGGTTAACCAATCCTTGATTATAGGGTTTCGTATGATTAGGGTACCGGTGCTTACGTTATATTGGATAGCGGTATTTTAACACTAAGCTACTCGACAAGTGTAACTTTGACACCGGGTGCTCGGTATAAGTTTAGGGTCTAATCCAGGAATTCAGTCGGCTTCAGTTTACAATCAAATGAGATCGTAATTTTAGCAGCACAACCTCCGAATAAGCCAGATGCTCCCGTGACTGTGTAGTCGGGACCCAACATGATCGTGACCTGGATTGCACCCTACAACGGTGGTAGCGCAATCATAGCCTACAAAATCGTTTTCTAGACGTCTCTGAGTGTAACCTACGAGTAGGAGACTGACTTCTGTGATGGCTCTTCGGCGACAACAATCAAAAATTTAATGTGCACAATCCCAAGCTATAAGTTTGTTGAGGCGCCATTCAATCTGGCTTGGGGTTCTAGTCTCACCGCTAAAGTAATAGCGATCAATACGAAGGGAGCGTCAATTGAGTCTGATGCAGGCAGCGGTGGTATCATTCTTACAGAGCCTGACGCACCGGTCAATCTGGTCAATTTACCCTTGATCACAAATGCTAACTCAGTCGGTCTAAATTGGCAAAATGGAGCAAACAATGGTGGCTCACCTGTGATCGACTATAGAGTCTCATACAAGACGGGTATGAATTTGGAGTTTGTGACGTTGGAGTCCAATATCGTCTCCCTTCCCTACACAGCAAAACCACTTCTAGTCGGAATTTACTATGCGTTCAAGGTGCAGTCAAGGAACACATTCGGATACAGCAAATTCTCGGATGCGGTTATCGTACTGGTTGCACAGATTCCAGACGCTCCAGTCGAGCCATTGACGATAATTGAAGGCGCTAAGCTTAAGATTGACTGGATAGCTCCGTTTGAGCAGGGTTCCCCGATAACCTCCTACTAAGTCTATATTCGACAGTCAGACAAAACTACCTATGCCCAGCCTCTGGGCAACTGTGATAGTAGCCTGCCTGAGCTAGTCATTAACACAGATTGCAGTATCAGTAAAGATGTCTTAAGGACTGCTCCGTTTAACCTTCAATGGGGTGATGCAATTTACGCCTACATTATTGCGACGAACATTTACGGTGATTCCGCTGCTTCGCCAGCTGGCAATGGTGCATATTTAATAACGTTGCCAGATTCCCCAATAAATCTTGTTGAAGATCTGGCGCAACGATCAGAGTCAACCCTAGGACTCAAGTGGGACGACGGCCTTTTCAATGGCGGTGTCGCCATATTTGCCTACACAATAAGCTAAGCCATCGGCTCAGGCGACTACGTGACACTTAGCACCGTGACAACACGTTCAGCTGTCGTATCTGGTCTAACATTTGGAACCACTTACCACTTTAGGGTGCAGGCCGAAAATGACTTCGGTCTTAGTGAGTCGTCTGCAGTGTTGACGCTCGTAGCTGCAACAAAACCTGCTGCTCCTCTCAACCCAGCGACTTCAGTTGTAGCAGACCGAGTGACTGTCAGTTGGACACAGCCGTCAGCTAGAGGCAATCCAATCACTGGCTACAAAGTATACATTCGTAGAGCAGACCTTGCTTTCTAGTAAGAGTCAGCCGAGTGCCTGTCCGAAAAATCACTTGCTGTCACTTGCTCAATACCGCTGGCCACTCTCACAGCAGAACCTTTTAATCTGGTGAGAGGACAGAGCGTCCGAGCCAGGATCTCAGCAATCAATTTCTATGGCGAGTCGGAGCTTTCAGATGTTGGAAGAGGTGCGATCTTCGTTAGCGTACCTGATACACCATTACTTTCAAACAATCCTGATGTGACTAACGAGAATCGAATTGGATTGAGTTGGCAAGGTGGTCTCTCTGATGGAGGAACAGCTGTGCTAGATTACAGAATCACCTATGATCAGTCAATCGGCACGTATATCACTCTAGCTGAAGATTTGATGCAGACTCAATACACAACAGCAGTAGCGTTGATATCTGGACGCACCTATAAATTTAGGATCCAATCTCGCAACTCAGTCGGATACTCACCGCTGTCTACTGAAATAGCTATCCTAGCTGCGTAGATACCAGACTAGCCAGCATCGCCAGTAACGATGATCAGTGGCTCTCACGTCTAGATCACTTGGACAGCTCCAGGCGATGGCAGTACCCCGATCATAGGCTACTTGGTTTAGATAAGGCGCGTAGACGGTGTCAGTTTCTCGGAGGAGGCCACTTCCTGTAATGTCAAGAATAGCGCATCGGCTCTCTCTTGTAGAATTCCTATTGCAACACTGTTGTCAGAGCCGTTTAATTTACCATGGGGCTCCGACATCTATGCTAGAGTCAGCGCTATCAATATCGTTGGTACATCTGTTGCATCTGTTCAAGGAAATGGAGCTGTGATACTGACGAGACCAAATCCACCGATCTCTGTAACAAATGTGCCGGCGGTGA
>Ga0194116_10005758_pt1 | contig 13506 bp, 24 predicted proteins | sample TA2MahsurfametaG_4_FD_148617 | JGI IMG/M metagenome (GOLD analysis project Ga0194116, IMG submission 148617) | Freshwater microbial communities from Lake Tanganyika, Tanzania - TA2015008 Mahale S9 surface | ecosystem: Environmental > Aquatic > Freshwater > Lake | place: Tanzania: Lake... | reverse complement strand
AAAAAAAAAATAAAATTTAAAATTTCAATTTCGAACCTATATTTCTTATCAATTTTAAAAAAATTTTAAATAAAATTATCTTTTACATAAACAATAGTAAATAAATAGACAAATTTATTAAGGTAAAGCCCTTGAACCATCCAAAATATAAAATTTATTGAATAAAGTTTCTATAATAATAATCATGATAATTTAAAAAACCGATAAAACAAATATTCAGTTATATAAAAAAATTGACTCTTCATTTATTTTTATATTTATTTGATATTAAATTATTATTTAAAAAAGATTTTAATTAATAAATATGAACTACTTATTTAATCGGCTTAAATTATTTTCTGCAATTTTAAGTTCTTTTTCCAATGATTTTAAAACATCATCTACTTCGATTGAGTATTTTTCATTACTATTTAATTCATTTATTTGGGATTTTAGAGCTTTCACGAGAAGAATATACAAGTGTTTTTCAGACTAAAAAATATAAATTAAATAAAAAAATTTAATTTATTTACGAATTTGTTAAAGTTGTTATAACTAGGTCTATTTTCTTGGGGCCTTAAATCATGAGTTTTGCCAGTATAATCAATAAATACAAATTTAAATCCATCGAATTCACAACATTTTGATAATCCCTCTTCATTTATATTTGGATATAATTTCCATTGTGATTTATCAACAAAATAAAGTTTTGATTCTTTCAATTTTTCTCTAAATTAAAAACATTTAAAATTTTTGTTGTAGAAAAAAATCATAATCTTAAAATATTTTAAGTAAATTACGATGGATTAAAGTCTGTGGGAGGCCAATCTTCAATGGCATACCACCATCTTTTGAGAACTTGATATATTAGTGAGTCTTTAGGTTTTAATATTTTAGTGTTAGAATTATTTGTAGATTGTCTTTTTTCCGTTTTTTCTATATTATTTGAAGATTTTTTATTAGATGAGCTTAATTTTTTTGTGTGTTCTCTAACTGCCGGTTTTTTTTCTAAATTATAATAATTAAGGTTTTCGATAAAAATCATTAATATAGATTATATGATTTACTGCTATGATTAGAAGATATTTTTCTGGAAGGCTTTCTTTTAGTCGATTCATCAGAACTTGAGGAATCAGAACTAGATTCATTAGATCCAGATTCAGAATATGAGCCAGAGCTGCTTCCACTAGATCTAACAATAAAAATAAAATAAATTATTTTAATAAGATTAATATAATTATGAAAAAAAAGTAGTTTACTGTGAGGAATAATCACTATCATCGCTTTCTGAAGAATCGTCATCACTATCACGTGATGATGAGCGCTTTCTTTTTTTATTTAAAACCTAAATAATTTTTCTTTTAACTAACAATTAAAAACAATTAATTATTTTATAAACAATCAAATTTTAAAAATACCTTTTGATTACTTAAGTTTTTTTGGTTGTGATTAGATAAATTTATATTATTTGAATTTTTATTAATATTATTATTCGCATTATTATTCGCTTTTTCTAGAAGGCTTTTTATGTTACCATTTTTTAAATTATTTGGTTCCATTGATAATTTTTTATTTATTTCAATATTTCCATTAAATTTTTTGTTATTTATTTTATCATTGTCTTGTTTTAATTTATTTTTATCAAAATTTGTTTTAATCTCTTGAATATTTTTATTAACTTTTTGACCCTGAATTTCTTTTTTAATTGGACTCTTTTTTAATGCTTCGATATCAGAAAAGTTAAGCGCTGATAAAATTTAAATCTCTCTACAAAGAATATAGAATTGGATAAAAGATTATAAAAGCAAAGGTAACTTAATTATCGTTTTATTTATATATTCCCAGAAGTATATTAAATAACTTTACTTTTATTAGTTTTATCATTGGAATTACTATTTGAAGACTTTTTAGCTAAAATTAAATCTCTAATTTTATCTAAATCTTTTTTTCCGGGATTTGAAGATTGATTAATTCCAGTATTTCTTTCTTTTTCTTTATTACTATCACATAAAATTTTTTTTTTCACTTCATTAGAATGATTATTTTTAGAAGACGAATAATTCAACTTATCTATTATATCAGTTTGTTTTAACTTTTGTGATTCATTATTATTTACTTCAATTTCCTTTTCTTCATCATCATCATCAATAACTTTTGTTTTTCTTTTGAAAATGTTCTAATAAAATAAAAAAATTATATATTGATTTGAAAATACCTCGCTCATTTTTCTAAATTCAATTAATATTTAATTTTTTTATTATTCCTTATATCTATTTGGAAATTTTTAAACTTTTCTATATAATTGCCTATTAAATGTGGTAAATTCAAGTTTAAAATTTAGATTTCTTATCTAGTAAAATCTTGATTTAAATAAAATGATTTTATACTGTTCTTACAAAACCTAAATTTCTTTAAAGGATAATTGGAAATTTTGCAATAAATTTTAATAATTGAAATTGCTTAATAATTTATTAGAAATTTTTTTATAATTAAATATGGAAAATATTCAAGTTAAAAACTTAAATGAAGATGAAAAAAGAGAATTAAGAATGAGAAGATTCTCCCAAGAAGCTTTGGAAAATTCAGATATTAATAAAGTAGAAATAACAAGATAATATTAGTTATTAAATGATGAAGAAAGAAAAAAACTTGAGCGCCAAAAAAGATTCGGAAATATTAATGCTGATTTAGAAAATGAAGATGAAAAAAGAAAAAAACGAAGTGAAAGATTTGGAGTTCTAAATGGAAAATCAAATGTAAGCCTTGAGATGATTTTATTTTTGCTAATGACAAATAAAGACAAATTCCTAATCCATTATTTTGAATTTTACTAATTATTTCAAATTGTTTTGCCATTTTTTGAGGCTTACAAAATGAATTTACAAATCAAAAAATTTTCTTTTAATTTTTCTAAGATTAAAAACGTTAAAAAAATAGGATGAATCTACAAAAAAGCAAAAAAGAGCAATTAGATTTGGCATGGTACCTGATGAAGATAAATTAAAAAAAAGAGCAATAAGATTTGGATTAGCACATGATGAAGAAACTCTTAAAAAAAGAGCAGAAAGGTTTAAAGATTCCCTTAATAATGAAGTTAAATTAAACTTGAAATCAGATGCAAAACAAAAAAGAAAAATCTTGAAAAGAAGAAGAATAAAAAATCGTTTGAATAAAAGAGTTTTAGTCAAAAAAGCAAAATTACAAAAGAAAAATAGAAGAATCGCAAAAAGAAAAGGTGGAAGAAATTTTATTAAAAGAGAAGGAAATATGATTTATCTTAACTTTGCTAGAAGAGGGATTGGAAGAAGAGGAGGCAACAGAAACAGAGGTGGAAGTAGAAGAGGAACTAATTTTAATTAATTAATATATAGGAATTTAATAAAATTTAAATTTTCAAATTTTAACATTATTTTATATTCACCGATTCCAATCCCAAAAAAATTAAAATATCTTTCTTAAATAGTCTAAAAAATTGGAATAAATCGTTTAAAAATTGGAATAAGCAATGAATTTTCTAAATTTGATATTTTAAATTTTCAAGTAATTTTAATATTGATATAAATAAAATTCTTCGAAATAATATCATAAATATCCTAATTGGACTGTTCTATTTATTTAAAAAAAATGGAAAAAAAATCATTTTTTCCCTTTATATAATATTCATAATTTAGGTTAAAATTGAACTTCAAGCCTTTCACTTTTTTGAAATATTTTTATAAATATTTAAAATCATAAAATAAAAATTTCATTTTTATATCAATTCGATTTTTAAAAAATTTAATTTTTGTTCGCTTATGATTATATTATTCTATATAATAAAATTATTATATACCCTATGATTGTTTTAAGAAATCTAAAATTAACTTATTTTTATAGACAAATTAATAAAATGAGTTTATAAAAATCAAATTTAAAAAATTATTTATTTATATTTTATTTATTTAAAATATATTCTTTTAGTGATTGAAAAATTATTTATTCAAATTAAGGAATATTAATGAAAATTTTCAGCATTTATTAAAATGTTTAGTTTTCCTGAATTCGAACAACACAATATTACACTCTTTATAATGATCTTATTTGATATGGAAACTATCTTATTACAATATTCTAATAAAGAAAATTCATTTGCAAAAAAAGTACATGTAGATGTCTCTTTTTCAAATGGTTTAAACGATTCATAATATTCGTTTTTAGTGGAGTTTGTAAATTCACTTTTAATATAAATAAATAAAAAAATTTTTTACCTAAATAAATTCCAAAGGTATATACTTCCATCTTCTGAAGCTGTAATAATCATATCAAGCATTTGGCTTATGAAAATAAACTAGTTAATAAAATAAAAATACTCATAAAAAGCTTTAATCATGAATTCCTGATTTATATGCCCTTTATATTTTTGTATTGATTTTCCATCGAAAACATTTATCAAGCGAATCCTACTATCATTTGTGCAAACAAGCAAATTATTTCTATTTATAAAATCTAAAGAAGTAATTTTTCTTCCGCAAGAATATTTTCCAGATTTATTTTTGCAGTAAAATGAATAGGCATATTTTAATTTTGTCTAAAAAAAAAAATTAAATTTATTTTCTAATTATTTTACTTTACATTCATATATAGAGCATTTTCCATTTTGGGTACCAACTGCAATAGATTCTCCAGTAGGAAAATATGACATAGAAGTAATATAATCTTGTGTATTTATATAGTCTAAAACCTTCTGCTTTGATGGATGCCAAACTCTTATTATCTTATCAAAACAACCTGAGATAAATATGTCTTCTTCAGACTAATAATTATTATATTTTACTGTTGGATGGAAACAGATACAAGTAACTATAGAAGAATGCTGAAATCTATAAATATGTGAATGTCTTAATAAATCCCACATTATTACAGTATGATCTAAACTTGCAGTCAAAAAAATGTTTGGATTCTTAAATGAATTATAATTAACATATTCATTATAAATTTTATCCTCAACAAAAAATTTTTTAACAAATAATTTGTTTAAAGAGAAACATATTTTTCTTAGATATATTGATAAAAATAAAATCATTTTTAGTTAAAATGCCCCCATTTTATTCTATTTGGGCATTTTAAGATCAAAATTTTTATCTTTTAAAAAAATACTTTACTTTATTAGACCAGCTTAGGTCAATAATATCGCTCGTATGTTCTTTATAGATTCTAAATGGAAAATCTTTAAAAAACTTAAAAAAACCAGATATTCCATGTTTGATATATTCTTCCAAGCTATCATTTAAATTAAGCGCTTCCCAAATTCTCAATGTTCCTGATTTTCCGGCAGTTGCTAAATATTTACCATCTTGTCGGAATTTGGAAATCCAAATTTCTTGCGAATCTATTTGTAAATTTTGAACTTCAAATATGTTCATTAAATGTTTTTCTTTTTTATAATTTCTACTCACAAATTTTATCATTTTAAATTTTTTTTTCAAAAATTCACAATTGATTTTTTCACCTTCTAATTCATTTTTTATTGTTTCTATTCTCCCGAATTTTAATTTTTCTTTTTCTTCATTAGCCAAATTTTCATCATCATTTTGCTTACGTATAAATTTCTTAAAATAATAACTTGTGTTATTGTAATTATTTATATCATTTTGAGAAAAATCTAAAATATCTTTTGAGTTTTCAAGCAAGAAGTTGGATATATTGTTATTATTAAAATTGCTGTATGAGTCGTCTAAATTTCTATTGAAAGTATTATTAGAAGACAAAATTGAATTATTTAAATGCTTGAGCCTATTTGATGAAAAAGTTGAAAAGTCTAAATATTTATTAAGATCAATAGGTTCTTCAGGGTTATTTTTATTATAGAAATTGTTATTAGTTTGTGATAAAGCTTTTTTAAAATCTTTAGGGCTTATTTCTAAAGTATTCTATTATAAAAATTTATTTTAATATAAAATTGTAATAAAATATTTAAAAATTAAAATGATTTTATCTTTATTATTACTTTTATATTAACATCTATTTCATTTATCGAATTTCTTAACTCATCAACTTCTGAGTTCTTTTCATTAAAATTCTTAATGTTTGATATTTCATTTTCATTTATTTTTTTATTAGTCTTAATTTCCTTGTTAATAGCCATATTACAATTTAAATCAACTTCTATATGTTCTAATGCATCAGAATAATATTCTCTTAATATTTTATTTATTTATAAAAAAATTTATACTCTTCATCCTCTTCTTTAATCATTATAAAAAATATTATATAAAATATTAAAAAAATAAATTAAGAATGAAATTTAAATTGAAGATATGCTTCTTAATTGTTATTAATCAAAAAATATAAAATTTTTATAAAAATAAGATAAATTTACTTTGATATGAATTAATCTTAATTAATATTAGTAGAAAAAAAATTTTATTTTTATTCTTGAATTTATAATTTATAATATATTTATTGATCCAATTTAGATTTCTTTTAATTTCATTTGATCCTAATTATAAAATAAATAATTATATGATTAACTCATAGATTCATAGGATTTAAAATAAATTATTTACAAATATACAGACCCCATATTATCTTGATAATGTAATTAGAACTAACAAAAATTTATATTTTTTGAACAATAAATAAACGCAAGGACTCCTATTTATAAAATGTCCTTAGTTATTCATACAAAATGAAGACATAAGAATGAATTAAAATTATGAAAATACTAATTGTTCACTGATTTCTGAGCATTCATCAGAAGTATAATTTTCAAATTTAGGCGTAGTTCCAAGGAAGTTTTCACCTTTCAGCTTTGACTTTAGGATTTTATTTATAATAAATGAAGTTAAAATTGTTTGAGAGTATTTTCTAAACATCAGGAGAATAAGAGAATATATAAAAAAGTTGAAACTGAATAATACAAGTTTGGATCTCAATTGACAAATAAACTAAAATTTTTAAAAATAATTAATTATAATTTAACTTCATTAAAATTAATTTTAATCAAATTTTCAACATACAAAAATACAAATAACAAGAACATTATGCTGTAAATCAATTGTAAGCAAATTCTCGAAATCAACATAGTTTAAATGCTTATCCAATTTATCTTTATTAAAATATTGTAATTTATAATTTTCCAAAACATTTAAATAATCAACTAATTCATTTTTATTTTTATTGTCATTTTTCAAAGAACTTTTTTCACTTCCGTTTGTAATTGAGAAACAATTATATTTCATTTTATCATGAAAAACTGCAATTTCCAAAGTTATGTTTTTCAAATACTTGGCATTTAAAAAAGAAATTTTAAAGATTATAATATCTTTTATCCAATCAAAGAAAATTTCAGAAATAATTAGGAATAAAACTCGAAAACCATATTCAAGAAAATTGTGAGAATTTACTTTATTATCATAATAATTTTGCAAAATGACAAAAAACAGACAAGTAAAAATATTGAATCTATCATATATATCTAAATTAAATAATAAAAGCTTATAATACTATATTTATGTTAGAATTTGTTTAAAAATTTACCATCTATAATTGTTTGGGAAATCTTTTTTTGCTTGATAAATTTTCCACTTTTTTTTATTTCAATAAAATTCAATTTTAAAAATAAAGGATAAATAAAATTATTAGCATCATTTAAAGATATTGAAATAGCAATCATATAACACCAGTATGATATAATATTCAAAATCAATGATATTATCATAATGAATATTGAGATCATTTTCTTTTTGAGTTTTTTTTCTGGAAGTAATTTTGTAAGTTGTATATCATAATCTCTGTTGAATTTATTTAACAGAATATTCATGAATTCGATAATTTTTATAAATGTAAAAATTTTCATTCCTGATAGATATCTCAAATTATGATACATCTGAAAAGAAGGAAATTTTATATCCAAGAACTAGTAATTTAAAAAATTAAAAATGAATGAATTTTTTCTAAAAATCTGATAACGAATAAAATAATTTACGATCCTAACTGAGATTCCTACTATTATTATGAAAGCTTTCAGATAAATAATTGTGAATAATCTTAAATCAATTTTTCTGGTTCATGTGAATTTAAATAAATATAAAAAAATTACAAGAATTTCAAGTTGATTTAATTGACAAAATATAATTGATTAAAATTTTAGTATTAGATTGAAAAAAATCATTTGAAAATTTTTACTGTCTCAATAAAAATTTGATTATTATCACTAAAAGTCTTATTGGAAAGATTATTAAATTATAAATAATTGCATTTATCATAATAATTGAACCTGTAAAAATAGCCTAAATTTAAAATTTTAAATATACTTATAATAATATTTTACTCTTTCTAAATATTTAGGAACTTTGAAAATATTAGATTCATCTGTTCTTTCCTGTTTTGTAAAGCTTATTTCATCATCGAATCTATTTATAAATTCAAATTCTCTTTCTAATCCTATAAAATTTAGAGACTTATCTGTTAAATGTTTTAACATATTTGATTCTTCTTATTTAATTTAAATAGAAATTTTAATTAATCTTCTTAATTTAAACTTTTATTAGTATGAAAAATATAATTTTTTAAAATCCATCGGATTTCCAAATTTATTTCTTTAAAATATTTTTATGAATTTCAATATTTCTATTAATGATTAATATATTAAATTTAAAAATAACAAAATTTATTTTTTATTCAAAACACGATAATTAATAAAAAAGGAAATTATTATTCATAATTGTCAATTTATGATTTACAGAATTCAAAAACCTAAGTTTATTTAAAGTAATCAAAATATTTAAAAAATAAAAACCTAGCAGAAATAAAACTTTAATATTTTTACAATAAAAGTTTTTCTTTTATAATTTCATTATAGTTGAATTTCCAATATTTGAATTATTTGAAATTAAACATATTACCAACTGAATTATAAATATCCAATTTAAATTTTTCTTCAATAATCTGAACTTCAGATGCTCCTCTAATATTGTATTGTGAAAATTCAGTTTTTAAATCATTTGTTTTAATTTTATATTCATCTTCAATTTTTTGAGCTTCCTGATTCTTTTCCTCAAATAAAGAGTTTAATATTGCTCTTAAAGATTCTTTATAACTCCCTTCTGCATCTATAGTTTATTTTGATAAATGATTTATTTATGTATTTAATAAAAATAAAATAATTTTGAACAATTTTTACCTTGATTTAAAAGGCTTTCCATATCCGCAATTTGTTGATTATAAGACAAATTGACATTTTCTTTTTTTTTATTTTTTTCTTCAAGTAAAGACTGAGTTTTATGCAAAACATTTTCAAAATAAGTGTCAAAAAAATATTTATTGAATTCTTTAATGAAGATATCAACATTATTTTTTATCTCTCCCACTAACAATTTTTGTTTGTTTGTTACTGGTTTAAATGATTTATTTAAATTATCTGAAATTTTTGATAATTCATATTCATTTTCTTCTTTTAGTTGTCCAAGTTTTTCAAAAGAATTTTCGAAATCATCAAACAAAAATTCATTGTTAATTTGATTGGTAATATCTAAAATGATTTTTAATATAATTTACCTATAATTACATCATCCTGCTTAAATATCATATTATTTGAATTAGCATCCCAATCAGATTTATTATCTATATTTAATGACCTATTAGGTGTGTAATCTTTCATATATCTCTTATTTTTCTAAAATTTTTTATCAAGTAAATTTTAAAAATTACTTACAATAACATTTACTTGATCCATTACATCACTAGTTGAGAGCCTCGTTTTTTTACGCTTTTCTTCTAATTTTTTTTTAAAATCTTCTTGTTGTTTATTAATATCATCATTAATTACTTCATTTATATTTGTTGTTTTTTTCGAGTCTTCAATTAAATTTTTAACATTTTCTGAATTATTATTGTTGATTTTGATTAAGCTATTTCTGTAATTAATTTTTGATTTTAAATCTTTTTTTGCTTGCTAGATTATTTTAATATTTTACTTGATTTAAAATTTTTTGGGGATCTGTATCTTTAATTATATTTGGATTGAATGGTGAGTTTCTTCCAATTTTTTTCAATATCTCAGGTGAAGATAAAAGAAGATTCAAATTATTTTGATACTCTCTGAATCTTGGATCTTCTAGTGATTCATAATATTCTATCGCAGTCTAAATAAATTTTTAAAACTTATTACTTAATTTTATTTAAAACATTTTTAATTATTCTTGAAATTTGTTATCTTTAGAAAAATTATAAATTTACAGAATAAAATGAAACTAATTCCTGTAAAATTTTAAGGCTGAAGTTTCTCTTGAGTTTTAATTCTAAATCCAGAACCTTTTCGAAAAAATTGTCAGGTAATTTTTTGACGGTTTTCTTACCAAGCATTAGATCTCTTAATGATTCAGTTTTTATGTTGGATTTAATTTTATTCATTAAACTTTTTCCTTCCATTAAAATAATTTTAAAATAATTTTTTACATTGATAAAACTTTTTAGAAGTTATCAAATTTATAGGAAATTTTTAAAAATTTTGATGAAATTCTCATTAAAAAATATATAAATTTTGTAATAATAAAAAAATTATTTTATATAATATACAAAATTTTAAAAATATTCTTAAGTTTAACTTTCCAATTTTATTCGAAAAGGATAAAAAGTATTATGGAACTTGATCTTGTTTAAATCTTTATAGTAATAAAAATATTCTTAAAAGATTAAACTAAAATAAGTAAATTTATTGCTAATTTTGAAAACTGATATTTTATTTTAATATATAAAAAATGGATAAAAAATCTAATAATGGAAAAAATTATTTAGATGATAGAGTTAAAACTGCAGCTATATGTTTACCGGTATTGTTTTACATGTTATCAAATAAAGTTTTACTCACTATTTTATTGATAGGTAAAATATTGTTTTCATTTCTTATAAAAAATCCAATATATATAAGGGTCTTTTAAAATTTTTAGGAGTAACCAATATTTCCTATAATGAATTTTCAAAAATAATACAATGTATTATCAAAAATTCATTCGGATTGAATGATCCTTATTCATTTGTATCTGCAAAAACTTTTTTCAATTCTCCTTTAATCAATATATCTCTTATGTTATGCCCTTTCATTCTAGGAGTTTGCAAAAATGGTTTATTTGCTGCTATTTTTGTAAAATATTTTATAGATTTTTTTTAAAAAAAATTAAAACTCATAAATAAAGCTCCCATTTACCTTCATTGTCATTTTAAGGATATTTAATTTTCTAAACATGTATCATATATTTGATTTTGAATACTCAAACCAAGAAGAGATGAATGTTAAAAAATTAAGTAAAACTTTTTCTTTATAAATTCAAATTAGCTCCAATTGATAGAACTATAATAAATACCAATAAAGACTTTAATATAACTGAGGATAATAAAATCGTAAATGATAAATTGAAAAGTCAAAAATTCAATATTATGAAAGATGATTTCCACAAAAATTTAAATAGAATTTATAATTTAAATCCAAGATTTATAATAACTTATGATAAAATAATGGATTTATTTAAATTCGGTGCTGATAAAAAAAAAATTTCTGATTTTTTCTATGAATATGTAAATATGACATCAGATGAAAATAAAATAAATAAAGAAGATAGACAACAAGAAATAACAAACAATAATTATTTTAAATTGTTAAATTCTACATTGTGTATAATAGCACTAGATCTTTTATTTTTATTTATGATAGTTTTTCCTCTATGTTCTATGATTGAAATGTATAAAACTAAATATGGATTTACATATGTATTCCAAATCGTATTGATTGCTTATCAATGTGATAACGGAGCACTATTGTTCGGTAAATTATTTGGTAAAAATAATTTTGGTTTTCCGATAACTCCAACAAAAACATATGAAGGGATATTTGGAGCTTTCTTTTTAGGGTAATCATTACTTATTCAAAATTATAATATTTATTTCTAGAATAATTTCTGCTTTATTCTACAGATATATGATAATTAGCTATATAAATGCTAATATGTTAAATTTTTGTGAATATTTCATTTATACAATTTTGGCTTGTTTTTGTGCTATTCTAGGAGATTTTGTAGAATCATTTATAAAAAGATGTGCTAATTTAAAAGATTCAGGAAATTTATTCCCAGGACATGGTGGATTACTCGATAGAGTAATTATTTTATAAATATATTTTTGAATTTTTTTTCTATATTTAAATTTTTAGATTGATTCAATAGTACTGGTGTCTCCGATTACTTTAATATTTTTTTTAAATTAAGTTTATTTTTTTTCATGACAAATTAATATAAATAATTTTTGTTTATCTAAATGGTATTTTTTCTTTAAATATCAAAGAATTGGAAAAATAAAACTTTTATTAAACAATATAAGAATATATATTATTTTCAAGTTTATTTTTTGAATCCTAAAAGAGCATATTGATATAAATTTTTATATAAGCTATCCATATTATATCCTCCTGCTTTTTTTTCCAAATTTTCATCTCTTACAATTATTATTTGAGATCCTTCTTGATATTGGGGTAATTTTTTTACTGGTGCTAGAACCTTTTCTCTCTGTAAATTTTGGTTACCGATAATATTTATTTTATCTTCTATTGGATAATCTATGAATTTTTCTTCTTTGGAGATTTTAGAATTGTAAATATTGTAAGGATTTTTTTCCTTTCTTAATTCATCTAATTCATCTAGAATTTGGGATCTTTTTACTCTATATAAATCTATGTTGATTTTTCCAATAGCCTCAGTTAAATCTTTTAATATTTTCTCTAAATTCTTGGAACTTATCACTAAATAGTAATTTGAAAAAAATTAAAAATAAATTATTTATAATTATTATTATTTAAATATCTTTATTCACTTTTATCTTCTATAAAAGCTAAGTAATCATCATATTCCTCTTCATTTGGAAATTCATCTATTGGTTTATAGAACCTTAAAAGAGTTTAAATATAAATGATAATTGATATATTAATTATTATTAAAAACTCTTCGCTAATACATTTGCATTATTTTATCTCTAATTTTAAAATCTTCATTTGATATTATTTCATCTCTTGTTTTTACATTATAACTGGATTTTTCATGTTGTTTTTTGCAAACCCCACATTCGTAGACTGGAATCATGTTTGCTTGATTAAAAACTTGATTGAAACAATTCTCACATCTTTGAATAAATTCGAGAGATTATAAAATTTTACATTTTATGTAAACATAAATTTGAATGTAAAAATCTTTTTTGAGAATCTTCTGCAGAACATTTATTACATTTGCTCTTTTTATAGATCTCTATATTTTCTGCTGGAAATAAATCTTTCATTAAGATGGATAATTTTTTTTTATTCTCTTATTAACAATCATAATTTATTAAAGTATTTAATATTCAATAACATAATTTAGTTTATTCCTTGTGTCAATTTAATATTTAATGTATTTTGAAATTTTTCAAAGGTTTTTTAATATATTGATCTTTTATTGCTATTAATGAAGAAAATATTAAAAAATATATCTCGATTTTTTATTTATTTTTGGGGATTGGGGATTGGGG
>Ga0194116_10005757_pt1 | contig 13506 bp, 3 predicted proteins | sample TA2MahsurfametaG_4_FD_148617 | JGI IMG/M metagenome (GOLD analysis project Ga0194116, IMG submission 148617) | Freshwater microbial communities from Lake Tanganyika, Tanzania - TA2015008 Mahale S9 surface | ecosystem: Environmental > Aquatic > Freshwater > Lake | place: Tanzania: Lake Tanganyika... | reverse complement strand
TATTTTATAAAAATCAATATAATCCTTTTAAATTTGATTAATTCATAAGTTTTTTTTTACTTATTCAAAATTCTAGTTGACTATTTATAAATTCAATTATAATTTTTTAAAAGATTTATTTATTAATAATTTTATTTTTAAATTAGAGAAGTTTATTTTATACTTAGAAATTAAAAAATATACATTTTGATAATTAAATTAATTCGGTATTTAAAAATAGCTTATATTTTTCTTAAAACAAAATTTACTAACATTAATTCAAAATTCTAAATTATATTTATCATTTTATATTTTAAAATTAAATAAATAAAATTAATCATCCAATTGAGTTAACAATGCAGTACCTCTTCTAATCCAATGTTCTGCTTCTTCTTCACATTTTAAATAAAAATACATAACAAAGTTGGTTGAATGGCCGGTTGTACTTAATTCTCCAGCCCTTCTGCTAGTTTTGTATAAAGGACATTCATAATAACCAACTTTCTTTAATTGATTGACTTTACAGGGTTCAAGCCTTTAATTATAATTAAAATTATTTTTATTCTTTGAAATAATTGAAAAAATTTTTATAATCTTACCAGATACAAGGCATTTCATGCCATAATTCACCATAATTTGATTCTTTTAATTTAATATTTCCTAAATCCCATGAAGCACCTTGCAAAAATAATCCATGAATATTTAAGCCATTTTCAGGGTTCTCTGTTATTTCTGATTTATTTTTGAGAGTAAGCACATTAGTTCTAAAAGTTAATGTATCAATAGCTTCAGAAGTCTTTCTTGCATATGTTTGAAGAACAGCGGTGTTGAATCCTAAAATAAATTTAATATTAAAAAAATTAGATAATAAAATTTTTCAGAAATTATTTTGAAATATAACCTTGAGGGAAAAAGAATGCAGAAATCCAGAAAGACTTTGGAACTCCCTCTATTAACCATTCATTCATAAAATTGACTCTAGAAATAAAATCAGTCAGCCAACTTCCTAAAGGCTTTAAACAAAGATATGCGTTATCCTCCCAATACTTTGGTACTTGACTAATTAAGAAAGATGAATATATTTTCTCCATATCTGGAGACATCACAATAGTACCTTTTACTGCTTTTTCTAAATTAATAAGCGAAGATTTGATAATATTGATTAAAGAATTAAATTTATCACATTCTTGTAATAGGAAGTTTCCTAATGGAGTTTTTTTATTATTATTATTGATTTCATTTTTATCATATATAGATTCGGAATTTGCTTTGGATTTATCTAATAATTTCACTTGTGAAAATTTGTTATTTAATGATTCTCTTAATTCTAAAACTATATCATCAGGTTTTTTAACATTAGCACTAGAAGATCTTGGCTGAATAGATATTAAAGGTTCCATAAATTCTTTTACCATTTTATTTTGTAAAGTTATATTTGCATTTGGATGTAAACCAAAAATAGCTGGACTATCATCTAAAGGCAAAGTTTCTAAGTATTGATTTACATCTTCAAGACTCTTAGGAATTTTGCCTTTCATTTTAGGTATTTTATAAATTCCAATTTCATCAAATGTAAACATCTCATCCATGACTAGCTCATTTATGTATTGGCTTAAAATTGCACTAATTAATTTAGAATCTTTATCATCTGTAACTCTTCCTCCATAATTAATAATACCAATTAAATATTGTAGAATTGTAAAAGGAATATCTTTATATTCATCAACATACATTTTTACATGTAATTTACTTGCTTCAAAATCAGAATTCATCCATTCATAAGGGATATTCCATCCTAGAGGACCGAATTTTCTTCTTTCTAAAATAATTGCATGGAAAAATGCTAAAGAAAATGTCAATTTTTGCAATTCAAATGGCTTTCGACTTGATTCAAAATCTTCAGGTTTTATATTAGAATAAGTTCCTTTTAAATTCGCTTTTATACCCTTTGGAGGTTCATTAGTTAATTTTACTCCTGATTGTAAAATAGATACAGGGAAAAATGATGAAGGCATTGAAGTTAACCAAAGTCTATAATTTCCATGAATATCACTTTCTTCTTCATTAATTTCTTCAAGTAGCTCCTCTAAAACAGGCATCCAAGATTTACTCAAATGGCAATTTTCCAAACAAACCCAATCTCCTTTTTCAATAGAAGTTAATATTGCATTTTTTGCAATTATTCCTTGCCCTTGTCCTAGTGATATGTTTGTCATTTGAACATTTTTTTCTTTTGCAAATTGCCTTAAGAAATTTACTGGATTTGCACCTGGACTTAAGATAAATATTAAAGGTGTTGTTTTTAAAGAATCTTCAAAAGCATTAGCCACACTAAATGGAGGGGATTCTAAATATCTTTTTCCAAAATTCTTTTCAATAAAATGTTTTATTGCAAAAATAAGTTTTTCTTCTCTTAGAGTTTTTACTAGACATAATCTATAAAAATCTGTTAAACTTTTTTCAAATCTTTCAGGTAATTGAATTAAATGAGGTTCTTCAGAAGTCATAAATTGTTTAAATTTGTCTAAATCTTCATCGCTCAAATTATTGATTGCATTTTCTATATCATAGAAACTCATTGATAATTCTTTCAATCCTACTAAGTTTTTGTAAATTTTATATTCTCCGAATATTGCTTCAAATTTATTCTTGAAATTCTCTTCTGATAAACTATAATTTAATTTACTTGCAGCCCCTCTAAGGAAAAATCCCCATTCTATTACAGAAATTTTATCTTCGTTAATCATAATATTAATAATAATTAAAAAGCAGTATAAAAGTTTATCTTTTTCAAATAATCCTCTAGAAATTTTTTCATAGAAATTTAATGTAATATCATTAATTAAAATTTCAACTCTCTTATCTACATTTTCGCTACTTTCTGATTTCTCCAATCTTTGATTGAATAATTTCAGGAAATATTCTAAAGAATAATTATACATACTGTCAATATTAGCCAAGCTTGCTATAACAAAATATATAATTGAACCCCTAACTGCAATTGGTCGATATCCCCTTCTTTCTTTATTTATTTTTTTTGCAGTAGTTTCAGCTTTTTCTAAATCAGCTGTGATGATTATTGATTGCTCTTTACTTTGATCTAATTTATTTACTAAAATATCATTATCTAAAATTTCTGAAGAAGCATCTCTGACCATAATCAAAATCTGTTGTTCTAAATCTTTTATTGCTTTTTTTGATTCATTGATATTTAGAATAAGAGTATCTTTTTGACTCTCCAAATCTGGTCTCTCAAATTTTACAACCTCAACAAGAAGTTGATCTTCTAATCCTTTAATAGTAACAGTAAAATTAATCAATGTTACTTTTATAGAAATTTCTGGTAAATAATGTGGGTTCGATAATTTAGAAGTCATAAATAACCTAAATAAAGGTGAAAATTGAATTGGTTTTTCTCCTCCTCCCATTGCAATTACAAAAATAGCTCCTTGTTTAAAAACTTGTTTTTGCAAGATTGGTTCTAAACTACTTTCTATTGTTTGTTCAACATTTTCTACGAGAACAGGCCATCCATTACTAATGCAATCCTTTAATTTATTAAATAAATTTTTATCATTCATCTTATATGGTTTTATTCCTACATTTTTATAAAAATTTTTAATCCATTTATTGGCTTGCATTTGAGGATCGATAATCAAAGGCCATCTCTCTGATTTAACAGTTATTATAGCATTGTCTATTGAAAGATCATCTGCAGGTAAACCTGCATAGTTCCATTCTCTTATTGTCAAAGGATCACAAAGCATATTTTGTAATGAAAAATTTTCTACAGGATTGTAATTAAGACCTTCTTCTCTAATAAATTGAATAACTGATTTTAAAAACTCGCTCCTATATTCAATTATAAAAGGACCAGAATAAGAAACAAGAGATGCAGATATAATTACATTCGCCATCAGATTTTGTTCTTCCTTTTCTAAAATAATAATATTCTCTCTCCAACGTTTTTCTTCACTTTTTAACCCTTCTACCAATCTAACAGCTCTATTCGATTTAATATTAATATTTTCTATTGATGTATTTAGATCTTGTAATTGCCTTTTTGCATTTTCGAATTGTTTTGTTAATTTATTCAATTCTTCAATTTTTTCATTTAAGGTTTTTGATTTTTCAAATAATTCTTCTTCTACAACTTTTAATTCCTTTGTTGCCTTATCCAATGATTCCATTTTAGGTTTTACTATTCTATAACATTCAATGTATTTAAGAATAGCACCAACCCAAATTTTAAGATTATTCGCGACAAGAGAAACTGTCTTAAAATCTTTGCTTTCTATTTTAGAGTATAATTTTGCTAATTCTTTTAATTTCCTCGCATCATTCAACTTTCCAATCAATAAATCGGTATCTTTGCAATTTTCAATAAATTCTTTTTCTGCAATTAAAGCTTTGAATTCTATCCAATCATTTCCTTTTTTTTCGAAAATGAAGTTAACATTTTGAGATAAGAAAATTAGCTAAAATATAAATACAAACAAATATAATTTAAAAAATTAATATATTCACATTTTCTGATGGTTTTGTGAAAGATCTTAAAACTCTAAAATCTTCCTCATTAAGTTTTCCTAATGCTAATTTCGCCTGATCTAATTCTGGTTTTGCTTTGGAAAGATCAGCATCACATTCTTCTTTTACTTTCAAAATTTCATTTCTTTTAAGTTCTACAGCATCTTTATCAACTTGAATTTTAGATTTTTCAACTTCAACTATCTTTTGATTTTGGTCCAAATCTACAATTAATGCCTCAACTTCTGATTTTTTCGAAATTTGCTTTGGTTCCAATTCTATTAATTCTGCTTTTAAATTTTTAACAATTTCATTAGCTTCCTCCAATTTTTCAATACCTAATTTATAATTCAATATTTGTTTTGGTATAATTTGTATCTTTTCTCTATATATGTTTAAAAAGAGTTTAATATATTCCAAATATGAAGTAGGAGTAATATAGTAGTGTCTTCTCAATTCTTCGTAAAATTTATAAGATAAATTCAAGGCTTTTGAATGAACTTTAACGAAAATATTTTGTAATTTTTCCATCATTTCATCAGTTAGGCTAGTATTTACAGTGGGTTCTTTAGGATCTTTTATTTCTTTTGATGGAATATTGAGAGTTTGTAATTGCTTATTTGCAACAGAAATTAATGCTTCTTGAGGCCATAGATTAAACCAATCTATAGTACAACAATTAATTATAGAAGGAAATTGTCTACATCTATTTCTAAAATTATCTCCTACAGGAGAGAAACATAAAACAATTCTTAATCTCTCCCTTACATTCCTAACAAAATATTGATAAACTGCATCTTTAGATTCTAATTTTGCTGTTTCTTTGAGAGTATTAAATATTAAGGTAATTTCATCATCCTTGTAAAGATTTGGAACCTCTCCATTATTTAATATGTTATTTATGTCTTCTAAGAATGACTCAACTAATATTTGAGTATCCGAAAAAATAAATACTTGATTTGTACTATCTGTAGTTCCAGCTTTCATTAAAATTTTTCCAAGATCTTTCCAGAATAATTCAACTCCATATCCTTTTCCAATTTGTAGATTGTTTATTTGAAAATTTACTGAAAGTGTAACTAATTTTGTCAAGCTTTGTCTACCAGACCCTCCTAATCCACATAGAAGAGCATTTCCTCTTTCTTGAGTTATAATTCTCGCTATTCTACAGAAATGATTTATTGCATCTGTAAAAAATACAAGACCTGTATTTCCAGATTTGGCATTAGTATATAATCTATCATGTGCTTCCGTTATTTTTTTTAATAAAACATTTATATCAGTTACTTGTTTATATGATTTATCAATGAAATTTGTGAAAATTAGTTTATCAATAGAATAATTTATTTTTCCTGAATTAAATTTTTGTTCATAAATTCTTGAAATTTCATTATCAAACCAAAAAATATCTTCACCTAATAATCTATCTCTAAATTGTCTGCTTGTTTCATGGACCCAAGCATTAAATAAAACTAATTTATCAGAAAAATAATCCAAGCTAATTTGTTGAATTCCTTGAATAACTTTAGATAAATCTCTTAAATTGAAAGTATAATGGCTTTTGGAAGGAGTAGGTAATTTTTCAATTCGAATTTTATTATAAATTTCAAGAGCTGCATCTATCATATTCTCTGTTTCCTCTAGAAGTGATTTATTTGTTCCTAAATCTAAATATCCATCCATAATAGATTTGAAAATTTGTTTCATAGAATCGATTGATAATTCAGTCATCCATATCATATTGAAATGTCTGAATAATCTTTGAGATACTTTATTTCTTGCACCTGAAGGTGGAGCACAAGCAGCCATAAATATTACGTCTTTAATTCTTTTTTGAGTTTTCTTTTCATCATAAAATGTTTTTAAATCAATCAATTGTCTTAAAAATTCGATTGGTTGTTGAGATCCATACTGATCTAATTGAGGTAAATTTATATCATCAATAAAATAAATGAATTTTTTTCCTGAAGGGGGCTGGAAATTTCCGTTTTTGTAGATACTTGATTTCAAAGTGTCATAAACATTTTTCGAAGTTGTTTTTGCTGAAAAATTAGAAGATTTTGTAATATATTGAGATGGATCCAAATCAGCCAAATAATCAAGAATTATAACAGATTTTCCAACTCCTGTTTCTCCCATGAACAAAGTATTGTAGTTATTTTTAGATAAAAATTCCATTAGATATTTATATTTTACAGTATCTTGCGTAGAAACAAGAATTTCAAAGAATGAAACATCATTATCAAATTTAAAAGAATCTATCTTCTCACTCCATTTGGCGAAAGAGCAAACTCCATTTTGCTCTTTTACATAAACATCATATAAATCAACTGTTTTTTCCGATGAAACACCGATTTTGTAAATTACATCTCTAAGAACATTTATAAAGGAATTTCTTGAATTATCATCTAAATTTGCACCAAATGACCAGACAAAAGAAAATGCTAAATAATGATTAAATAAATCTTCTAAATGTTCAGACTGTAATTTAATAACATCTGGATTATAAAAACAACTTATTAAATTTAGTAGAGATGCCACTAAGTTAATATCAACAGATGGAATTTTTTCTTTACAATTAGATCTTATAAAATTTATTAATTTAGGAGTATTTGATTTTATATTTTCACAAGCTTTATCGAAATATTTTAAGTATCTATCAACAGCATCTGACAACGCTTTTTGTTTTCTTGATCCATCATCTTCAAATGTTTTACTTATTTTCTCTCTATAAACAATACTCCATGTTTCTATTATTGGTAAATATCCTACATGATATGATTCTAAATAAACCATTCCGCAACGAGAAACTGTCGCTGGTGATGCAACTAATAAATCCTGAACTTCAAATATTAAATTCATCATTTTTGGAATTTTTATATTTGATGAATCTGGTAAACATAGTTTTCTGGAATCATCTAAGACTGTATTCATATCCTCTATCCATAGAGCATCAACAGGACCATCAAAAATAACCCATCTTCTTTTTAATGATTTTTCTTCTTTTTCTTCTTCTTCTGCCATACGCATAAGCTTAGCAACAATTCCATCTTCCCAAGTTTGTGTGGTTTCATCTTTACTCATATATAATTCATTTTTTGTTACCGATTTTGGATTTAAAATATTTGTATTTATTGGACAATACCAATTATCTTCTGGAATATCTTTTTGCTTTCCTAATTCGATTAAGGTTTTACACAAAGTTGAGTATAATGAAGTTTTTCCTGAACCTGCTTGTCCAACTATCATATTACCTAAACGAACCATCATTGTATCCAAAAGCTGATTTATTTTCTCTATGAATTTTTCTTTAGGAGACATATGATCTTTTTTCAAAACTTCTTTTACTTTATCTAAGAAGATCTTATTTTCAGTTTTTTCAACAATTGTTCTTGGAAATAAATCAGTTATAATGTCCAAAAATAATTCAATATCATTATCAAGGAATTTCGGTAAATTGGAATCTTTCATAGCTCTAATTAAGACAATTTTCTCAGGATCTTTTGAAAATTTTTCTTTTAAATATCCAGCACGAGATAGTATTGATTTAATACCTCTTAATCCAAAATCGTAATGTTTCTGTTTAGAAAGTTGTTCTGATGAGAGTTTAAATAATTGATACATTTTTACTGATAATTCCTTTGCTTCTTTAAAACCTTTTGAAAATAATGTTACTTCAGAAACTAAAGCATAATCAGGAATCATCATTGCTACTGGTCTAAATAAGCTTTTTAAGTTGTCCGGCAATTCAGATCTACCAGCATAGCCAGGATTCATTGTAATAAAAACTCCAAATCTATTTTTAACTCCAATCATGTTTCCTTCAAAATATAGTTCTGTTTTTTTTTCTCTTATAGCTGTTTGAATTGTTTCAATTTGTTGGGCTATTACAGACAAAACTTCTAGATCTATTCTATTAAATTCATCAAAGCAAGCCCAAGCTCCACATTCTGCTAATCCACAAAACATTCTTCCCATTGTTTTAAAATCTAATTGATCAGAACAATTGAACACATTCACTTTTATTGCTAATGCTTTGGAAAGATCTTTTGTAGTTTCTGTTTTACCAGTACCTGCTGGTCCAGCTGGTGCACCACCAAAATTTAAGTGTAAAGCAGAAGTAAGAGTAATATAGCATTTATCAGTCAAAGGAGTAATGACCATTCTCTCTGGATTTCCTAAATATTCATAACCATAGATAAATCTTGAATTTGTTTGCTTTATAATTACTTCTTCTTTTTCAGTTTCTTTATTATTTTCCCAATAAAACTTTAAATTTTTTTGCCATTCAAAGTCTGTTTTTACTCTCACATCTTCTCTAATTAGATCTCTTACAACATCTCTAGCATGAACATTAATAATTATTAGTCTTTCAATTAATGATTTCTTTAATTCATCCACTTTGTCTCTTACCATTTCTGCTAATTCAAAAATTTGTGATTCCATTTGTTTAGAATAATCTTTAACTGAATTCAAATCTCCGAAAGAAAATTTTTCGAATTGCTTTTCAATTTGATTCGCCCACATAATTTGATCAACAGTAATAACAGCCTGACAAGCAAATCCCGAATAAATCCAATCTTTTCTAGATTCACCATAAAAAGGATAATTTTCTAAACAAATTTTACACTCTTCATAAACAGTATCAAACATTATATTTTCTAAATCAAGAAGCCATCCTTCAATATTTTCATGTGCAAATAGGCTTTTTGATAATTTAATTGTTTCATTTTCTGGAGAGACCATTTCAATAATTTCATTAGACGAAAGATTTATGAAATTAATTGTTTTTATTCCATCAAAGCATTTGTTTAAATAATCTTGAACTGCTCTTGGATTTCTTGTTTGTGATAAAATTTTTAATAACTCATCATTAGATAAAAAATAAAATCTTGGGAATGCTTTTCTCTTCGTTTGTAAATAATCTTCTAAACTTTTTTGAATTTGATCAAGTTCTTTGTTAAATCTTACAAGCATATCCAAAACACCATCTTCTTTACATCGATCTTTAGCTAAAGGATTTTGTTGAGTTTTATGCATTAAATCCTTAAATCCTTTATTCACTTTAGTAAAATTTTTATGTGAATCTGGTAATTGCCTTTTTATATCATCTGCTGAAAAAATATTTTCTAAATAAATCCAATGTTTTTGAACCATTAACCATTCTTCAATTACTCTTACCATGAGATTTAATGTATCATCCCATTCTTGCACTTCTTTTCTAATTTCAGCTACGTGTCTTGAATTTAAGGCTGATTGTATTAATTGAGAATGTTCATCTATTAGATTCATAACATCTTCAACTGAAGCAATAATATATTTGTCTTTGGATTTATTATGTCCCGAAACAATAAATTTCATATTCGACCAATCTCTTTCTATTTTTTCTAAATCTTTTTGTATTTTTTCTTGAGCAACAGCAGCAGCTGAAATTACATCTAACTGTTCACAATATGTTCCAATATTATGTTTATCAAGCAAATCTCCAAGTAAAATATCATCTAATAATTTTGGTGTATATTTCATTTTAAGAAGCTCAAAAATTTCTTTCCAGTGTCTTTCTTGCATACTTTGAGAACTTAAGGCTACAATAACAGGAGCATTTAATTCCATAATTCTTGTCTTCTCCAAAAAGAATTCACAAACTTTATCCCCTATGCCCTCAGAAAGCTTATTTGATAACTCTAATCCAGCTGTTTTGAAATCCCTAATTTTATCTTCAATTCTTGTAGCTCTTAGATCGTTAATTGTCAACTTCTTCCAATTTATTGTGTCATTTTCTAAATCAATTAAGTTTTGCCATAATCTATTTCTCAAATCAAAAGCATAATTTAATTTTTCCAATTCTGGATCTTTAAATGGAGCATCTAATGAAATATTTTCTAATATATTTTTAAATTTGAAATTTTCTTTGCATTTTTTCTCACATTCCTGTACTTGATTGTTAATATTGCTAAGATTTTCTTTAATTTCATCTCTAAGAGAATCTACTTCTAAATAAATTCCATCAGTTATTTCATTATATAAATCTTTCATCTTTTCTTGATTTATTTTAACATCATTATCGAGAGTCACAAGGAAATTTTCCTTTAATTTATTTATTTCTTCATATCCATTTTTCACTTTTAGATCAATTTCGTTATAGGCATTTTTATTTATATCATATTCTTGAAGTAAATCCGCTGTAACACTCTCTACTTTAAAAAATTTAACAGTATCATAGATTATTTTGAATTTTTCTATTCTAGTTTCCAATTTTTTTAATGTTGACTGATATTTATTCAATGCAAGTTTATATTCACAAGCAGCAGCGATATTATTTTTCTTTGTTAATTTTATTAACTCAAATTGTCTAACATCTTCTACAATTTTTTTTTTACAAGAAATGAATTTTTCTTTAACATATCTATCTAATACTTCTCTAGATCTATTGATAAAACTTTTAAAAGCATCTTTTAAATTTTGCATATCATTATTCATGATAAACTCTAAAGTCAAAGTGCTAATCATTTCTTCTGTTTTAAATGTCCACTTTTGTAAATCATCTATTCTAGCTCTTACTGATTCTATTTTTGGTTTTTCTAATAAGTAATCCTCTACTTTCCAATTTTCTAAATCTTTTTGTAAAGGCATCATTGGTTCTAGTCTTGATCCAATATTTTCTAAGCAAAATTTAAAGGAATTGAAAATTTTAGAGAAAATTTTATCAGTAAATAAACCATAGAATTTTGAGTTCTCTATCATATTTTTGAAAGTATATTTTAAAGTTTCATCATAGCTATCATTTGTTTTAATCTGAGTTCTTTCTAAATCATTAATCTTATCAATTGTTAAGGCATTTGGATTAGTATTTGTACTATATTCACCTAAGCAAAAAACTTGGTCATATTCTTTTTTACAAAATATACTTACAAATCTTGGGGACTCGATAATAACATCTATCATCATTTTAAATAAAGATTTGAAATGATCTTCAATATCTTTATCTGTTGGAGTTAAATTGACAACACTATTAGGAAAAGTAACAAATAATGTGAATATTCCTGTATTATTAGTTTCAGTTCTAATTCTGTAAATTTCATTCTTAATACTTTTTAGATTTATTTTCTTCAATTGGAAAAGAATTTCAACACACATTAAATCTATTAAAATTATAAATTTATCGAATAAATCCACATCTGCTTTAGCCATACTGATTAATTTTTTTCTCATCTGCTTTTCTAATTTTAATTTAAACATAGATTTATTTTTCAATTCTTGTAAAGTTTTGGAATTTTCATTTTCATCAATTTCTTTATTTTCTTTCAGTCTATTACTTATATGTGAATAAAGATTTTTAAGTGTCTCAAAAATATCAATTTCTATAATTTTCCGAATATTTGCTTTTGCATTTTCAAGTGTGGGTTTGTGAAAATCATCAAAATCGCTTAAATTTCTTTGAGACCAAGTTTCATGAGTAATATCATGCAAAGGTGTCTTAATAATTTGATTTATTTGTCCATTAGATCTAATCAGGGAATCAACAAAAGCTGGTTTTGATAAAAATAGCTTTGATCCTAAGCTTTGTCTAACTCTTAAAAATTTTCTAAATCTGTTGAAATTTCTCCATATAGTAAAAATTTTGAAAGGGAGATAATTTTTATAATAATTTATTCTTTTCAATATATTAAAAAGTGTAGATTGATACATCCAATCAGACAAAGAGTAAAACTCTGCAACTTTATTAGTGTTCCTTTCACTTCCATTAGGATTTTTCATATTTTCCAAGTTTTCTGATTTATATACATGTGTTATTCCAGTGGGAGTTATTATAAAATAATCGTCTTGAACTTTATCAGAATCTATTACTTCTAAATCATAAGGGCGGAAATTGTAAGAATTATCTGAAATCTTCTTTTTACAAAATATAAATTTTATTGGAGTTGTATTACCATACATAGCAAAAAATTGAACTGCTTTTTCTCCATTATCTATTTCTTGTAATGTTTTTGCGGTTTTTGAATTTTTTTTTACATATAATTCCTCCTCATGTTCTTTTTCTTCGTCTCTTTGTGATTTGGGATCAAATATCCTTTTAAAAGTTTCCTTCAAAATTTTTAAGCTTTCCTCTTCTTGAGTCATTGAATGATCTTTTTCTAATTGGTCTATTATTTCCATATTTTCTTCCTCCAAATCTTGATCAAGTTCTGAAACTTTATCCCTAAGATTCTTTTTAAAATTATCATTTTTAATTTTTGTTGTTTCAGATATTTTTTGGTCCTCATCAAAATTAGATTCTTTTAGTGTTTCAGTTTCCAAATTCGATTTTTTATTTTTTTTCAATTTTTTCTCTTTTTTTTTTGATATGATTTGACGAAGATCTTTTTTATCTTCCGGTAACTTATATTGATCTAAACTTTCGATATCGAAGTTATAAAGATCTTGAAAATGTTTCTTATCTTCGTATTTGAAAATAGGGTTTACTTTAAATATATTGAAGCGATTTTTTACATCGGGATCATTTAAAACATATTTTGCTTTATGTTGTTGCTTATAAACTTCTTTGTAATTTTCTCCAATTACTTTCTTAGAGTTCATTTTAAAAAAAAATTAATTTATTTTTCTTATATTACGATTAAAAATATAGAAATTTTAAATTTAATTGAACATTAAAGGAAAATACAAAAGCTTATGTAAATTTTTTTTATGATTAAGTTAATAAATTTAATTACTTATTAATACAATCTATTGCACAAGATCTAATCTATATTTAATTATTTGTAAGTTGTTTGGGAAAAGTTTTATTTGAATTTTAAAATATATTATAAAAAATTTAATTTTTGATTTTAATAATTTTTCCTGAAAAAATATCGCAAATTAATATAAAACTTTAATATTTTAATATTTTTTATCTAACATAGTTTATTTCCTTTTCAAATTAATAAGAATATAATATTATTATTCCATTAAATAATAGTTTTATCATAATTAATATATAGCATTTTTAATCTTAATTGGGGA
>Ga0194116_10005754_pt1 | contig 13509 bp, 11 predicted proteins | sample TA2MahsurfametaG_4_FD_148617 | JGI IMG/M metagenome (GOLD analysis project Ga0194116, IMG submission 148617) | Freshwater microbial communities from Lake Tanganyika, Tanzania - TA2015008 Mahale S9 surface | ecosystem: Environmental > Aquatic > Freshwater > Lake | place: Tanzania: Lake... | reverse complement strand
AAGGCTTTATTGAGCCTTTTAGATGAGCTTAATCTAAGCTCTGAAATACAGTATGCACAAGGTTCAACAGACAGGTATATATACCTACATAATCACATGCATAAACTCCCTAAAGGACCTTTGTCTTTTTTGAGTTCTGTATTGACCCGAGATCTTATATTCACAATCATAAGAGAGATTACTGTTAGAAGAACAACATACGCAGATGAATCTGTTGGGGAATTCATAGCAAGAAGGTTTGGCAGTAAGGTTCTCGATAGACTCTTTGACCCGCTTGTCCAAGGTATATATGCTGTGGACCCTTATAAAATATCCATAAAATCATGCTTTCCTTTTCTAAAACAACTTGAAGATCAGCACGGAAGTGTTGTCTATGGGATGATAAAACAAATAGGGAAGTTAAAAAAATGTAAAAACAATCAAAGTGCTTTATTCTCTATTCATGGTGGGGTAGAAAAGATTATTAAAACAATTCAATCCCGCTTATCTTCTAGTATATACTGCAACCAAAAGGTATTAGATCTGCAGTTTCAGGCTGATAAAGTCATAGCTAAAACAGAAAATAACACCTACACTGCGGATTTTGTTTTTATAGCGTTACCAGTAAAGCAAGCTGCTAAGCTTCTTGGGCATACGAATGTCCAAGGTCTGTCTTATTTAGCTAATATGAAAAATGTTGGTATAACAAGCGCGCTTGTTGGTTACCCTGAAAAAATATTGCCCTACGAAGGATTTGGATACCTAGTTTCTTCAAAACAGCAAACGGATATTCTAGGAGCTGTTTTTGATTCCAATCCGTTCAATAAAGATCACGACAAACTTCAAACTAGGATTACTGTGATGTTGCGTGGAACCAATCATGTAGAGGAAGAAAAGTACAAGTTAGTTTATCATGCCTTATCTTCACATCTGGGAATAAAAAAGAAACCAGATTTAATTCAATTCATAGAAGCCCACGATGCACTTCCGGTAATGGAAGTTGGACATGAAGATCGTGTTTTGTTTTTGAAATCTAACATTCGAAAATCCCTACCCAGATGTTACCTTTTGGGTAATTATCTGAGTGGAGTGTCTGTTAATGACTGCATTCGATGTTCCCAGGAAACAGTGTTACAATGGGCTCTTAGCTAGTTCATTAGTAAGGTAGGACATAGATCTTCACCTGCTGAGTCTCCAAAGACAATTCCGTCTTTTTTGAGGCTGTGTGTATGAGGATCATTCATTTCTAAACAATATAAAGGTTTTCCAGAGGAAAATCCAATCATTAGCATGAATACGTTCTTTTCTGTAAAGAGCTCCTTGAGAGGAAGAAGGACATTATCTGCTGCAAAAATAACGTTACCAGCTTTTTTAGGAATCAGAGGATTTTCAAAGCTAAATGGGTAGTCTTCAAGAAGTATAAATACCCCACCAATAGTAGGACGGATTGAGCTAATATCTTGTATTGTCAGATTGTCTTTGAAAGGACAGTCTTGTAAAGTTCCTGTTCTTACGTATTGATCAAAAGCTAATCGAATATGTTTTTTTCTAAAAAGATGAAATGCAATATCTGCAAGCTGCTTTTTTAGACAAAGTTTTTTCGTTTCAAAACCATCTTTCCAAAGGTTCTTACCATTTAGATATAAATTTTCATTTGAAGCTAAATGAAGAGGGTTTCTTGGTGTGGGGTTTACTCTTTGTGTAAGGATAGAATCAGCATGGTTGAGTAGAGTTTGGCATTCTTTTTCTGAAAAAAGATCGTAAAACTCGATGGCTCCAGTTTTATTAAAATGATCTATGTGTTCTTGAGCTAGTGTAAATTTCATTTTTTTTTCTTATAGCTTTAGGTTTTTTATTCTCTCAAGTGCTGTGCGCACTTTGCTTAATTTTGTAAATGCTGACAGTCTTATAAATCCTTCTCCGTGTTCCCCAAAACCTCTGCCAGGTATTGCTACGATGTGGCAATGTTTTAGCAAGATATCGAAAAATTCCCAAGAAGTGAATCCGCCCGGTATTTTCCACCATATGTAAGGAGAATCAACTCCCCCATAGCAAGTGTATCCTAGTTCTGCTAATCCCTCTCGGAATGCTTTGGCAGATTCTAAATAAGTGTCGATTTGATAAGATATTTGTTTTTTTCCTTCAGGTGTAAAACAGCTTTCCGCGCCTCTTTGTATAGGGTAAGAGACCCCATTAGATTTAATGGATTGTCTTTTACTCCAAAGGTTCCAAAGAGCTACCTGTTCCTCATTTTGTGATAATAAGATTTTTTTGGGGACTACTGTATATCCGCATCGTAGTCCAGTAAATCCAGCTGATTTGGAAAAACTGCGAAATTCAATAGCTACGTTTTCAGCCCCTGGTATCTCATAAACGCTTTTGGGTACATCTGAGCTATGTATAAATGCACTATAAGCGCTGTCAAAAAGTATTATGGATTCATTTTCTATCGCATAGTCTACAAATTCTTTTAGTTGGTCATAGTTCATCGCAACACCTGTCGGGTTGCTTGGAGAGCATAAATAAATAATGTCGACCTTTTCTTTGGGAGGTTTAGGCAGACACTGGTTGGCTTCAAGACAGGGGAGTAGAATACTGTTATTACCGGAAATAAGGGTGGAGTCAAGGTACACCGGGTATGTTGGGTCTGGTATTGCCACGCGGCTATCTGAGGCAAACAGTTCTAAAGCGTTAGCTATGTCCGTATTTATACCATCTGAAATAAAAATTTCTTCTGGGGATAGGCCGTACTTTTGATATTCATTTTCTAATATGCACTGTTTGAGAAATTTATACCCTTCAGATGGTCCGTATCCACGAATCGAGGTCTCATGCGCCATTTCTTGCGCAGCACTGGATATTGCTGATACGACAACAGATGCTAGAGGAAGTGAAATATCGCCAATGCCGACGTTGATTACGTCAACATCAGGATGTAGTTCTTTTAATTCTAATAGTTTTTTTTCTATAATAGGGAATATATACTCCCTACGAAGTCTTTCAAAGTTAGGGTTGCCTTTAGCCATTTGATGATGTATACGCTATAATTTTGTGATAATCTTTAGTTTACGAAAGATTTTTTTTTCACAAAAGATTACCATCTGAACTGAAATATAATAAAGAGCGATTTAAGAAAAAAACTTTTATGAATGCTTTTCAAAATCTCATCGAAAAAAGTGCTGAAATCGAAAGTCAAATTGGCTACGAATTTAAAAATAAAAATTTATTGGCGTTGGCGTTTGTTCACAGATCTTTTTACAATGAACATAGACAAGAGTTGTTAGCGCATAACGAAAGATTGGAGTTCCTTGGGGACTCTATATTGGGCCTGATTATTTCAGAATACCTTTATTCTCATTTGGAAAATGAATCTGAAGGGCATTTGTCCCATTTCAAGGCTCATTTGGTCGAAGCAGCTATGTGCGCAAGTTACGTTCAAAAAGTCAATTAGTTCCTTTTTGCTACTTGGTAAAGGGGAAAAGATGAATGATGGAAGAGGGCGGGACACGATCTTGGCTGATTTATTCGAAGCCCTTTTAGCAGCCATTTACTTAGATAGTGGTCTTTGTGAAGTAAAGGCTTTTTTTTGGGGACATTTTCAGGAGGAAGTTCAAAATTATTTGAAAGATCCTTTAAGAAATTGGAAGGCTGATTTTCAAGATTATTGTCAAAAAAAATACCAACGTCCACCAAGTTACCGTGTGCTTAAAGAATTCGGTCCAGATCATAATAAGATATTTGAAGTTGTTGCCTGCATGGGGGATGTTGAGCTTGGCGTTGGCCAAGGTTCCTCCAAAAAAGAAGCTGAGCAAAATGCGGCTAGGCAAGCAGTAGAAAAAATTAAGGCAGAGCAAAATGGCTAAAACAAAAGTAATTTGGAGTTGTAGTGAATGTGGACACCAGCAACCCAAATGGTCTGGCAGCTGTTCTGTATGCCACAAATGGAATACTTTTGGTGAAGAGCTCGGTATAGTAAATACAGGTAAACGTTTTGAGATTGAAGGGAAAAGTTCATCCCGTCCTCTTAAAATTCCAGAGGTCGATATTTCCCCGTTCCGAAGATTTAAAACAGAGATCAAAGAGTTTGATAGATTGCTTGGAGGAGGGATTGTCTCAGGTTCCCTTACTTTGATTGGCGGAGATCCTGGTATCGGTAAATCGACTCTTTTGCTTCAAATCTCAAATAGCCTAGCTTGCCAGGGGTTGCAGGTTTTGTATGTCTGTGGAGAAGAATCTGTAGAGCAAACTGTATTGAGAGCTCAAAGATTAGGCATAAAAACTGACAACATTTATCTGTTGAACGAAACTTTGTTTTCTTCAATAAAAGCCCAAGTTGAAAAATTAAAGCCCGACATCCTAATTGTTGATTCCATTCAAATTATATATAAATCTGAAATACCATCCGCCCCTGGTAGTGTGGCACAGGTGAGGGAATTGGCAACAGAATTCATGCATTTGTCTAAAGGGATGGGAATATCGACGTTCTTAATAGGACATGTAACTAAATCCGGTGAAATTGCAGGCCCAAGGGTTTTAGAGCATATTGTAGATGTGGTTTTAGATTTTGAGGGGGATAGACATCATGGTTATAGAATATTAAGAGGTGTGAAAAATAGGTTCGGTCCCACTGATGATATTGCATTATTTCAAATGGATGGTCAAGGATTAACGGAAGTTGAAAATCCATCTGTTGTTTTTTTACAAGAAAGAATACGAGATAATTCAGGCTCTGTAATCATACCAACTATTGAGGGATCGAGAGCTTTTCTTGTAGAAATTCAAGCTTTAGTTGCTCCATCGGCATTTGCGACATCTTCCAGGAAATCAACGGGTATAGATGTAAATAGATTAGCATTATTACTTGCTGTATTAGAAAAAAAAGTTGGCTATCAGCTTCATAATTGTGATGTGTTTGTATCTGTCGCTGGTGGCTTAAAAATCTTAGAGCCTGCTGTTGATCTCGGTATAGCTATGGCTGTGCTATCTTCCTTTGGAAGTAGAAGTTTGGATCCTGATACGGTTATATTTGGAGAAGTAGGATTGGGAGGGGAAATTCGAAGTGTGCCGAAAGTGGAAAATAGAATAAAAGAAGCTATACATATGGGCTTTACTAGATGCATTCTTCCTAAGAAACAACAGTTGACCCTGCCTCCAAGTTTAAGTGGAAAAATTGAATTGATAGGCGTTGAAAAAATTGAAGAGGCTATAGATGAAATCATTAGATGAAATAACCATACCCATAGCAGCAAGAGCTTCAGAATTGTCTCGAGTTCAGGTAGATGAAGTTTTAGAAGAGCTTAGGCAGTTTTATCCTAGGGCGAAATTCGATTCTGTGTGGATGGAGACGTCAGGTGATAAAGATTTAATTACTTCCCTAAGATTTATGGATAAAACCGATTTTTTTACTAAAGAAATTGATTACTTAATTCTGGAAGGCAAGGTGCGTGCGGCTATTCATTCTGCAAAAGATCTTCCCGATCCTCTTAAGGACGGTCTCTGTTGTGCTGCAATTACCAAAGGTGTAGATAGCTCTGATGTTCTAGTATTTAGAGATGGAGAGGATTTTGATTCTCTTATGGATGGAGATAAGATTGCAACTTCTTCTTTGAGAAGGTCCGAGATGATTTTGGAATTGGGTAGACAGTTTCAGATTGTTGATATCCGAGGTACAATAGCTCAAAGACTTAGTCTCTTAGAAAGAGGTGACGTTGATGCTGTTGTTGTGGCGGAGTCTGCACTCATTCGTCTTAAACTTTTGAGTAAGTCTAGGATGAAGTTATCAGGTCCTGCAGCAGATTTGCAAGGTCAGCTTGCTGTTGTTGTTAATAAGGATGATGAGGAAATGATCCGTCTATTTTCCTGTATTGATTCTAGAAAGATATAAGGATCAATCGTGAAGACTGCTTTGTATCTTGGAACCGATCCTTCTTATTATGTTTCTGAGTCAAAAATTATTCATTATCCAATCATACAAATAATTCCTAAGGAACTGTCAGACCCAAAATTACACCAGGTCTTGCTTCAGCTTGTTGATTATACTCATATAATTCTTACTAGCAAGAATGCTGTTTTAGTTTTTTTTAAACTTGTGAGACTTGTGCATCAAGATCTTACTTTTTTGAAAAAACTTAATTTTTTTTGTATTGGGGATGTAACTGCTCACCATTTGGCATTGGAAGGTTTTTCTCCAAGTGTGATAGCTCAGATCCAGACGCAAGAGGGACTCATAAAGGAGCTGGGCGCTTTCGATTTAAATCGTGCATTTATTCTTTATCCGAGGTCGTCAATTTCAAGAAATGTTTTAGCTGAATATTTTATTTCGAATGGTATTAAACATACGCTTTGTGATCTCTACGATACAATACCAGCAACAAGAGAACCTGATTTTGACTTTTCAGAAGTTGATGAGATTATTTTCACAAGTCCTTCAACAGTAGAGGCATTTTTTCTTAAGTTTGGATTTATTCCTTTGGATAAAAAATTAATCACTGTTGGTCCAATAACTGCTGAAGCATTAAAAAGAAGACTATAAAATCGAGCATCTGCTCTCGAGTTGTCATAAATTATTCTTGAGCATATGATGTTGTGTTACAATATATAGGAGACAATATTTATGACATCTGTATTCAAGCTTCCAGACTTACCGTACGATTTTGATGCTCTTGAGCCTGTGATTTCAGCAGAAATCATGCAGTTGCATTACTCAAAACATCACAATGCTTATGTTTCAAATTTGAATATCGCTTTAGAGAAATATCACGAAGCAGAGGGTAAAGCAGATGTAGCAGCTATGATTGCTCTGCAACAAGCTATAAAATTTAATGGTGGCGGTCATGTAAATCACTCTATTTTTTGGACTAATTTGGCTCCAATAGGTAAGGGAGGCGGAGATGCTCCTTCAGGGGCTTTAGCTCAGGCTATTGATCAAGAATTTGGATCGTTTAATGCACTAATAGAAAAATTTTCAGCTAAAACTGTCGCAATCCAGGGATCAGGTTGGGGATGGCTCGGTTTTCATAAACAATCCTCAAAATTAGTAATTACTACATGCCCTAATCAGGATCCAGTAAGCACTCAAGAATTTATACCTCTTTTAGGAATAGATGTTTGGGAACATGCTTACTATCTTCAGTACAAAAATCTCAGAGCGGATTACGTGAAAAATATTTGGAAAATAATTAATTGGAAAAATGTTCAAGAAAGATTTGATGATGCTAAAAAATGAAATAAAATAATTAGTATATTTAATTCTTAGTTGTTTGTTGTTTTATTTTATTTAATGTGTTATTCTTGTTGATAATTTTGTAGATTTATAAGGTTGTTTTTATGGGTTTATTCTCAAGGCAAAAGCCTAAAATTAAAGTGCAAATGACCAAAAAAGATGGTTTTAGTGGTTGGGTAAAGTGTAGTCATTGTAATGACATGATCCACGCTAATGAGTTGCACCAAAACTTGCATTGCTGTCCTAAATGTAATTATCACTATAGATTGAGTGGCACCCAGAGAGTGGCTCTGCTCGCTGATGCAGGAACATTTGAAGAGCTTTTTACTGAGTTTAAGCCTATAGATCCCTTAGAATTTGTGGATACGGAAGAGTATAAAAAACGTATTGTTTCAGCGCAAAAAAATTCCGGAAGAGACGAAGGTGCAATCGTTGGAACATGTAAAATTAATGGAAGGGATGTTGCTCTCGGAATTTTAGATTTCAGCTTTATGGCCGGATCTATGGGTTCTGTTGTTGGAGAAAGATTAACCAGTATCATCGAGTATGGCCTTGAAAAGCAGCTTCCTGTTGTTATTGTGTCAGCTTCTGGTGGTGCACGTATGCAAGAATCCATTCTCTCATTGATGCAAATGGCGAAAACTTCAGCCGCTCTTGCTAAACTTCATGAAAAAAAACTGCCTTACATTTCTATATTAACTAATCCCACAAGTGGTGGAGTTACAGCTTCATTTGCTTCTCTTGGTGATATTATTATTGCTGAGCCAGATGCTTTAGTATGTTTTGCAGGCCCTCGTGTTGTTGAGCAAGTTATCAAACAAAAGCTTCCTCCTGGCGCTCAAAAATCAGAATTCCTTCTTGATAAAGGAATGATTGATTGCATTGTAAATCGACATGAATTAAAAGATAAGCTGTCAGTGTTTTTGAATTTCTTAATGGATAATAGTAGAGAGTTTTCTGATTGGTCTTCTGACGAAGAAGAGGCCGCTCTATCCCTTAAATTAAAACAACTGATGATGATTGTCGACCAGAAGCTTGAAACTGCACCTCTTTAATTAGGATAGCCAATGACTTCGGAAATTATTATAAATGTTATTACTGAAGATGATGAATTTCTCCCAGTATACTCCTCAGAGCTGGCTGCTGGTGCTGATGTAAAAGCATACATAAACGAAAATGTTGCTATAGAGCCAGGCTCTTCTGCATTAATACCTACAGGTCTCAAATTCGAGATCCCTGCAGGTTATGAAATTCAAGTAAGACCTCGAAGTGGTCTTGCTCTTAAAAATCAAATAACCGTGTTAAATACTCCAGGGACTGTAGATGCTGACTATAGGGGAGAGATTGGTGTTATTTTAATAAACCATGGAAAAACTCCTTTTATTGTTTCTCGTGGCATGCGCATAGCTCAAATTGTCCTTGCTGCAGCCCCTCAAGCAAAGTTTTTCCTTGCCAAAGACTTGTCTTTAACTTCACGTGGAGCCGGCGGTTTTGGCCATACTGGAACGCATTAATCATCAAATTTCCTCGAGTTTAGAGGATTTGATGAGATATTTTAGAAGGAATGACTATATGACGATATCCAAATATTTGGATTCACGTCTCATTGTTTTTTTGGATGAGCCAAAGCGAGACAACGCCATAGAAGTTCTTATTAATGAACTTGAAAAAGTTGGGAAATTAAAAGACAAAAAAACATTTTATAATGCAATATTGGATCGTGAAAAAATTGTTTCCACAGGAATAGGGATTGGTATTGCTATACCTCATGCTAAGCTTGAAGGGTATGATGATTTTTTTATTGCAGTTGGTATTCAAAAAAAGAAAGGGATTAATTGGAATTCACTCGATGGTAGTGAAGTTAAATTAATTTTCATGATAGGCGGCCCTGATAACAGACAGACAGAGTATTTAAAAATTCTGTCAAAGCTCACTCAGGCTGTAAAAGATGAAGAAAGAAGAAAGAAACTGCTTAAATGTAATTCTCCAAACGAAGTAATAGACCTATTCCAAGGGTGCTGATATGGACCTGAAAATTAAAGATGTTGCAGAGCTGCTTAATGTATCAGAAACGACTATTAGACGATGGCTTTCTGATGGAAAAATTCCGGCGTATCGTTTAAATCATCAATATAGATTTAGTCGCATAGAAATAGAAAACTGGATGATGAGTTGTAAAGTAGAACAAGAAAAACATCTTTCTTTTTCAAAACCAGAGCAAATCTATCCTTTGAAAAATGATGGTCAAGAAACCTCTTCTTCACGATCTGGAACACAGCAATTTGGATTATATCGTGCCCTTAACAAAGGGGATGTTTTTCTTGATATACCTGGAGATACTAAAGAAGAAGTTATCAAAAATACGATAGCGAAGGTTGCTGAAAGGCTTAGTTTCGATGCAGAGGTTGTCTCAGAGCTATTTCTTGATAGAGAAAGGCTAATGCCAACCGCATTAAATAATGGAATCGCAATACCACATAGTAGGGACTTTATTCTAAAAGGTCATGCATCAGATATAGTAGTTGTTGTCTTCCCAAAAAAACCGATAGAATATGGGGCTCTTGATGGCAAACCAGTTCATTCTATGTTTTTTCTTTTCTCTTCAGATGACAAAAAGCACCTACACTTGCTTGCTAAGATAGCCCACCTTAGTAGTAATCAAGAATCTCTGCGCATGCTAGAGAAAAAACCTTCTAAAGAGGTTTTTTTAGATTTTCTTAAAGAGTGGGAAATAAAGCTAAGAACATAATTCTAAGCTATTTTGCACATCTTTTAGAACAAGTGTAGTAAATGCAGCTAGTTGCACCTTGAATTTCCGTCTTCAATTAGAGTTTGGACTTTCGAGTATCGGATTTCTTTGGTTATGATATATGCCACTCCCTCCATAGGTTACTTTATCTGAGTCAAAGACTATTTCTAAGTTGCTTATAGGTAGCGGTAACACATCTTTGGATCCCTTGAAATAATATTCATCTTTTAGAACAAGTGTAGTAAATGCAGCTAGTTGCACCTTGAATTTCCGTATTCCCTTTGAGTTTGGACTTTCGAGTATCGGATTTCTTTGGTGTTGATATATGCCACTCCCTCCATAGGTTACTTTATCTGAGTCAAAGACTATTTCTAAGTTGCTTATAGGTAGCGGTAACACATCTTTAGATCCCTTGAAATAATATTCATCATAAGATTTATCTGAAAAATTATGGATTATAGTGAATCTATTTCCTTCCTCATCCCATCTTCGGTGTGCAAAAATAAGGTTATCAGCATGATGAGCAAGTAAATGAAATCTAGAGTTTTTTGAGCCTGCATTCCAAAACGCTTTGTTTGATAAATAAAACGCATTTAAATCTCTGCTTAGATTAAGCGTTCCCAGATGTTGCTCATCAGAAATTTCTGACCTACTGAAAGGTTTTCTGTAATCCCATTTTTCTTTAGTTCCAAACTCACATCCCATGAATGTTAAAACACCACGGCCTGGAGCCAACATTTGCAAAGTCTTGTTTATTCTAATCTTACTCATTTTTATAGTATGATCGTCACTTTGAGCTTTTTGATATAAAGACTGCTTATGACATGAGACTTCATCGTGCGATATAGCTAATATGTTCTGAAAGTCTTGTTCATATCCAAAGCTGGAGATTATTTTATGCAAGTAATACCTAGATCTTGCGTGTGAACTAGCTCCCAAAAGCTCTAAAGAGCTGTGAAGAAAATTGAAGTTCCATCTTCCATCAAACCCATATCCACCCTGTTCTACAGGATCGGTATCCACTTTAGTGAGAGGCTTGCTTCTGGAGTTTTCTGAATGGGTGATAATGTTAGCAAATTTTTCATGTGCCATAGTTGTGAGTGAGCGTAAAAAAGTTTCTCCATGGAGGTTTTCATGAGTGTTTTGCTCATTCAATTCCGATTTGCGATGACGTTTTGAATATAATTTATGTGATGCGAGCATCGAGACGGCATCGACACGAAGTCCATCTATGTGATTTTCAAGTAGAAAATGGGCGCTAGAGAGTAAAAAGTTTCTAACGTCCTCTCTTTCAACAGCAAATACTCTAGTACCCCACTCTGGAGATTCTCCGTTGTAAGGATGGGCACTTTCAAAAAACTTTTGTCCGCCAAACTCTCTAAGGCTCCATTCATCTGTAGCAAAGTGGTATGGAACAAAGTCTACGATAATGCCAATGTTATTCTCATGAAGATGATTTATAAAATATTGGAAATCTTCAAAGTTGCCATGTCTTTTTGTGGGTGAAAAATACCCCGATACTTGATATCCCCACGAACAATCTGCGGGATGCTCCAGTAGTCCCAATATCTCAATATGAGTGTATCCAAGATAACCAGCCCATTCGGCAAGATCGTGCGCAATTTCTCGATAGTTTTTAAATGTCCCATCAGTATTTTTTCCAAAGGAGGATAAATGGATTTCATAAATATTAACAGGGCGTTCTGTCGCTAAATCTCTTTTTATCATCCATGATTCATCTGTCCATGTAAAATTTTCTATGTCAGTTACAACAGAGCCTACATCAGTTTTTTCATGAGATTCGAAAGCGAATGGATCTACTTTTCTTCTGACATTTCCTTTGCTATCTGTAAGTTCATACATGTAAACGGTGCCTTTCCTAGCATCTGGTATTTCAACTTGCCAAGAACCATCACCAATTGATTGCATAGGATAAGTTTTTTCTACAATTCCATTTTTGATTACAACGCTTACAAATGTAGCTCCAGGAGCCATCGTTTTAAAACGAACTCCAGTATCTCTTGCTTCATTTTTTATGATATGAGCCCCAAACTCTTTATATAGCTGGCATTGCAATCCTGATCCAAAGTAGTGATCTCTTGATGGACTAGGTATTTCATCCACGCTAATTAAGTCGACAGGTTTTGTGCCTCGAATACTACGCTTTTCCATTGCAGCCAAAAGTACACGTTCATATTCTTGGATTGGTGTTATCCCTTTAGCAGAAGATGTCCAACTGGAAAGTTGAGCTGATTTCATCATATTCTGCATTAATTGTGTTTTTCTTTCAGAGGGAACTTGCGCCCAGAAAGAGACAGCTTGATCTATAGTAGCTGAAATTAAAGAATTTTGAGCTTCAGAATCCCACTCTTCTAATCGAGCAAATGTAAATCCATTAAATTCATCACTTATCGTATCTGAGATTACTGTGTCGGCAAGTCCACCTGTAGCACATGCTATAATGGGTGTACCAAAAAGCCAAGACTCCAACTGAACTAGACCACAAGGCTCAAATTTCGATGGAGCAATCGTCATGAAAGCAGCAGCTCGTAGTAGGGGGCCAAGGCCAGGAATACCTTTAGCGGCATTTCCTCTTTGCATCGTTATACTAAATTCAGATTTATCTCCTCTAGTGATCCAAGCATTTTTGTGAACTTTAGCCAAATCTTCTAGTTCGTCTAGGTGTTCAGTTGCTTCTTCATCTTCTCCAACACCCATTGTTACGAATCCTAAATCAAGTGCTGAGGCTTTTTCTAGAAATATCTTAAATTTTTCAGTTCCCTTTTGTGTGGAATCGTACCTTCCTACATAAAGAATAAAATCATTGTTAGCTAAATCTAAACGAAACTCTTCTACTTCTGCTGGATAGTACTTTAATAAGGCCTTTTGAAGCTGTTGTTTAATCTGTTGTTTTTTTTCCAAGATATCAGCATCTTGTGCAGAGAAAGTAAGATCTAATCGTTGGTTTGTTTCTGGATCTACCCAGTTTTTAAGTGTACTGTTTTTTGAAGGATCCCATAGGTCTGGATTACTTCCATTTACAATTCCAGAGAGCCTGCCTTTATGGGCTGTTTGTCTCATCCATGGATCGATACCAAATCCAAGATAAGGTTTTTGCATCTCTTCTGCAAACGTCTTAGATACTGTTACAATTTCATCGCTGTTTTCAATTCCATCCAACATCGAGTTCATTCCTAGTCTTTGATCTCCAAATAAAGGTAGGAGTGTTGCGTCTTTCCCTTCAAATACTCCCTGACATCCATAGTTGTTGTTGTGTATAATGAATACGGATGCAGGAGTCTTTCCCTGACTCCATTTTGTAAAGTATCGCTCTTTTATCAATGTAGCTGCATACGCTGCATGCCAGTCGTTATACATAACAGCATCGACTTCTTCTGCGTTATTCATTATATATTCGCTTGCTGCATTTGAGAAATAAGCCATTCGATGTTTTAGGCCAAGCCATGGTTGTTCTGGATCCGCCAAAACTCCATCTTCATAGATTCTTTGAGCAGACAGTAATTCGAAATGATTTGGTTCATCTTCTGATTCTCGAGTA
>Ga0194116_10005753_pt1 | contig 13509 bp, 11 predicted proteins | sample TA2MahsurfametaG_4_FD_148617 | JGI IMG/M metagenome (GOLD analysis project Ga0194116, IMG submission 148617) | Freshwater microbial communities from Lake Tanganyika, Tanzania - TA2015008 Mahale S9 surface | ecosystem: Environmental > Aquatic > Freshwater > Lake | place: Tanzania: Lake... | reverse complement strand
CGTGGAATTCCACTTGTTTATCCTACTGACCTTAAAACTTGGTTTGATAACTTACGTAAAGGCCTGAATTAGAATGAAAAAAGACTTTAATCAATCTGCATTACTTGTCGGTGCTGGTTCTATTGGCAAAAAGCATTTAGAGATAATTTCCGAGAGATTTCACTCAATAATTGTCATAGATCCAGATATCGAAATTTACAAATACCTAAGTAAGATGCCTTATTCTAATAGGGTTGAATATTTAAGTAAAGTACCACAATCAAGAAATTGGTCAAAAAATGATTTAGCAGTGATCTCTAATTGGGGACCTGATCACTATGAGGTTTTCACCAAGTTAGCAGAAAATGGAGTTAAAAATTTCATTATTGAAAAACCGCTAACCGACTCTTTCTATGAATTGAATCAAATGAAGCAGCTGGTGGAATCGATGAAACTCAACGTAAGAACCAATTTAACTCTTCTGTATTCAGAAATACCTAAGAAGCTACTTGAGTTTGAAAAAATATATGGGATAGGATCACCCCGCTCTATTATAGTTTATGGTGGAGCCAAATGCATCGCAACAATAGGTATTCATTATGTGGCACTAGCTAATCATTTATTTAAAGATCGCCCCTCCGCAGTGAGTGCAGTTTTGAGGTCCCATGAAATCAATCCAAGAGATAAAAACCTAGTTTATCTTGAAGGTAGCGCACAATGGATCTATCCAAATGACCAATATCTGTCTCTAAACTTTTCAAATACAAGTCAACTCGATTTTAAATGTGTCATATTGTATAGCAATGCTGAGGTTAATATACACAACCAGAATTTAGTTCTGAAAAAAATATCAAGCCAAGATTTACAGACTCTAAATAAGCCAACAAAAACAGCAAGCGCTAGTGAAACTATTTTAGCTATTAGTATAAACTCACACGAAGATTTTATGAGATCACTCAATAATGTTTTTGACTCGCTTGCAAAACCTGAGCTTTCTATTGAAAGTCAGTGGGGTTTTGCAGCGACCTATGACCTGTTATCAGCATTAGCCTCAAGTGAGTTACAACGGGTAATTGAATTACCTATCGAGAATAACTCACTAGAAGTCCTTTATCAAAAAAAATGGGGAATATCTTGAAGCCAAAAATATGTTTTGTTGGTGCAGGATCGATAGCCCCGTTCCATATTAGTGCGGCTAAAGGAGTCGGGTTTGAATTGTCTGCGATTTGTGCTAAGCCAAATTCTATACGAGCAAAAAAGTTATTCGAAAAATATAATTTCAATTATTATTTAGAAAACCTAGAAGAAATTCAAAAATTTAAACCTGATGCAGTGGTAATTTTATCAAATACTCAAAATTTGATGCGTATTTATAAGCAACTACACGCACTAAGTATTCCAATTTTAATTGAAAAACCAGTCGTTGAGTCTGTTTATGAATTCCCGGAAAATATTGACTTAGATCACAAAAAAACTATAGTTGGGTATAATCGTCGGTTTTACAGCTCTATCCAATTTGTTAAAGCTAACTTAGGTGATCTGAATCAGGTCCACTCTAGTTGGGTAATTTCAGAACTATCGACTTATCAAGAGAGTAGTATTAGTGAGAAAATCAGGGCACTAAGAGAGAATTCAGTCCATATTTTTGACTTGCTTTTATATTTATTTGGTTCGGTTAAAAATATAACTGTAGAGAGAGACCCAATTATCAGCAAGTTAACTTGTATTTCAGCCTTGGTGAAGTTTAATTCAGGTGCGACAGCGAGCTTAAATGTAAGTTTTAACATTCCTAATCTTTATGAGGCGAAAATATATGTACCGTGTAGAGTTTTCAATCTAAAACCAATTGAGAATTTATTTGAGTTTTCAAAAATTCAGGTAACGGAGCCCATAAACGAGAATGGTTCCAGAGAATATAAAGCAGATGGGCCAGTTTGGAAAATGGATAAAGTTGATTCTCAATTTAAGCCGGGTTTTTATCGGCAATATGAAGAATTAAAGAGATTGATATTTGAGATTCCATGTAACGTTGGCGCTTCTTTAAGAGATGCGAAAGCCGCTCTACAATTCGCGGAAGCCTTGCTTGATAGAGAGTATAAACAATATAGCGACTGAGGAGTATTTGGTGGGTGTGTTTCACCAAGGCTAATACTTAATTGATCACTTTCACTACATTACGCCACCACTTCTACAGAATCTTAAACCTGTGAAATTTAAACGAGCTTTCAGGAGAGATTTAAATATGCATCTCTTAATTATATGATAATTGGATATTCACTTAATTGTGAATTATAATTTAACCTATTCACACAAATAAGTAGATATCGGTGGATTCCCCCATAGTATACTCTTGATACATGTCCCAAAATAAATAATTAACCAATTAGAACGGTATATTTCATGTTAAGTCAGCATAGTTCAAATAACTGGGTAAAGAGTTGCCTATTTAGGTATGGTGGTACCAGTAAGATCTATCGAGTGCTAACTGTGCTATGGATTGCCGGCACAAGGTAGGGTATGCCTCAAGTGACAACAAGAATACTGATAACTGGAGGCGCAGGCTATATTGGCTCATTACTTGTGCCAATTATCCTGAGCAAAGGTTACCAAGTCACTGTGATTGATAACTTTATGTATCACCAGATTGGTCTTGCTGGTAGTGTAAATCATCCAAAATTTAACTTAATTTATGGGGATGTTCGTGATTCAGCATTACTTCAAACTGAAATTTCGAAAGCTGATATTGTCTTACCACTTGCTGCAATAGTTGGGGCACCTGCATGCGCAAAAGATCCAATTATGGCAAGTTCTATTAATAAGGACAGCACTTTAAAGATTTTTGATTTGCTCAGTAAAGATCAACAGATAATCATGCCTACAACGAACAGTGCTTACGGAAGCGGTGGTGATCAAAATCTTTGTGATGAAAAATCGCCAATGAATCCTATCTCACTTTATGCAAAAGATAAGGTGTTTATTGAAAACGAATTGATGAATCACCAAAATGCTACAAGCTTAAGACTTGCTACTGTATTTGGAATTTCCCCTAGAATGAGATTAGATCTTTTAGTTAATAATTTTGTTTATCGAGCAATAACAGATCGGCACGTAGTGCTTTTTGAAGGACACTTCAAAAGAAACTACGTTCATATACTTGATGTTTGTAAAGCATTTCTTTTCGCAATTGAAAATCCACAAAAAGTTGTAGGTCAGATCTTCAATTTCGGATTATCAAATGCCAATATATCTAAAATTGAATTATGTGCCACAATTCAAAGATTGATACCTGGTTTTGTTTTTTTTGAGTCTGCAATAAACAAGGATCCCGATCAACGTAATTATATTGTTTCCAATAAGAAAATAGAGGCTATTGGGTTAAAAGCTGAAATATCTTTAGAGCAAGGAATAGATGAGTTAATTAAAGGTTTGCCCATGTTTACTCGTTTTGAATTTACAAATTTATAGAGATTATGATTATTACCAAAACGCCATACCGAATCTCATTGTTTGGTGGTGGTACGGATATGCCGAAATGGTATAAACAAAACCGTGGCGCGGTGGTCTCCTTTGCAGTTGATAAATATTGCTACATCGTACTTCGTGATCTACCAATTTTTTCCGAGCATGCATTTAAGGTTACCTACTCACTCATAGAGACAGTTAATCAAGTGTCAGATATTCACCACCCTGCATTCCGAGAAGCAATCAAGAAATATGCCGCTTTATCCAGACTTGAGATAAATCATTTAGGAGATCTGCCAGCTAGGTCTGGTATCGGGTCAAGTTCAACTTTTGCAGTCGGTTTGATAAATGCGCTAAATTTGTGGTCTGGAAAAGCTTTAACAAGTGAAAAATTGGCGAATTTAGCAATTGAATTCGAACAAAAAGACTTGCTAGAAAATGTAGGTTCTCAGGACCAAATAGCATGCGCAACAGGCGGGTTAAATTTGATTGAATTCGGACCTGAGGATAGATGGCAAGTGACCCCCTTCAACGTTTCTAATGATTATCGTAAAAAAATCGAATCTTGGACAGTATTGGCATATAGCGGAATAACAAGATACAGTTCAGATATCTCAAAACATTTAATTGACAATTTAGAAAAACATTACCCACTGCTCAATAGAACAGCAGAACTAGCCTACATTTGTAATGACATTTTCCGATCGGAAGGTGATCTGTCTCAAATTGGTACACTACTTAACGAAAGTTGGGAAATCAAAAAAATTTTGAATCCATTTACCTCTACAGAGGCTCTAAACTCTCTTATTTTGAAGGCAAAAGATTTTGGTGCTATAGGTAGCAAGGTTCTAGGTGCAGGGGGTGGGGGTTTTTGCTTGTTTTGGGTAGACCCTGAAAACAGGAATCGTTTTATAGAAAATATGAATTCTTTAAAAATAATCCCTGTTGCGATTTCAGATGAGGGAACAACCCAAATTAAATAGGAATAAAATGTTCACTATCTTCTATTTGAAAGTGAACCATAGTTAAAATTTTCCATGAGTTGAATACAATTGAGAAATGTTTCCGTATAGTAACTGCTATTATGATACGTATTAATTTTGTTCAAGTATTGACATCAGTAGATCTAGATTATTGTAGAGGTTATCTTACGATTCTATTTGTTTAAAAAATAAAATAGGAGTAGATTGATTATAATTTTATATCAGCCTAACGTAAATAAAATACAAACAGTAACTAAAAAGTATTAACAATCTACCAAGTGATGGTTTACATCAAGTATACTCATTGACGTGAAAAGTAAATTTAAAACACCTTTTCGAAATATAATTAATAATACCTGGATAACTCAGGAATATTTTCCTTACAATAAAAATCCTAAAGCAATTATTTTTTTTGATAGAGACGATACTTTAATTAAAGATTTTGGTGATGAAACGCATAAAAAAATCCCAAAGTTTAACTTGAATTTTGTAGCTTGCTTGAAGGTAATTTCTCAAAAATTAAATTACGCTGTCATTTTAGTTATTGTCACAAATCAGTCACGAATCAGCTCACATAAAACCTCAATAGTCGCACTTAAATTTTTTCACTTTATTCTTATTATATATGGTCGATTGCTGGGTATTAAGATAAATAGAATCGTGACTTGCCCTCACTCACCTTTAAGCGAATGTGTGTGTAGAAAGCCAAGTCCAATAACAATCCTAAATGCTGTTAAGGATTTTAATTGTACTGCCATTCCTAAATTTATGATTGGCAACAGCCTCAGTGATATTCAAGCTGGATTATCTGCTGAGTGCTTTACCATTGGAATTGGCCGCAAAAAATATAAACCAATTCTCAAAAAACATAAAAAATTATTTCTTGGATATTTCACTTTGAAACAAAGTTTTGTGCCAACTGTTCTCAAGATAGTTAAGGACAAAACAATCTAAATAAGAGCGAAATTTCACTTACTGCGGCTTCAGTCATAGAAAAGCAAGTTCTAAAATTCTTGCCATATATTCAATTTCGATATTAAACAAACGTTTAATTGGATTCAACATAATCTATTTGATAAAGGCGATTGATGACATACTGATGTGTGTCAGAGCGATATTAGGGAATCACTCAATAGGTAGGCTAGAATCAGACAAGAAAGTAAAAATCTGTTTAGTAATAATGCAAGGCAACGTATCAATCCTCAAGTAAATTGGAGAAATGGCTAGTGAAAAGCGAAATGGTTTTATTGTTAGAACAAAGAATAATTGAAGTGAAAAAAATTTGGAGTGATCCGAGTTGCTTTCCTCTCAAAGACCTATCTGAGATCGCAGAAAAATTTGTGTCAACATTTTCGACTGGGAAAAAAGTGGCTTTTGTCGGCAATGGGGGAAGCGCAGCAGAAAGCATTCATTTGACTGCAGAATTCATTGGAAAGTGCGTAATTGATCATAACCCCTTACCCGTACTCTGTTTGAATGAATCACAGAGCGTAATTACAGCAGTAGGGAATGATTACGATTTTGACCAAATTTTTGCTCGAATGGTAAAAGCACATTTAAGAGAAGGTGATCTTCTTGTAGCTTTGTCTACTTCGGGTAAATCTAAAAACATTCTAGAGGCTTTAAAAGTTGCGATAGAAATGAAAGTTTCATGCATGCTTTGGATGGGTAGTTTTGAGACAAATATCCCAAGTGTCACAGTTTATAAAGCACCTTCAATTTCAACTCCACGAATACAAGAAATTCACCTAGCTTGGGGGCATGTAATTGCAGAAGTTATTGAAAGAAACATGAATTTGACATCTTCTTGAGTTATGTATCTAATGACAAGTTGAAGAACAATGTTGGCAAAAAAAGCAGATAGATTTGACAAAAATTGCTTTGGCCACAGCGTCATATCGTTTCAGAATAACGGTAACAATTCTAGATAAAAACTATATACTTAACTATGAAGCAAATTTTTCTTCTTTTAATGACATCAACATACGTCAATTTCCTTATATATAATAAAACCAAGAATATTACTTATTTCAATAAAAAACTTTCCACGGATAACGAAAAAATGATTGAAACTGCTTCTTTGATTAACCTAAATACTTGGCCTTCAAAGATGCACGAGATTGATTTTTCAAGAGGTCAGTTAAGAGAAGTTTGGGTTCTTGCACTTAGTATCATGTTAAAGATTTTCAAATTTGAAAAAAGTGAGAGAACTAATATTGGATTATCGCTCATTTCTCACTGGTTCAATGTTTTAATCGTATATCAAATAGCAATTAATTTTATATCCTTGAACGAGGCAGTTGTTTTTTCTCTAATATATTTATCATCAGCTTGGACTTATCAAGTAGCACTTTACCTGGGCCACGTTATTTTCTCTCAAACTTGGGCATTAATCTCAATTCTTCTTCTTATTTACCATTTCAAATTTACAGAAATTTTTTATCTTTTCTTTAGCGCCATTTGCATAGCATTGAGTTTTTTTAGTTCCTCCGCATCTCGCAAGTACCCCTATTTTTGGGTATCGCTACTAGTTTTATTTGATCAATTTTTTGACACTTACAAGTATTTTGGTGTTACTCAAAACTTAGAAATACTTTATTTAGTAGTTGTCATCGTCTTGGTGTTTATCGTTAAATGGGTCATGAGAATTTTGAATTCAAGAAAAAAATTTTTAAGCATTTATCAGATATTATTTCGAAACATAATTGGATTAAATGTAAAGAGCCGTCCTGATATTGTTAAATTTGTATCAAATGCTTTTTTATTCAGTTTTTTTCTGTTAATTATTTTTCTTGATGCAATGTTCAATAATGATCTTCAAAAAATCACAAGTATTTTAACAGCTCTTCTTGGTATAACTGCAGTCATAATCTATGTTATGGGTCCTAATTTTCTCAGAGGTCTAAATAGATATATAGTCTATTTGAATATTGGAAGTTGGGCTAATCATTTTAAAATATATGTTGAAAACTCAGAGAAAATTTTAGGGATTCCAATCAAGGATGATTTTCGTGGAGGTGGCCTAAAATGGTTTGTCAGATTTCAAAATCAAGTTTCTCCAGTTATTTTTTATTTTTATCTCACATCAGTATTTGTCTTACTCTCTCTTTGCACTATTGATTACAGTTTCGAGAGATTATCTCTTTTATTTCTCATGGTACTTGTATCTGCAATCCCCGCTATAGTTCACAATCTGACAAGAGGGATTCAGGTGGGAAAAGCTTACTACTCTCAAATACTTGGATACTTCATTTTTATATTATTTACAATTTACAATTTGAGTAAATTCGAAATTTTACAAAATTTCATTAGTAGCACTTTGGTATTTGTGTGCATACTGAACTTTATTCACCTATTTATATACGCGCTTCCAGACTTAATTAATAGTCGAAGTTCTTGCGGTGTATTAAAAAATTTTTTGATCTTCCATAATGTTCGTAAATATTCTACTTATGACTCGATCTACAACGACACTTTAGTCGAGGTTCTTGTAAGCGATGAACAATTAGCTAACATACAAATAAACCGACATAAATCAATTATTGAATCTGATGATGATTATTTTGTGATTCCTAACAGAAGTAGTAAATCTGTAGCCATGGAATCTACACGGGTGGCTTCGCAAGGCTTGGACTTCGCAGGTGATGATTTTCTAAATTTTCTTGAACAAAACAATCTACTAGATCAGGTTACCGTATTAAGATTTCCAACCATTGGTACAAGCAAGAATTACATATCTGAAAGTGAAGTTACAGGCTTTAGATATTTTCAAATGAGAGATTATTCAGATTCAGATTTTGAATTAACCAATGCAAGAATAATCGACGTAAATCGATCAAAGATGTTAAAAGATAAGGATTTTATCAAGTGAAATGTAGATCTTGTGAATCCATCAAATTGGAATTAATTTTGGATTTAGGGTTGCAACCATGGGGAAATGATTTTCAACCCCTTTCAACTACAAGAGATCTTGAGAAATATCCGTTGGAATTGTATTTTTGTTTAGATTGTAGCCTCGTCCAAATAGGTTACACAGTTCCAAAAGAAGTTATGTTTGTGAATCATAAGTATTTGTCAGGAACGACTAAAACTTTGACTAATCATTTTAACAATATATCAAAAAAGTTGATTAAAAAATATAATTTGAATTCAAGCGACCTAATTTTAGACATAGGAGGAAATGATGGCACCTACCTCGAATACTTTCACAGGAATGGATACCAAACACTCAATATAGACTCGGGGAAGACCCAATCTACAATTTCAAAAGCAAAAGGCATACTAACCATAAATGATTTTTTTTCAACTAATTTAGTTTTGAAAATTTTGGGTGACTTTTATAAGGCAAAGATAATTCACGCCTCAGGAGTGTTGTTTCACCTCGAAGACCTGCACGACGTTTTTCAAGGCATTAAATTATTTCTAGCAGACGATGGTATTTTAGTCGCTGAGTTTATTTATTTACCAAAAATGATTGAAAACTTAGCCTATGATCAGATTTACCATGAACATTTAATGTACTACACCCTGTTTTCTTTACAAAAATTACTAAAAAAATTTGATCTAGAAATTTTCGATTGTAATCTTTATCCTATCCACGGAGGAACTTGTGTAGCTTATATCTCCCATTTGAATTCAAAAAAGAAAACTAAACGGTTCACCTTTTACTGGAATAAGGAAATAAAGAAGGGTTTTTGTGGCAGCCAACCACTTCAAAGATTTGCAGAGGAGGTAAGAAAATCAAGTTTTCAGCTTCGAAAGTTAATTGAAGATAAAGTAAATAGTGGATCTAAGGTTTATGCTATTGGCGCACCAGTGAAAGGTTCAACATTAATAAATTTTGCTAGCCTAAATGAAAATTTGATTCCTTTTGCGATAGAGACCAATAGGTTAAAATTCAATACTTATTTACCTGGTACCAAAATTAGAGTTATTGAAGAAGGTTCAATTGAACATCCAGATGTCTATCTTTTGTTAGCTTGGAATTTCAAAGACGAAATAGTATCAAAGTTTAAGGATTTTTTTAGTTCCGGCGGTAAGATGATAATTCCAATCCCTTACCCAATTGAGGTGGCTTATTAATATTTTTATTACTGGAGGTAATGGATTTCTTGGAAGAAATTTGATTAAAAAGTTAACTAATAATATTAACCAGGTTATAAGTCCGGCTTCCAACGAATTAGATTTAAGAAATTACAACGATTTTGGACTCTACAATTCACTTAAGTATGACTTAATATTCCATCTCGCGGCCTGGACGCAAGCTGGTGATTTCGCTTCAAAATTTCCAGGTAGCCAATGGATAAATAACCAAAGACTTAACTCCAACGTTGTTTCATGGTGGAGAGAGTTTCAACCACAGGCTTACTTCATCTCAATTGGAACAAGCTGTTCTTATGCAAGTGAGTCTAACTTTGAAGAGTCATCATATTTAGATGGACTTCCACACGGGGACTTGTTGGTTTATGGGTACACAAAGAGAATGGTTTATCTTGCCCAATCTGCTTTACAGAAAGAATTTGGATTAAAGTCTTTAGTTGCAGTTCCATCTACTCTCTACGGACAAGGCTATGAAATTAATAATCGTCAGCCACACTTCATTTTTGACTTAATAAAAAAATGTTTGAACTATAAATATTTCCAAATCCCAATTGAAATTTGGGGTAATGGGAAGCAAAAACGTGAGATAATTTTTGTGGATGATTTTGTAGACAATCTTTTACAACTTGTTGGCATGGATCAAACAGGTTTAGTTAATATCGGAAGCGGGGAAGAACATGAAATATTATATTATCTGGATCAAGTAGCGAAAATTTGCGGTCTAGATAATTACGATATCAAATTTAAGCTAGACGCTTACATAGGGGTTCTCTCTAAAAAGCTATCTGTTGATAAAATTATGAATACAATACCAAATGTTAAAAAAACTTCATTAGAAAAAGGTTTGAGATTAACAATAGAGGATATTGAGAGTAGATATTACAAGAATAATATACACTCTTAAGATTAACGGAACTATAAATTAAATTAAAGACAATTAACTAAACAGTAGTTGAGTTTTAATAGATAGATCAAATCTTATTTAATTTGAATAAAAATTTTATGTTTCTCAGTTCGAATTTTGGTTCTTTCGGAGGGTAAGGACAGAGAATCTAAGGATAAGATTGAGATTCTCTGTAAAGTTTATCCAGAACGTGTAATAGCTATTTATTAATTCATGAAGAAAATTCTATTAAAGTACATTGAATTGTTAAGTTTGTGAAATTGTAGTTAATACCCTGTGATAAAAAATTCTAATCATAATTGATAAAGCACGACGCCGAATAGGCGTGAGAATCGGGAAGTATTTTTTTATTTTTTTCTTATTCATTTTTTGGTCACGTTTTTGCAATGCACTTTTTACTGTATCAAGATCACCGATGTTGTTTTCTATACAGAAACCTATTGCAAACTTAGAAAAGTTTTTAAATCCTTTATTTAAGTCTAAGTTGAATTGCGGTCGACGGTAAGTTCGACCTCGAGAAAAGGGTCGATCAGAGTGATCGCCTCGTACCATGAATAAGGAGTTAAAATTATAAACTTTTCCAAGAAATGGAATACTTGTCGCGGTGCAGTATTCAGCAAAGCCACTTTCTTGAAAAGTTAATGTACCGGTGAATTTATTGACAGCGGTTGCGATAATTAATCCAGCATCTAGGCGTTTCACTGCGAATTCCAAATTTATATAATTATTCAACATGAGAGAAAATCTATCTGCTGTGTTCTCATTTATATTTGAATAAGCTTTCCAGTAAAAAGCGTTTGACAAAATAAAAATTTTATTTGAGGAGAGCCTAATCCTAGTTATTAAAGCGTTACCAGTTACCGCCACAAATTCTTCATTTTTATCCAAAAACTTAACTGCCTTGGCAAGGCTTTTGGGAAGATGAAAGTCATCATCTCCTGAAATCACAAAATAGTTCCACGTCCCGAAAGCATAATTAAGTCCATCCTCGATTGACAAGTGAATCGATTTGTTTGGCACATGCAGATAATGTACGTCACAGTAATTAAGCTTTTTAGCGCAGCCTTTAATTATGAATTCATTATTGCTTTCAGATGCATCTAGAAAAAGTATTGGGACCTTGTAATTCATTCTCGCGTAAAATTTTAATTTCATAACGCACCAATTAATTCGATTTTTTGTTGGGACTATGATTACAAGTTTATAAGACATATGCATAACTTTACCATGTGGTATACAAAAATTATGGCTTATATTCCCGATCTTAGTAAACTCAATTTTTATTTAAGAGAATTTATCTAGTAAAGACAAATAGTGGTTTAGCAAATAACCTGTTCGCCACATGAATATCTCATAAAAGAAGTTCATTAAGTATGTTGAATACCCTTGAATTAAACAAATTAGAACGCTGAAAATGATTTTAGTTATCAAGTATTATATATTTTGAAGCTACAGACTAACCTATAGATTGACCATCTGAGCACTAACATAAGAGCAATTTAATCAGTAGAATTGAATTATGACTAATTCGATAAAAGTTCGTATTCTAGATAATTTAAGGGATCAAGCAGAAGCTAGGCAAATCTTTGATCAAGTTTGGATGTCAAATTTAGGAACAGAGATAACCCCTAACCTTTTGCAGGCAATGGTTCACAGCGGCACATACCTGTCAGGTGCGTTTATTGACAACAATATGGTTGGCGCTGCCTTTGCATTTCCTGCAACAAATAATGGATTACACCTTCACTCACATATGACAGCGGTCTTAGTTCAATATCGAGATCAAGGTGTTGGTTATGCCTTAAAAACCGATCAATGGAATTGGGCAAAAAAACAAAAATATTCTCATCTTTCGTGGACCTTTGACCCTTTGGTAAGAAGAAATGCTAGATTAAATATAGTAAAGCTTGGAGTTGATATCTCGGCCTACTATCCCAATTTCTATGGTGAGATGTCAGATGCGTTAAATGCTGGGGATGAATCAGATCGCTTGATGGTTTTATGGCGCACAGATATTGATGAACCAAAAGCAAGGCAGTTGATTACCCACCCAGAACCAGATGATATTTTGATTGCAATTCCAGGAGATATTGTTGCAATTCGATCTGAGAATCAAAGTGAAAATATGAAATGGCGTATGCAGGTAAGGGATCAATTCCTGGCTGCTTTTGAGAAACACGGCAAAGTAATTGGCTTTTCAACAAATAATGAATATGTTGTGCGGATATGAGAATAAAAGAGACTGAGTTGAGGATTATTCAATTGCCACTAGTACGTGCATTTAGAACCTCATTTGGTACCCAAACATCGCGCCAGGTTTTAATGGTGAGGGTGGTAAATGAGAATGGCACAACTGGATGGGCTGAATGCGTGGCAATGTCTGAACCACTTTACTCACCTGAATACACATATGCCTGTATTGATCTAATAAAGAGATTTTTACTTCCAGCCTTAAAAAAGGTTGGAGATTTTAAAGCAGTAGAGGTTGCCACCATTTTAAAACCCTTCTTAGGTGGGCAGATGGCAAAGGCATCTATCGAGACTGCAATATTGGATGCACAATTAAGAGATGAGAAAAGATCACTATCTGCATACCTTGGCGCTACAAAAAGTAGGGTGGAGTGTGGTGTATCTGTGGGGATTGCAAACAATCTAGATGCTTTAGTCGAAGAGGTAAAATCTTATGTTGATGCTGGGTATCGAAGAATTAAGTTAAAGATTGAACCAGGTTGGGATATAGAGGCAGTTAAAACTATTCGAAATATCTGGCCAGCAATTCCATTACAAGTTGATGCAAACCAGGCTTATTCAAGAGATGATGGTAAACACCTATCTCAGCTGGATGAATTCAATTTGTTGTTAATTGAACAACCATTGGATGAGCATGATATTTTGGGGCACGCCCTCCTTTCTAAAGAGGTTAAGACACCCATCTGCCTTGATGAATCAATTATCTCTTTGCAATCTGCCCAAGATGCGCTAGCGCTAAAAGCTACAACTGTTATCAATATTAAACCTGGCAGAGTTGGCGGTTACTTAGAGTCGGTGAAGATCCATGATTTGTGTGTGAAAAGTAAGATT
>Ga0194116_10005752_pt1 | contig 13510 bp, 12 predicted proteins | sample TA2MahsurfametaG_4_FD_148617 | JGI IMG/M metagenome (GOLD analysis project Ga0194116, IMG submission 148617) | Freshwater microbial communities from Lake Tanganyika, Tanzania - TA2015008 Mahale S9 surface | ecosystem: Environmental > Aquatic > Freshwater > Lake | place: Tanzania: Lake... | reverse complement strand
TTTAATGTCCAGCGGGATTCTTTTGTACAGATTTAAACGTTCTGAGAGCTCCGAAAAATCAAAGTCTTCGGATACCTGATGGGCAACTGATTCAATTATTTGCTCAATGAGTAAATCATTTTGTATCTGTGAGTAGCCAACTTTAGTATAGAATACAGTCAGGAACATTGCCGGAAGAAGAAACTTTAAATCAGAATTCATAACCAACAGATAAATTTGGAGAATACCCAAGCTTGGGATGTGATGAAACTGCCGCATCCAAAACTACCTTGGCATATTTAAATCCGAAACCGAATGATTGCTTGTATGGACTTGATGCAATCCCACCTCTCAAATAAAACCATTGAATAATCTGATATTCCATATCCAGTCTAACATTCACCCCAATGCCCAGTATTTTATCGATATCGCTGGCAATTAATACCTTATCACTCAACTCAATACCAACACCAACAGCGATACTTGCAGGAAGTTGGAAGTCTGAAAATCCATTAATCTTAGACCTGCCCGGATTGATAATCGAGCTTCCAAACCGGACGCGTTCGTTTAATTGGTATTGAATACCTGCATCCATACTGAAGGAATGTGCGGAACCATAAACAGGAATACTAATCTGATGATACTTCAATGCCAGAGAGATCGCTAATTCGGTTGAGAATCTTTTGGTTAAGGCTAGACCTGAATTTTGTTCACGGTATTCGGCAATGCCGAAGCGCTGAAAACTAAGCCCGACAACATAGTTTCTTATGGGTAATCCCAAAATGGCAGTTTGAGTAGTCAATTCGGGGTTGATAAAGTGACTTTCATATCCCAGGGCAATTATGGCATGGGAAATACCTGCTAGGCCGGCAGCATTTTGTTGTAAGGACCATACATCTTGTAAGGCTGTCCCTGCAGAACCTAAAGCTACGGACCTCGGACCAGGCTTGACCTGTGCATAAATAAGAGGATGGAAAAAGATACTAATCAGGTAGATGTATTTCATTCCTATCAAATTAGGGACAGCGGAAATAACGCCCAAATTCAATTATTAAACGGTTGGTAGTAACAAAATCCGGAATTTTTAGTCTCTTTGTAAGAATAATTTAAAGACATGAAAAGAATAATAATCAATCTCGCTTTCTTACTTATCGGAACAAGTGTTTTTGCGCAAGGCAACAAAATTGCTGAAGGCACGATTACTTATACAGTCGAATGGAAATTACCAGAACAAATGAAGGCCATGGCGGGAAGCTTCCCGAGCGAATTAAAGGTGTATTTCAAGGGTGATTCATCAAGCCTGAAGAGTGAATCTGCCATGTTTAGCAGCACTAATATTTTAAATTTCAACAAGGAATATGAGCGACTATTACTGAATATTCCCATGATGAACAAAAAGTTTTCGGTAATATTCAGTCCCGCAGATCAAGAAAGAATTGCAGCAAATATGCCGGAATTAAGTATTAAGGCTGGAACCGAAACAAAAAAACTTGCCGGCTATACCGTTTTGAAACATGAGGTAACAGAGAAGAAAAGCGATCAAAGTTTTGAGGTATGGTTTACCAGAGAAGTTGACATCACGCCCAATCCACTCAGCCGTTTTTATGGAAAAGAGTATGGATTTCCGGTTGAATTCACTTCGTTTATGAACGGAATGAGCTTAAAAGCAAAGGTTAAAGAGTTGTCAGTCGGCACAGTACCTGCGGGATCGTTCAGCGCCGGAAAGGAATATGAAGAAATAAGTCTGGATCAGTTAATGCAAATGCAAGGCGGACGTTAAATCATTTTTTTAACATCAATTTAATACTATTTTAAAAGCTTTTTAACATTCGGTGTTTTTTTTATCTTGCACTGATGTTAAAAAGCTTTGTAATTTTCGGGCGGTTTTTACTCTTTTGGATTGTCTTCTTTTTCCTCGAGCGATTATTATTCCTCAGCTATTTTTCAAAAGAAATTTCGAGTCTCGGAATTAAAGAAATTATCAGCACCTTTTTGCATGCTTTCAGGCTTGATATCTCCATGGCAGCCTATATATCGGTAATTCCTGCCATCTTTTATTTACTATTTCTTTTCCTGCCTCAGGTAAACTTTCCAAAAGTTATCGCTAAAAGCTATGTGACACTATTTGTAGTTTTATTTTCCATACTTGCATTAAGCAATTTGAATTTGTACAGGGAATGGGGTTCTAAAATAAACTTCAGAGCCTTGGAAATCGCAGTTAATTCACCACAAGAAGCCATTGCATCCACATCATCTTCTCCTGTAGTTTTATTCCTCTCCATACTTTTTGCTTTTATCGCTCTTAGCCTTTTTTTAAGTGATAAAATAATCAATTATAAGCTTGCAGATCGAGAGAAACCACTTCATTATAAAATAGTTTTAAGCTTTTTTCTGTTAAGTACTTTATTTACCGCTATAAGAGGAGGTTGGCAGTTAACGCCAATCAATCAAAGCATGGCCTATTTTTCTGGCTGTCCATTATTAAATCATGCGGCAGTAAATACACCGTGGAACCTTATTCAAGATATCATTAATAACAAGTTTGGGACTAAAAATCCATATAATTACTACCGTCAGGAAGATGCTGAAAAAATTGTAGCTGAACTTTTTAAAAAACCTTCCGATCAATCCATCCAAATAATAGATCCCAATCGGCCAAATATTGTTTTTATAATCATGGAAAGCTTTACCGCCCGATTTGTTGAAGATCTAGGTGGCGAAAAAGGAATAAGTCCAAATTTTAAGAGGCTTGTATCTGAAGGACTATTATTTGATCATATATATGCCTCTTCAGGAAGAACTGACAAGGGTCTTGTTGCCACATTAAGTGCATTTCCCTCTCAGGCTATCAGAAGTATCATGAAGCAGAATAATAAGCAGGAAAAATTACCTGCCATCGCAGAAGAGCTCAATAAAAATGGCTATTCGAGTAATTTCTATTATGGCGGTGAAAGCGAATTCTTTAACATGAAATCCTACCTTCTCAGTCATGGCTATCAGACACTGATTGATAAACATTCCTTTCGATCAGAAGATATGAATTCAAAATGGGGAACCTATGATGAGAAGGTTTTTAGTAAGAATCTTCAGGATTTAGATAAAGTCAAGCAACCCTTCTTTTCTAATATCCTGACATTAACTAACCATGAGCCATTTGAACTCCCTACAAAGCCTCATTTTAAAGGAGAAGATGTGGATTCAAAATTCAGGAGTACTTCATTCTACACAGATTCTTGCCTCGGGGCTTACATGAACAGCGCCAGGGAGAAAAAATGGTATAAAAACACACTTTTCGTCATTCTTGCGGACCATGCTCACCGCATTCCGGGCAATTTAATGGAATATGATCCTGATCGGTACCGCATTCCCCTCCTATTTTTCGGAGAAGTAATTAAACCTGAATTCAGAGGGAAGAGAATCCATAAAACAGGAAGCCAAACCGACCTTGCTTCAACTTTACTAAATCAATTAAAAATAGACTCCAAACGTTTCAGATGGAGCAGAGACCTGTTAAACACTGCTTTCAAAGAATTTGCATTTTTTAACTGGGATAATGGATTTGGTGTGGCCAATCAAGATCAGATTCTTTCGTTTGATAATGTAGGTAAAAACATCATTTTAAGAAAAAACAAAATGAATACTGCATCAGATTCGACGCTCTTGAGATATGGAAAAGCCTATATGCAGGAAGTTTTCAGAGATTATATTGAATATTAATCTCAATCCTGCAAAAAAGGTTAATGAGTAAGGTTATACTCGGTCTGATAAGGCTTTGAATCCAAAGAATTAACTTTTAGAAAGCAATCTTGCCATTTACAGGCTGATTTAGTCCTTTCCTCCGGAGTATTTCCGGCAAGAAATGCTACCTGATTTCAGCTGATTCGTAGCCGGAAGATAATCCTTCGGCAAGGTTTAGTTTACCCGCTGCTGTTTTTCATCGCAGCTGGCAGTCCGGTAATAGAAGCACAGGCCCTGTTAAACAAACCCGGGTGGTAGCTCTATCTTTTTTGCACTACTAAATCTTAGGATACCCATTCAATTCTCAGCAAAAAAATAGGGCAGAACACGGGACCGGAATAAGCCAAGAGCAACGGATCCTGCTTTCCAAAATCTCAGAAAAATAATCAGCCTCCGGCAAGGGCTTATATCAATCTCAGGTTAAATTAATGAACTTTACTCAATCTTCTGAAAAAGTAAAAACAGAAGAGGTTAAATTTTAATATTCAGATCGTTCAATATCGAACTCACCATAATATGATAAATCGCTATGAACGTGTTGGTTGATAATTCATTCCGGAGAAATAAAACCTTTTACCAATCAAAATTGTTCCAGCGCTTCCTCTATTTTCAGATAAACATAACTGAGTTCCTCCGGACTGATACAATAAGGAGGCATGACATATAAAATATTACCAAGGGGGCGTAAAAGAATTCCCTGATCCAGAAAAAAATTGTAGAGATTATCTCTTAGGTTATTAAAATAGGAAGTCTTGTTAGGGGTATGCCATTCCATAGCCAGGATCGTTCCGGTCTGCCTGACGCTTTTTAGCCTTGGATGATCTTTAATTTTTTGCATGAATTCAAAATGGAATTTAGTGATCTGCTCAATACTGGCTAGGGTTTCCTTTTTAAGCGTGATATCGAGGCTTGCAAGAGCTGCAGAGCAGGCCACCGGATTGGCGGTAAAAGAATGCCCATGAAACAATGTCTTCAATTTGTCGTCCGAAAGAAAGGCATTGTAAATATCTAAAGTACAGGTAGTTAATCCCAATGCCATTGTGCCGCCTGTCAATCCCTTTGAAAAACACATCAGATCCGGTTGCTCCGAGAGATGATCAGAAGCAAATAACTTTCCGGTTCTTCCAAAGCCAGTCATAACTTCATCGGCAATGGTCAGAATTTTATATTTCTTACAATGTGAAATTAATTCATTCAGATATTTGGCATCATACATTTGCATCCCGCCTGCACCTTGTACAAGGGGTTCAAAAATAAAGGCGGAAAGATCATTTGCAAGCGATGAAATATGATTTTTGAGCTCTTCAATATTTCCTACATGAGGAAGGTCAATAAATTCAACTTCGAATAACAATTTTTCGAAAGGCTGCGTGAAGGCACTTCTAGCGCTGACTGCCATTGCACCGAAGGTATCGCCATGATATGAATCATTAAAGGCCAGAACTTTAATTCTTGGATCTCCATGATTACTCCAATATTGAAGACACATTTTCAGAGCCACTTCAATAGCCGTGGATCCATTGTCTGAATAAAAAAATTTGGATTGACCTGAAGGTAAAATTTTTTTTAGCCGTTCAGCCAGCGCAACTGCGCCGGAATGCGTGAAACCGGCAAAGATCACATGCTCAAGTTGCCTGAGCTGCTCTGCAACCTTTTCAGCAATATACGGATGGGAATGTCCATGAATATTTACCCACCAGGAAGAAATGGCATCAATGTATTTTTTTCCATCCTCTGTTATTAGATAAACACCCTCAGCTCTTACAATGGGAATTGGACTTGCGGTAGTTTGCATTTGGGTGTATGGGTGCCAGATCAGCTCCCTGTCGCGTTCCACTAAAGATTTTTCGGCCATTTTTGTTTTAATAAATCCACGACTCGCTGGTCGGTAGGAAAAGTAACATCATGAACAGTAATTTCATTCAAATCCTTCCATCTGAAAGCCTGTAAAATATCTCCTAAAGTATCAAAATCATACGGTGAATTTTTAAAATTAAGCTTTAAATCCGTTTTAGGATTTACCAGGTAATAAACACTGATCACCTGGCTATCATTAAATGCCGACTGAATAAAGAAATCAGTCGTATAAAAATGTTCAATCACATCCACATCAACCTCACACTCCTCAATAAATTCCCTTCTCAAGCCTTCGATAAGTCCTTCACCATATTCGAGCCCACCGCCCGGAAACTTACAAAATCTGAATCCATATTCTTCTTCATCACTTAACAATATCTGATTCTGATCATTGATCAGCAAACCATAAACCCGAACATTGAAATTATACATCTGCCGCAAAATGTTTTTGATTTTTGGTGACATTCTCAGTGGTCCAAAGGATGTCAACCTGCTTAGACTCGGTGCGTACTTCACAAGCAGACATTCTGCAATAATGGCAACATTCAGGCATACATGGATCAGCATGAATAAAAAACTCAATATTAGAATTTAACTTGTGATTTACTAATTTATCTACCTCAGACACTTCCTCATGGACCTTACTCAGATTGAAATAATAGGGCAAGGTAATGTGACAGTCGATGTGAAGATCAGGGCCATAGCGTTGCGTACGAAGATTGTGCATATCAATCCATGATTCTTTACGCTGCTCATTGAGTATACGAATGACTTCATCGGCAGCATCAAAATCCGATTCATCCATCAAACCTGAAACAGATTGCCTGATCAGTTTATAACCGCTGTAAATGATATAAAAACCTATCAAAATAGAAAGGACACTATCCAGATAAGTTAATCCGGTTGAATAAATCAAAATTAATCCGGCAACAATACCCACACTGGTATAAGCATCCGTTTGCAAATGCTTTCCATCCGCATATAATGTCAGGGAATTAAGTCTTTTACCTTGTAGAACTAAATAATAACCCAAACCAAAATTAATAATTCCCGCAATGGCTATAATCAATGTTCCATCCATTAAATCACTGATTTCATGCGGATAAAAAAGGTTATATGCGGATTTGAAACTAATGAGTAATCCGGCCAAAACAATCAAACTTCCTTCAATAAAAACCGAAAAGAACTCCACTTTACCATGTCCATAAGGATGATTAGAGTCTCGAGGTCGGGCCGCCAAATAAATGCTGTAAAATGCAAAAAGTCCGGCCAAAATATTAACAATACTCTCGGCCGCATCTGTCAGAATTGAATTTGATGAGGTAATTAAGTAAGCGGTAAACTTCGCCAGCATGAGTAAGATGCCAACAATCAGCGATAAAAAGATAAGCTTTTTTTGAGTTTGCAAAGCAGAATATATTGATAAGCAAATTTAAGCAATACAACAGATCAAATGATATACTTCTCTAAAAATACGACTCATTTATCTTTAATTTTTGCAATGGCAGGGCATGTTCATATATTTACGGCAATTATGAGCACATTATCCAATCGAATAAATAATTTATCCGAGTCCGCCACCATAAAAATGGCAAAAATGGGCCGGGAATTAGCAGCAAAGGGCGTAGACGTCATTAGTCTGAGTTTAGGTGAAACCGACTTTTTTACGCCAGATTTTGTAAAAGTAGCAGCAAAAGAAGCTATCGACAAGAACTTTTCTTATTATACGCCTGTAGCAGGTTATCCCGAACTGCGTAAGGAAATTGCGGCAAAACTTAAACGTGAAAATAATCTGGACTACGACTTTGACCAGATCGTAGTATCAACCGGAGCTAAACAATCGCTTGCAAACGCCATTCTTTGTTTAGTAAATCCCGGAGATGAAGTAATTATTCCAACTCCGTATTGGGTTTCCTACTCTGAGCTTGTAAAGCTTGCAGAGGGCGAATCGGTGTTCATCAATACCACCCTGGAAAGTGATTTTAAGATTACTCCTCAAGAACTTGAAGCAGCAATCACTCCGAAAACTAAGTTATTTATGTTTTCATCACCAAACAACCCTACCGGTAGTGTTTATACCCGTGAGGAACTCGCCGGTTTAGTAAAGGTGTTTGAAAAATATCCGAATATTTATATTATATCGGATGAGATTTATGAACACATCAATTTCCTGAATGCGCATGAATCCATTGCGCAATTCCCGTCTGTAAAAGACCGGGTGATCATTATTAATGGACTATCCAAGGCTTATGCCATGACGGGTTGGAGGATTGGTTATTCTGTCAGCAGTAAAGAAATTGCCAATGCATGCGATAAACTTCAAAGTCAGATTACATCAGGCACCTGTTCCATAACACAGAAAGCGGGTATTGCCGCTTATTCAGGCGGACTTGAGACAATCAAGGAAATGAGAAGCGTTTTCAAAGAACGACGTGATTTGGTTTATAGTTTATTGAAAGATATACCCGGATTAAAAGTTAACCTTCCTGGAGGTGCATTCTACTTTTTCCCGGAAGTTAGTTCCTTCTTTGGAAAATCTACTCCAGATGGTGAATTAATCAAAAATGCAGAAGATCTCTCGCTTTACTTATTGAATACGGGACATGTAGCGACCGTGAGTGGTGATTCTTTTGGAGATCCAAATTCAATTCGGCTTTCCTATGCGGCAGCTAAGGAAAAGTTAATTGAGGCCATGAAACGCATAAAAGCTGCCTTAGGAGCACTAAAATAATAATTTATTATCAACACTGGGATGAATACCCGGTTTTGATCTATCCAATTCAAATGACAGATATCTTCGAAAAGTTCAAATCATTGAATATCCTGATCATTGGAGATGTGATGATGGATAGTTATGTGTGGGGAAAGGTAGAACGTGTCTCACCTGAAGCGCCTGTTCCTATAGTCAAAGTGCGTAACAAAGAAAACCGATTGGGAGGAGCCGCCAACGTCGCTCTGAATGTTCAGTCTTTAGGAGCTAAGCCTTTCATTTGTGCCATTATTGGAGAAGATAAAGCAGGAGAAGAATTTTTGTCACTCCTCAAAAATCAAAATCTTTCAGATCAGGGAATATTGAAGATGAATGATCGTCCTACGACCGTTAAAACCAGAATCATAGCCCATCATCAGCAAATAGTTCGGGTCGATGAAGAAACCGACGAAAATATCTCGGAAACCGAAACAGAGTTGGTGATTGCAATGATCAAAAAAACGCTTGCTGACCAAAAAATTGATGCCATTATCTTTCAGGACTATGATAAGGGTCTGATTACTGAAAATTTAATCAGCAAAATCGTAGAATATGCAAATGAAGAAGGAATAATTACTGTTGTAGACCCTAAAAAAAGAAACTTTCATTCCTATAAAGGTGTCCATCTTTTTAAACCGAATTTAAAAGAACTCCAGGATGGTTTAAAGATAAACATCAATCCAACAGTAAAAGAGCAGGTAGAAAATTCCATCAGCAAATTGAAAAGTCAACTTGGCGTGCGGGCAGTAATGCTCACACTCTCAGAACACGGGGTTTTCATTCAATCTGATCTGGGCCGGCGTCATATTCCCGCGCACAAGCGTGATATTGCTGATGTTTCGGGTGCAGGGGATACGGTAATTGCTACGGCAGCGCTGTGTCTCGCCGCGGGACTGGATGAATTTAAAGCTTCAGAGATAGCCAACCTGGCGGGAGGACTTGTTTGTGAACATGTTGGGGTGGTTCCAGTTGATAAAGCCAGACTGATGCGAGAAGTTGAGGAATTATAAAAGCTGGTTTTAATACTCAAGTTTATTGCCAAATTATAAATCATTTCATTGTTTAAGCTAATTCACTAGGATTTAGCTTTCTTAATTCAGGATTATTCTTCCAAATATTACGCACAGATTGGTTTTTTAACAAATCCTTTTGTCAAAAAACGAATCTTTTGCCCACTTCATTAAGTGTTGACAGGCTGGTAAAATCATCAAAAAACTTAGCGTAAATAACAACTAAAAATTCTCTAAAAAGATTGCAACCTAATTCATAAACCTGCGTACAAAGGATCAATAATAAAGAGTCGGGGGTATAATCCACTCAGTATGCTTGATCATTTAAATCATCTTGTTAAGATTTTACTGTATGCAAAATTCAACTACAATAAACGCAGCAATGGGGAAAGCAGTTAAAGTCCTTAGAATTCACTTAAAATATAAGCAAGATTATCTAGCTAATAGTGCCAATATTACAGTTAAAACCTTATCTAATATAGAAAATGGCAGGGCTGGAATTGATATTGATAAACTTCACCGAATTAGTGCCTGTTTAAATATACCCATTAGCCTGATTCTAGATTTAGCAATGGATATTGTAAAAAAAAGGGAGGAAAATTAACGAAAATTAGCTGCAGAAGAGTCCTATCTGACAGCCTATACAAGCAAAGCATTAGAATTAAATCTACAGGCGATAAATTTAATTTTTCCGAAATTGACAACCCTGCGGGGGACTTGTTTCAAAGCAATTTGGCCTTGTTTCCTTGAGAAAAGAACGATTAACAAGGAAAGAAGTAAACCTTAAGGCATTTGACTTTTAAATCAAAACAGCAAGCCGGTAAATCAATTTTTTCTTTGAGTCTTAATCTGTTCAGCATAAAATACCAGCAAAGAAACAGTCTTTTTTCGAAAACCCTATTTACTCCTGATCGCTTCCACCGGATCAAGTCTTGAAGCATTGAAGGCAGGAATAAATCCTGAAATTAAGCCAATAGCTGTCGAAAGTATAATCGTTAGAACCACCTTCCCTATGTCAACGATAATATTTAAGTCGAAGAAAGATTTGGATATAAATGCTAAAATATACACAATTATGAGTCCGATAAACCCACCCATTAAACACAATAATACGGACTCAATCAAGAATTGAAGCATAATAAAGTAATTTTTAGCTCCTAAAGATTTCTGAATGCCGATAATATTGGTACGCTCTTTTACCGATACAAACATGATGTTTGCAATTCCAAAGCCTCCAACCAAGATTGAGAAGCCTCCAATAAAGGCACCGGCAAAATCAATTATCCCAAAAAGTTGATCAAGTTGTGCTGTCAAAATAGTCGTTTTGTTAAGAGAAAAATCGTCATCATCTGTTGGTGCAAGACGATGAATAGAGCGCATTGTACCCTTTAATTCATTTTCCAGCTCATTAACAGAAATATTCTCCCTACCCCTGACTGTAATTTGAGGTCCATATCGTTCATCTTCAACCTTGATTACACCTTTTGCAAAATTTAATGGAAGGAGAACGATTTTATCCGCTGAATTACCCAGCATATCTTCACCTTCTTCCGTAAATACCCCAATAATCGTTACTTTTCTCCCAAAAACAGTAATAACCTTTCCAATTGGATCCTGGTTTGGAAACAGTCCATCAGCAATGGAATAACCAATAATGGCAATTGGCTTGCCACTTTTTGATTCTGAATCCGTAAAATATCTTCCGGATTCAAAATCAAATTTCCAAACTTTATAATAATCATGAGAGGCGGCAGAAATCTGAGCACCTTCAATACTATTATTTTTATATTTAATGGTTCGATTCCCGATGCTTATTTCAAAGGATATTCCATCTGCATTCCTTAATCGATCAGCTAATTTATTATAATCACGAAGACTGGGTTGAGGTCTATTAATGTATTTCCACCAAGGGAAATCCGGGCCACCAACCCAAGGCCACTTCTGAATATAAATGGTGTTACTTCCTAATTTTTCGACGCTACTTTGAATATTACTACGAAGCGTGTCAACTGCTGAAAAAACTCCAATAATGGTCATAATACCGATTGTTATTCCTAACAATGACAAGATTGTCCTCAGCCTATTTTGACGAAGGGCTTCGTAAGCAAATAGAAAGCTCTCTTTTAAAAGTTTAAGAAATATCATACACAAGTTTAGACCAAATTTAATTAAAAACGTTACAGTATGCGGATGAATTAATCCGATAAACATTTCCTTTGGAAAATTCTCTTAATTTAAGGTCTATATTGTAGTTTAATTTATCTAAATTTGCGCCCTTAAATTCATTAAACCTAATTATGAAATTATCTCAATTCAAATTTGATTTACCAGACTCTTTAATTGCCCACAATCCGGTAGAAAACCGTGATGAGTCACGCCTAATGGTTTTGGATAAAAAAACCGGGGCAATTGAGCATAAAATCTTTAAAGATATTTTAGGATACTTTGATGAGAAGGATGTAATGATCATTAATAATACGAAAGTATTTCCTGCTCGTTTATATGGAAACAAAGAGAAAACAGGTGCAACGATTGAGGTTTTTCTATTGCGTGAATTAAATAATGAATTACGCCTTTGGGATGTTTTGGTTGACCCTGCTCGCAAGATTAGAGTTGGTAATAAATTGTATTTTGGAGAAGATGATTTGCTTGTGGCCGAAGTTGTAGATAATACTACATCGAGAGGTAGAACTATCCGATTTTTATTTGATGGAACAGATGAGGAGTTTCGAAGAAATATTGAGATTCTTGGTGAAACACCTTTGCCAAAATACATAAAACGAAAAGCTACCCCGGAAGATAAAGAGCGCTATCAGACTGTTTTTGCTAAGAATGAAGGTGCAGTTGCTGCCCCTACTGCAGGTCTTCATTTCAGTCGCGAACTGATGAAACGTTTAGAATTAAAGGGAGTTGATTTTGCAGAAATTACGCTGCATGTCGGTCTCGGAACCTTCAGATCCGTTGAAGTCGAAGATTTAACGAAACATAAAATGGATTCGGAGCAGTTCATCATCAGTCAAAAAGATGCTGATATTGTGAATAAAGCAATATTTGGAAAACATAAAGTTTGTGCAGTAGGTACCACTACCATGCGTGCCATAGAATCTGCCGTTTCAGCCGGAAGAGAATTAAAAGCAGCAAACGATTGGACCAGTAAGTTCATTTTTCCCCCTTATGATTTCAGTATAGCTAATTGTATGATTACAAATTTTCATCCATCTGAGTCTACCTTATTAATGATGGTAGCCGCATTTGGTGGTTTTGAAAATGTAATGAAGGCCTATGAAGTTGCTGTCAAGGAAAAATATCGTTTTTACAGCTATGGTGATGCCATGCTAATCATATAAAGGGTTTCACTATATTGAGTTGTGAAATACTATGCAATCATTGTTGCTGGAGGCTCTGGGTCCAGAATGCATTCAGAATTACCGAAACAGTTCATGTTGCTCGGAGGCCGACCCATATTGATGCATACGATAGAAGCCTTTCATCATTCTGAATACCATCCTGAAATTATTGTTGTCTTAAACGTTGATTTTCATCAATATTGGGAAAATCTATGTGTTTTATATAATTTTTCAATACCCCACCTAGTTATAAAGGGAGGAACTCAACGCTTTGAATCCGTGAAAAATGGAATTAAAGCCATAAAATCCAAAGCCATCGTCGCCATTCATGATGCTGTTAGACCACTGCTAAGCAGCCAACTCATCGACCGGTCTTTTCAGCAGACAGAATTAACTGGGAATGCCGTTGCTGCACTAAAAAGCAGAGACTCCATCAGGCAGCAAATTGGTCAACAAACAATAGCCCTGAACAGAGATGAAATTTATCTGATTCAAACTCCACAAACTTTTACCTCTGAGGTATTGAAAAAAGCCTATAAACAGGAATTTAGAAATGAATTTACAGATGATGCTTCCGTTGTCGAACGACTGGGAATAAAAATAAACCTGATCGAAGGAGAACACCGGAATTTCAAGATTACTTTCCCCGCAGATATCAGCCTAGCCGAAGCTTATTTAAATACGGGAGTTTAAGCTAACCTCAGTTCCATATTAGAAATTATCCTTTTGATGGATCTCTTATTGCTCCGGACACTTATGATTTGATTTTGGAAAGCAATACCTGCGTGTTATCGCTTCGTTTAGTCCTTTCCTCAGGAGTATTTCCGGCA
>Ga0194116_10005745_pt1 | contig 13521 bp, 12 predicted proteins | sample TA2MahsurfametaG_4_FD_148617 | JGI IMG/M metagenome (GOLD analysis project Ga0194116, IMG submission 148617) | Freshwater microbial communities from Lake Tanganyika, Tanzania - TA2015008 Mahale S9 surface | ecosystem: Environmental > Aquatic > Freshwater > Lake | place: Tanzania: Lake... | reverse complement strand
ATAGGCGGATAAGGAAAATAAAAAATCTTCAATTCAAATACTCATTTTTTTTAATTTAAAAAAATTATATTTTCAATACAAATTAAAAATCAATTATAATATAGATTTGAAATAAAATAAAATCGGCAAATTATCTAATAAAAAATTAAACTTTTAAGGCCTTAAAAAATTAACAATAGAAAAATAGCCTTTTATCATACACGAAGGATCTATCAATGTTGTATTTTTTTTAAAATCCTTACAATAAAATATTACTCTTCAATTAAATAATTATGTTATTGAAATATATTTATAAAACCTTCTTATTTACAATAAATAAATTTTCATCCAATTCAATTTTCTTTTTAGATTTTTGATAAATGAGTTTCAAATAGATTTATTTTTTCTCTTCCAGTTGATAAAATATCTTCTTTCAAATTATCTTTAAAATGATTAGGTGAAAGTCTTTTCTTTGAAGAGGTATCTGTGGAAAGTGAAGACGAGTCATTTTGATCTTTCTTTTCTTTTTCAAGATTTTTTTCTACACTAAGTAAAATTTAGATATAATTCATGAAAAAAACTAAAAAAAATTAAAATAAATTAAAAATTTAGCAAAAGAAACCTAATTTTACTTTGGAAATAAATGATTCTCTATATCATTTTTAAATTTAACTTCAAAGTCTATGTAAACTTTGTTATCAATTTTAAAAATGTTTTCTTCATTTTTATGATTTTTTATAAAACTTAATCTCTTTATAATAGTATTCATATCTTCTATATCATCAGCGTATTGCGAACATATAGAAAAAGATTTGTTAATTTTATTTAGTTTTTCAAATGATTCTTTGCTTTCTAAATAATAATCATTTTTGTTATAAGATATTAAGCCATTTATTTCATTTTTATTCTCTTTATTTTTAAGTGAAAATTGTATTTGGTTATTATTTTGTTTTTCTTTGTGATCCTTATTTGTTTTATTTAACATTTTTGGTGTAGAAAGTTCACTTTGAATTTCCTCTTCTTGATAATAATTATTTTTTGTAATAAGAATTTCGTTTGGATCAGTATTGGTAATTATATTATAGCTACTTAAATCATTTAAATTATGATATGATAGATTTTCTAGAATTTTAATATTATTATTTTCATTTGGATTGTACTCATTATTTCCTTTAATTGAATTTAAATCTAAAATTTCAAAGTTTATAAATTGATTACTAATATTTTTATCGTTATCTGTTTGAAACAATCTTTGACGCTGATTATAATTATTTTGAGACTCGAAAATCCTGACTTTGTTGTTAAGATTTTTAAGATCCAATTTTAGTTTTTCTTCAAAATTAAAAATTTTTTTATCTTTAACATCATCTTTTACTTTTGAATTATTATACTCTACTATCTTTGAAGCATCAATAAATGAATTTTTGGGAATGTTAATTTCTTCTTTTTGATTTTTTGCAAAATTAATAATTGATTCAATTAAATCAGATTTTAACAAATTATTTTTAATTGAATTACTACATATTTCTTTTGTATTATGAGTTTTTTCTTTGAAAGAATTCGTATTAATGGCATTATTGTTTTCTATTTCAGAAATTATACTTTTATTTTTCATAATAATATTTGTTTTTATAGATGGAATATTTTTGGAAGCTTTGAAACATCCTTTGTTTTTTTGTAAATTATTAATTTCTGAAGAATTGTTGTTTTGAAGATCCTTTTTAAAAATTAATTTTAAAAAAGCAGATTCCAAGTTAGCTTGCAATTCAGATTTTAATTGGGAATCAGTCTTGTCAATGTTGTTTCTTTTGTTAGTTTTATTAATCTTATTTTTAACTAATTTATTTGATTTTGAAGAAAAAATTAAATTATTCCAGTTAAATTTCATGCTTCCAAAGCTTTTATTCTTCAATCTTAATCTTTTTAAGTTAAAATCTTCTTTGTTTGTCGGAATTTCATATTTATTAAAATTTCTATTTTCTAAGGTGTTTTCCGGGTAAAAATCAAATGTTTCAAAATGTTTCCTTAGTAAAATATTGCATTTAGAGCCATTTTTAGAATGCATATTAATATTATTAGTATTACTTCTTTTGGGCTTATATAAATTTTTAGTGAGTTTGTCTTCATTGTTAAGCCCATATTTTATTAAAACTTTATTTTTATATTCTTAATTTTTTTTTTGTTTTTTTTTTTCATTATATTTATTTATATTATTATTTAAAAGTAATTCACTAATATTATTGAAATTATTTGAGATTATTTTATCTTTAGAATTTGACTTTTTCTTTTCATCATTAATTTCATTTTTATCTTTCACAATTAAATTAGAATTTTTCGATGAAATATTTTTTTGAGGGATTGTTTCTGAATTGTTAATAATTTCATTTAAGAAATCTCTATTAGTTTTAATTGATTTTAAATTTGATATTTGAACACCACAAATATTTTCTTTATTATTTCTATTGTAAGTTTCCTTTAAGTTTTGAAAACTATTTATTGAAGTACTTGGATTTATTATGCTTTTTCTAATAGTGCCAAAATCATTTAAATTATTTTCTGGATGAGATATTGTTTTATTGTTTTGCTTATAATAAACATTTGATTTGATGCCTTATTATAATAAAAAATTATTGAGATATAAATAACATTTATTTATTAAAAATTTTAAATTTTTATTAAATAATTTGAAAATATGTTAAAAATTACTTTTTATTAGCATTGAAGTAGGAATATTTTTCTTCTTTATAACATCATTATATCTTTTTTTTAAATCCAAAACAGAAAAGGTTTTTGCTTCATTAAATATATTTTTAAAATTTGATTGAGAAGTTTCTATTGTCTTTTTATTTTCAATTGAAGTATAATGCGAATCAAAATCTGTTTTTATATTGTAATCATTAATGATTTGTTTAAGGTTTAGAGATTTAGGCCTTCGGATTTTTGTAGCATTTGAATAAGATTTTATTTTTAAGCTATTGAAGCTATTACTACGATTTTTACAAACTTCTAAATTTTGTTTATTCTGCTTCTGAAAATCAGTTAATAAATAAATTGAATCATTTCGCCTATGGTTTTGGAAGAGATTAAAATTTTTATTATTTACGAAACTAAACATTTGATTACTATTGTTAAAATTGTTTATGTTTTGTTTTTTACTTTGATTTATTTTTTTTATTTTATTGGAGTTTTCATTTAAATCTTTTGGAATACTTATAGTATTTTTATTAAATTCAGATTTTTCTTCAATATTTGTATTATCAATTATGTTATTATTTTTTTTAATCATTAAATCGCCTTTTGGATTTAAAAAACTTTGTTTTCCTGTTATATTAATATTATTTTTCTCTTCATTGTTTTTTTTCTTCTCTAATCCACTCATTATAAACCCACCTTTCAAAAAGGTAGAATTTGCTGGCTTTGAATTCAATCGACAATTGACGGCTCCTATGATATTACTATTATTAAAGCTATGTTTGTTGCTTGAAGTTAAAAGAGATATATTATTAAAGCAACTATTGTTTTGACTTTGTATAGGCAAATAATTGACGCTATAGTTATTTATTTTAGAATTCATTGATAAGTTTTTCGTTATAAAATCTTTGTTGTTTTTCTGAGCAAGACTATTATTATATTTAGGAATATTATTTAATAAATGCATAGATTTCTCGTTGAAATTCTGATCTTCTGGTAAAACTTTGTTTTGTTTATTATTATTTAAATTCTGATTTGTATAAGATTCAAGCATATCAATTGCTTCTTTGTTATTTTTTGATAATTCATTATAATTAGGGAATTCAAAGTAAGCTTTTTCTGCCTTTGCTGTTTTTATACAGTCTTCAATTGAAAAAAAAGTTCTTTTTAGTTCTTCCTGTATATTATTATATATTTTTGCATTTGATGTTGAATTCCGAAGATTTTTTCGTGTTTCTGTTTCTAAATTATTCGAACTAAATAAATTAGAAGGTTCATTATTGTTTTTATTTAATTTGCCATTAAGAATTTTTAAAGGCTTTTGCTTGAGATTGTCTTTAGGAATTTTATTAAAAGGAATAATATTTGAAATTGGTTTGCAGTTAATTCTATTTAAAATGGGCCTCCTGTCAACTTCTTTATTTTCAAAACTATAATTCTTATTTGACATTTAAGTTTTAAATATATTTTTTTTATTATATATACTTTAGATAGTAAATTTGCTGATGACAAGTATTAAATTTTTGAATTTTTCTGAAATAATAAAGTATTTCAGGAAATTAAATTTAAAATTTCTTCTTAAATAATTTTTGAAAGAGTTTTCAATTGAAATGTTCATAAGATCATTTTCATTTACGCTCAGAAAGAAAATTAATCATATTCGTTAAAGTCAAATAGGTTTATTTAATTATTTTAATTTTTAAGAAAAAAAATAAAAAATAATATCAATTATAAATAATAAAAGTAAATTTATAAAAAATAATCTAACGAATTTTTTATTGAATAAAACTATAAAATATAAAATCTTAAAAAATCTAATCATTAAAGTTCATTTAAATACTTTTATCTCTTTAAAACTTTAATATTATTGACCTATTAAAATTTTTATTTTTATTTTATTTTAATCCAATAAAATTTGTTGAAAACGTTTGTAGTACCATTATAAAAATAAGTCATTTAATTGATTTATTAAATAAATATTAATTAATCCAAAGGTGAATAATTATATTCTGCCTTATGATGCATAATTAATTTATTATCAACAAAATAAAAAGAATCAGATTTAGTTTCCCAAGGACTTTCAATCATATCTATTTTGGTTGCTTCATCTATTTCAGGAATATTATAAATTGTTTCCCAATTATTTACTGTGTTAGGAATGCAAAAATCAAACTTGAATTCGAATGATTTAATTAATATTTTTTTAAAGTAATGTCTTTCAATCATCAACAAATTCTTTACAGGCTTATCTCCTACAGAGAAAGTCAAGGAAGTTCCAATATTTCTTAATTCTAAAAAGTCTGGACCTAAATGATATTTCATAGAACGCGAATTATCATCAGATTCATTATTATTTCCTTGAGGATTCTCTAATGCTTCCTCATCTGCTACTTCAAAGAGATTATATCCCGAATCCATATCCCTGACGCTAAATTTTAAAAATCTGATCTTATAAATGTTATCTTTTATATCGCATAAAAAATTATCAGTGTAATCTGTCAAGCTTTTTACAAATTCGGGTTTTATAGGACTTGTTTGATTATCCATTTATAATCTGGATTGTTTTAAATTTTTATTTTAAACAAATAATTTTTTAGAAATATTTATAATAATTCTAAAGATTTTCAAAATAAGTTTTTATTTTAAAAGTAATTGAATTATGATAAAAAATTTCCTAACTTTATTTTTATAATATATTTACTTAAATTCTAATAATCTTAACTTTAAATAGAAAAGAAATTTTTTAATAAGAATTGCCGCAAATCCAAACATTTATCATTAAAGAGGAGATTAAATTATGAATTTTGAAAATAAAATTTAATTTAAATAATTTTTTAATATTGTATTTATTATCTTTTAATAAAATAAAACTTGCATCTTTTAATAAATTTTATTCTTAGTTTCAAATTCATTTTCAAGAGGAAGGGAAAATCCATTTTTTAGTTTAAAACTATTGTAGACATAACCACCAACCATCAATAAATTAATAATATCAGCAAAAATTAAAAATTCTATAGAATCACTATCAAAGTACAATTTCAACCAAAAAATTAGCCTGAAACATCTTGAAATTAATATTAATAAGTTATAAATTTGACTAATATCATGAGAATCTTTTTTTGCTTTTAAAAAGAATATTTGAGGAATAAGATTTGCAGCTTCAGTAAAAATTGTAAACGAAACCAACATTTGTAAATCAAACTTTTGACCTTCATTTCCAGGAAAAATAAAATAACTTAATACTAATGAAATTAATAAAATGATATACCATCTGAAAAAAATTGGAATCAAATTATTATTTATAAGATCAATTGGAGAATTCTCATAGTTATATTTTATAAAAGTCAAATATAATAAATAAATTATGACTGTTAATCCAACTACTAATTCGAGATAGGTAAAGTAAGATTCTGCTAAAATTGTATCGCTGGTCCAAATAAACCTAGATAATGTGGAAAACAAAAATAAAATTAGTGTATCAACTGAAACTGATTCTGCTGATTTCAATTTCTTCATTTTTAAAATTTGCAAAATCATCCCAAAGTGTTGTAAAAAATAACCCAAACCGAATATGTAAACAACAATTTCCATTTCTTGTTTATTTGAGTTGATTAGATTAATTTAAAATAAATTTTTATTTTAATTAATTTTTATGTAAAAATTTAGAACTTTATTATTCACATAAAAATGAAATACCTAAAATTATTAATATTTCTTATAATAATTGATGCTTATTTATTAAATATTAAAGAATTTGAGTTAATTTAAACTCAAAAGATTTTTTAAAATTATAAGAAAAGATATTCGTTCACTTTTTAAATTTCAAATTTAATTAATTTCTTCTTTTACATCTATTAATAAAATTTTTTGGTGTTATTATTCAATTTAAATTTTAACAAGAACCTTAAATTATAATATTTTGATATATACTCATTTAGTGATTTCCAATAAGTTTATTTAAAATTTTAGGCTTTATTAGGTAGATGGTTATAATTAAATTTCCAGATTCTCATAAGTGCTTTTCAAAAAGCGAAAGTAAATAAGATTGATTTTTTAAATTATTTACTTATCAGCTTAATAATATTCAATTTTTAAAAATTTTCTCATTATATTTAAAATTTTATTTAAAAAATCTTGTAAAATAAATACTAGTAAACTTGAATTTTTATCATATTAAATAGATATGAAGAAATTTTCCTATCTAATAATTAATCTTCAACTTAATATAGATGTTATATTAAATTATAGACATTCCAATTTATTCACAAATCAATTTCAGATTCATTTGGAATTTGATCAACAACATTTTCTCCTTCATTTAAATTATTGCTCTGTTTATTAAAATTATCGCTTTTATTAATCTCTGAGTTGTTATATACATGCTCATAATTAGATTCCATATAGTTATCGAAAACTGGTTTAAGATCTTCCGAATATTTCTCCCCATAATTTTCTTTTACTGCTTCTTGTAGAATGGCTAAAATTCTTTCTTGTGAAAGATATTTACTTATATCTTTTTTTGGAAATATCTTTGGAACTTCGGCAGTATATTTATTAATAAAACTCTTAAAGAAGCCTTTTTGTTGAGGATATATTTCATTAGATAATTGACCCAACACACTATCTAATAGAGTTCTGAGATTTTCCCTTGTTATTGTTTCTGATTTATCTAATCCCATTTGTTGGAATAAATTGGCTATCAATTCGTTTTGGGCTTCATCGTCATTATCAGAAGATGTATTTTTAACCAAAGTAGAAAAAAAGCAAAAGACCAACCATGTAATGAATAAAATCTTGTTTAATTTCAAACTCATCTTTAAAATGTTTTTTTTTATTAATTTTATAAACAATCATATTTTTGAAATCATTAATTTGAAATTTATTTATTAATTTTATAAAAGATTCTAAAATTTTAAAGAAAAGAAAATAAATTTATCATCCTTATTTAGAATAATTTCATCATCAAATGATATTAAAAAATAGGATTATTAAAAATTTAAATTAAATTAAATTTTAAATATAAATTAACTTTCAATATAGTTTTAAAAATTTTAAAAGTAAAATTATCTTCAAATCTTAACATTTTTGAAGTTTCTTAAAAATTCACAAACTTCAGTTGCAGCGTCTAAAACTTCAGCCTAAGAAATAATTATAAATTTATATTAAAAAAAAAATTTTTGATAATTTTACTGGTAATCCTGCTAATTTAGCTACACTTATTCCATAACTTTCAGGGCAAAAGCCTTGAATAAATTTATATTGAAAATTTATATCTTTAGTATTCTTATCAACCAAACAATTCATAAAATAAAGGTCGATGTTTTTTTTTGGGAGACACCATTTGATCAAGTCATGATAATGAGTTGTAAATAGGCAAAGACATTTGAGATCTGATTGAATAATTTCTAAAATAGTTTTTGCTATAATCATTCCATCTTTTGTAGAAGTTCCTCTTCCCAGCTCATCTATGATTGCAAGAGAATTTATTGTAGCATTTTCCAAAATATTCTTTGTTTCTTCTAGTTCAATGTAAAATGTTGATTTCCCTTCAAGAATTCTAAAGTGATGTAATTTATAATTTTTAATATGATTCAATATAAATATTCAATTCTAAATGTTGAAATAAAGTAAATTAATTATTTTTATAATAAATAAATATTTACTTATCTTTGGCTCCTATTCTTGTAAAAATTTTATCTTTAGAGGTTAAAGTAAATTCTGTAGCTGGAACATAACAACCTACCTGTGCCATAATTACTAAAACACATGCTTGTCTTAATATTGTTGATTTTCCCCCCATATTAGGACCAGTTATAACCAAAGTGGTTTTTTCATTATTTCCAATTAAAATATCATTTGGAACAAAATATTTTATTCTTTGACTTATACAAGGATGTTTAGAATTTATAACTTTTAAGCAAGGAATTCCATTGTTTTCTTCTAAATCAATGAATTTAGGCTTAATCATTGATTCTCCCTTAAAAAATTAAAAATTGTTCTAAAATTGTTATTATTTTATCAAAAAAATTAATTAGGTTTCTTTCTTACTTGATTAGATATATATGCTAAAGCGCATAGACAATCAAGTTCTGCAAGGGATTCTATATAGGAAGTTATCTCAAAATTTTTTGAATAAAATTTCTGAAATAAATCAATATTGAATTTATTATTTTCTTTCTTTAAGAGCTGTTGATTTAATTCTAATTCTTCAATTAAATCTTCCAATTCAGGAGTGTGATATCTCATATATCCTTTTCTTGTTGTGGTCAATTTATAATTAGATCCTAAATTTTTGGATTTCAAAATTTCTTCAGGAATCTCCAACTCATATTTATAATTTTTAGTATGTGTATAGGAAATAACTGGGCATTTTAATTTATTTTTTTCTTCTTTTAATATTTTTTCGAATTTCTCTTTTATTTCTTCAATTTTTTCAACGATTTCATCATAAGATTCTTGAATTCCTTTTTTTGGCAATATAATTGTTTCACCCTTTTCATTTTTACTTTCTTTAAAATAACTTTCTAACTCTTTGAGTACCTCTACAATATCAATTACTACTCCTTTTTCTTGAATTTGTTTTTTTGTTATTTTATCAAAAAATGAAAATGTTTCGTTCTGAAGACTAACTTTTTTTTGAAGCTCTTTTGAATTAAATTTTTCTTTATAATTTTCAAAAGTTTTAAAAATTTCTAGAGATTTTTTTAAACCACATATTGTCTTAAAGAATTCTTGTGTTCTGGTCTTTGAAAAATCCTCAAAATAGACAGCTTTATTATTACTTTGAATCGAAAATTTGTATATTTTTGCGACTAATCTTTCAAAATCTGTAAATTTCAAAGCAATTTGTCTGAAAGATTTAACACACTCGAAATTATCTATTAAATCTTCGATAATATCAAGACGCTCTCCTATTTCTCTCTTATTTGACAACGGATTGAGAAGCCATTGTTTCATTTTTCGCATCCCAAAAGGAGAAACTGCTTGATTGATGAATTCTAAAAGTGATCCTGCTTCTGGATTTTTTGAATCTAATTTAGTTTCAAGGATGTCTAAATTTGAAACAGTTTGGTAATCTAAAATAAGGTTCTTACTAACAATCATATTTGATTGATAATTTTCGAAATTTGCTATTTTTAATAATTGCTCTGCTAGAAGTAAATTATCTAAATAACATATTGTAAAATATAAAGAATTTAACATTTCTTCCTTTTCTTCTATAATATAAGATAGCAAAATTTTATTCCATTCATCCCTTTTTTCTCCAAAATATTTTACAATGTATGTTAGTAATTTTAATTGTGTATAATCATTTTTCATTTTGGTTATTAGAGGTTTGGAGGAGAGGGAATTTATGAAATTTAATATATAATCATTTAAATTATTTTTTATCAAAATTACTTCTTGTGGATTGATATTATATAATAAAGTTTTAATTTTGGTAAAATTTTCATCGTCTTGCGAAATTCTTCCAAAAAAAAAATTTACAGTAGTTACATCGAAAATTATAAAGCTCCATTCATAACCTATGAAAGGATTGTCATTTATTGATTTATTGTCTAAAAATTCCTCATTTGTATTTTTTAAGTTTTCGGAAACTAAATCGTTTTTATATAATTTTTTACAAACAATAGTGATACAGAATTTATTTTTATAGTTATTTTTATTTTCAGATTTTTGGCTTTCATGGATAAATGTCCCTTTTGTGAATACGTTACATAAATCGCGTTTAATGCATTTGTCTATTTTTGAAGCTCCTTTCATTTGTTTGAGTCTTACTTCTAATTCTTCAGGTGTTTCAACCTGTTCAATAACTCCAACTTTTAAACCCATTTGTGTAAGTATAAAAGCTTTCTCCTCCAAAACTTTTTCAGGAAAGCCAACATGAAGTTTTTTAGGATCATTTCCCATCCAATTTAAATCCAAGATCTTATTTCCAACTATTGCATCATCATAAAATAATTCGTAAAATTTTCCAAGTTTAAAAAAGATTACTTTGTCAAAATTTTCAGATTTAAATTGCCAATATTGCTGCATAGCAGGCGTGCAGTTTTTAATGTATTCCTTTGGAACAAGTAATGTTGTTGGATCATAGTCTGAATCTTCCATTTTCCTTCCCATTTTATCACGAATATAATGTTCTCTTAAAAACTCGGGAAGGCCTTCTTCAGGATGATCAAATAAATTTTTGTTTTCTATAGAATTTTCTTCGCTTCTATCGTCATCACCAATGTTATAAATTCCAATTTTGTTTGAGGATTTCTTTTTGTTGGTTGTTTCTTTTGCTTTATTCTTTATTTCAGTTTTATTTTTCCTCGATTTATAATTTGATAGATCTGAATTGTCATTAAAATTAGATTCTTCTTCATCATCATATTCGTTAGTTAGTTTTTTTATTTTCTTTGTTCCTGTTATTTTTTCTTCTCCAGTTTTGATATTTCCAAAAAGTTTGTGAATGTGTTCCATTTTATCAGTTAATGATTCTTGATTGCTAAAGGAGTTTCTATTATTAAGCTCTTTTTCATCTATTAGAATAATTATTTAAAAATTATTCAGATATTCAATATTAAAAATAACGGAATAAATGAAATTTACTATTTTCGAAAACTTTATTTTGTTTAAATCCAGGAGTAAATCTTTCCATCAAATTATCTTTTTCAATTTTCATCATATCAACTTTTTGTTCATCATTATTATTAATTTTTATAGACGAATTATCTAAATCATAATTTAAATTTTGTCTATAATTCTCTGACGAATAATGAAAATTATCATCATCATCATCAATTATTTTTTTATTTCGCTTATTAAGGCTTATATGATTGGTTTTGGAAATGCTATCATCCTTGATAGCTAATTGATTATTATTCTCTTTAATAAATTTTTCAAAATGGTTTTCTTTAGAATTTCTATTCATAAATTTATTATCATTTGTCTGAATATTAGGAAAATTATCTTGGCGCTAAAATTTTACAGATGAATATTTACATTTTTTTCATCTTTTATCTCAACCTTCATCTGTTTTAATGGAGTAGTTTTGGTTGTATCCATTTCCCCTCTTAGCATATCACTATGAGTTCTTTTATTAGAATTATTATTATTTGGAGTTGTAGTAAAAAAACTAAGTATTGATTTTTGTTGAATATCAATTTGTTTCTTTTCTTTTGAATTCATTTAATTTATATTTTGAATAAATAATATATTTTAGTATAAATTAAATAAAATTTATGAACATTTTAGTAAATTTAAATTTACAAAGAAAATTTTATTTATAAAAATAATACATTTTTTCTGATTTTGATAAAATAAAACTTAATTCACTTCTATGTTTAATTTAAAACCTCTTTAATTTTAAAAAAATTTTAAATAAAATAAATAATATTTCAAGAAAACTAGGTAATTCAATTTATATTAAACCAGGGAAAAAAATTTTAAATAGAAAATTAATCAAGATAAAAATTTTATTCAGAACAAAATTGATAAATAAGAATTCAGAAGTCTAAAAAAAAATTTTTTTTATTTTTTATTTAAGTTTACATTAATTTAATCAATAAATTATTATAGCATAAAATGTCACAAGCGATTGTACCTTCAAATATGTAAATTTTCATTCAATTTAATCAAGAATTAAAATCTTCATTGATATTTTAAACAATTAAATATAAACAATAATATGAAATTCTTAGGGCTCTTCAGCAGAATAAGCTGAAATTAAAAGCCGCTAATAAAGGAAGAGACTTACTCAAGAGAAAAGCAGATGCTTTAAAAGTCAAATTTAGGGAAATTACAAAGAATCTTATTCAAGCCAAAAAAGACTTAGGAGGTAAATTTAATCATTCTTTGATTATGCTTGCAAAAGCAAATTGGGCCACAGGGGAAGTAAAGTAAAATTTAAATTTAAAGATAAAATTTTACAATTTAAAGTCGTATCGTTGATGAAAATGTTAAATCCAAAGCCGATATTAAATTATCTTTAAAAGCAAAGCCTTTGGCAGGAGTTACAATTCCTCAATTTTCAATTAGGAATATCAATGAAGATAAATGTAATATATTTTATAAAATTATGAATTTCTTTATAAAGAAAAAGATTATCTTGAGAATAGCTTTTTAAAGTTGATTATTAGTAATAAATTAAAAAATAGATGACGATCAATTACTTGGTATTACTGGTGGAGGTCAAACTTTGAATGTTGCTAGAAAACAATTTTTTGAATTATTAAAGAAAATTGTGCAAATTGCTGAATTACAAACTGCTTTTTTGGCAGTTGAAGAATGTTTGAAAATTACAAATAGAAGAGTAAATGCTTTAGAATTCATTGTGGTACCAAGAATTGAATATGTTGTTAAATACATTTTTACTGAATTAGAAGAAAGATCAAAAGAGGATAAATTCAAAATTAAAAAAATTTTACAAGTCAAGAAATCTATTCAAGAAAGAGAAGAATTAGAATCAGCCCAATTGCAAGCTTTAGAAGATGGTCTTATTTCTGCATTTGAGCAAAATGATGAAAACGATGAAGATGATGATGAAATTGGGGAAGATGAAAGATTATTCGGATAATTTTAATAAAATCATTTTAGCCTTTTCCTGAATTTAAAGTTGAATTATTTATGCATTTTCTAAAAAAAATATATTAATATAAAAAGATTAACTAAAAAAGTACTTTAAATTTCAGAAATATTCTTCAGAAAAATTTATATAAATTTTAAAAAATATTAGAAGATAAAATCGATTTATCGAATAATATTTTTTTTTTATTAAATTTTCAAAAATATTCTTTGGGGATTGGGGATTGGGGATTGGGGATTGGGGATTGGGGATTGGGGATTGGGCCCAATCCCCAATCCCCA
>Ga0194116_10005743_pt1 | contig 13522 bp, 21 predicted proteins | sample TA2MahsurfametaG_4_FD_148617 | JGI IMG/M metagenome (GOLD analysis project Ga0194116, IMG submission 148617) | Freshwater microbial communities from Lake Tanganyika, Tanzania - TA2015008 Mahale S9 surface | ecosystem: Environmental > Aquatic > Freshwater > Lake | place: Tanzania: Lake... | reverse complement strand
ACCGTAAGAGAATCATCAATAGAAGCGATATTGGATAAATTTAATTACATAAATGGGACTGATGTTATTGATCCCAATGGTGAAAGAATCGAATGGCTAATTGGGGATATAGCTGACCCCTATTTGGTCACAAAGTTTCATTCTAACGGCAAAGAAACGCTTAAAAACGCGTTTCAATCAGGCCACTTAGAGTTTAAGAAGATATGGGAGTTAGAGTAAATACTAATAAAAGTTGTCCAAATAGTGAGATGAGGACTAATCCAATGCTTAGAATATTTGACAACTGCATTACCATAACGCCAAAGCGCGGGCGCATAGCTGGCCCTTTAGCGAAGGTGAGGCCAGCCTATTGCCTTTCGCTGATGCTACTGGCCTTACAGCTGCTATCTATTGAATCATCAAAAGCAGATATGAATCTAAAGCTTTATGCTTACAATAAAATGGATTGGTCAGAATTCCAATGTTATAACTGGCTCATTTATAAAGAGAGTAGATGGAATCCCAAGGCTCGCAATGGATCCCACTATGGCCTTGGTCAGATGCGCTCTGAGTGGTATAGAGACCTTAGCCCGAAGAAGCAAATAGATGCACACATTAAATATTTGAGGCATAGATATTTAGATGCCTGCGACGCTCTAAATCATCTTGAGACTTGGGGCTGGCATTGAGTAGAAGATATAACTCAACCTATTATCAAAAGACTAGATTGCAAGTGTTGCAACGCGATTACAATACTTGCCACTATTGCGGACTGGAAGCTAATACAGTTGATCACCTGATACCTATCAGCAAGGGTGGGACTGATGAAGCTTCTAATATGGTGGCTTGCTGCTCTCAATGCAATAGTTCTAAGCGCGATCGTATGACCCCTAGCTTTTTTGAGCGCGGCAGCAGACCCACGACCCCCATTGGGAAGATTTTCCCTGAAAATGGCTCGGCTAGGCACTATCAGGAATGAAAGCAATTGCAATGGCGGAATTGGGAGAGATTGTCCGCCTTCGGGACGAATCGGCTTACCGAGGTGTGCCAGAACCCCGAATCCACACTAAACTCAATGATTTGCCTTCTTATGGCGAGCAAATGATCAAATTTTGCGAGGAAATTGGATTTAACTTAATGCCTTGGCAGCAATGGCTGGCTCATCACACTCTTAAATATAAACCTGATGGCCGTTGGGCTCACCCAGTAGTTACCCTGCTTTGCGCTCGTCAGCAAGGTAAATCAACCTTTATGGCGCTTCAAATCTTATTTAGAATCTATGTATTAAAGGAAAAACTGCAAGTCCATACGGCGCATAAGCTGACCACTTCAGCTGAATTGTTTTACAAAATCTATGGAATTATTGAACAAAACCCCAGACTATTTGCTCAATTTACTAAGAAGCTAGAAAGCAAAGGATTTCAAGAATTGCAATTTACGGAAGGCCGCCGATATATTGTAAGGGCAAATAACTCTGCTGGTCGAGGCATTGCAGCCCCAGAAACGATACACCTAGACGAAGCAAGAGAATACAAAGACGAGGATGTCTGGTCTGCTTTGCGATATACGCAAATGGCTTCAGCCAATCCTCAAATATGGGTTTATAGCAATGCTGGTGATCAGCACAGTATTGTGCTAAATAAACTTAGAGAAAGAGCGATGGCCGCCATCTTTGGCGGTAATGACGATATTGGTTGGTTCGAATGGTCTGCTCCGACCGGCATTAAATTTGATAACTCGCCAACTTTTTGGCTAGGTGTCTGCCAAGCCAATCCATCTCTTGGCCTAACAGTTCATCCAGATAATATTCGAGCAGTTTTATCAGACCCCGAGGATATTGTGCGCACCGAAGTTTTATGCCAATGGGTCGATACGATTAACCCAGTCATTAATCCGTCTCAATGGGAAAATTGCAGAGTTGAAGGCTTGCGACTTGACCCTGAGGCTGATACTTGGCTGGCTATTGATCTAAGCCCTGATAGGAAGCAAGCTGCGTTAGTGGCCAGTCAAAGACTGCTAGGCGATAAGTTCCAAGTAATACTTTTACAGACTTGGCATAACCCAGCCAATTTGGATGATAAAGCAATGGCTAATGATGTAGCCGAATGGTTCAGAAAATACCCAGTCCAGCTAGTTGCTTATTCAGCTAGAACTGCGTCAGCGGTGGCGGCTAGATTAGCGCCTGCTGGTATTAGGGTTGAACCGATAGATGGCCTTGATTATGCCCAAAGCTGCGATGAATTGTTGGGAGCAATATCCTCGCAGCGGTTAGCTCACTCGGGACAGGAAGAGCTGACCAAGCAATGCCTATCCGCCGTCAAGCTACCTTTCGGAGACGGCGGTTGGGTAATGGGTCGCAAAGTCAGCAATACGACAATCTGCGGTGCAATTGCATCAGCCTTAGCAACACACTATGCAACGATGGCTGAAAGTGGCGTAGATATTCAAATAGTGTAAGTAGGCTCGCTTACAATGTAAGCAATGGGTGCTATAAGAGATTTTCTATTTCCAAGCGTAGAAGCTGCCAAGCCAAACACAATAGATGTGCTGGCAGCTAATTTGCAACCGCTTCAGAACCTTGATTACTTTAGTGTTCTAGGAAGTCCAGTATCGACTACTCGTCAATTGGCAATGTCAGTCCCGTCAGTTGCACGCGCAAGAAATATTATCTGCGGAACTATTGGATCATTACCTCTTACAACTTTTAATCGCATAACTGGCGAGTATGTAGATCCGCATCGCGTTATTAATCAGCCAGACCCAAGAGTTGCTGGCTTTGTAGTTTATTGCTGGCTAGCTGAGGATATTTGGCTATATGGTGCTGGCTATGGTCAAGTGCTAGAAATGTATTCATCAACAGATGGCGGTCGCGTAAGAGCTTGGACAAGAATTAGACCAAGTCGCGTATCAGTAGATACAGAAATACAGACCGATACGATTACTGGATACAAAGTCGATGGCAAACCAGTTCCAATTTCTGGCGTTGGCTCAATTATTAGATTTGATGGCCCAGATGAAGGCTTATTGCATCGCGCTGGCAAGACAATACAAGCAGCAGTTTATTTAGAGAACGCAGCAGTAAATTATGCCAAAGAGCCAGCTCCAACTATGGTGCTTAAATCAAATGGCACTAATTTAACTGCCGAAAGAATATCATCATTATTATCTGCTTGGAAAACTGCGCGTCAATCCAGATCAACTGCATTTCTAAATGCCGATGTTGATTTAAAAGAGTTTGGCTTTGACCCTAAGTCAATGCAGCTAGCAGAAGCCCGTCAGTATGTAGCGCTAGAATTAGCAAGAGCTTGCGGTATCCCCGCATACTTCTTGAGCGCCGAGCAGACTTCAATGACCTATTCCAACGCAGTTACCGAGCGGCGCTCACTTGTCGATTTCTCACTTCGCCCAATACTTAAGGCAATTGAGGAACGCCTATCGTTGCCGGACTTTGTGCCTAATCCAGTAATGACGCGCTTTGCACTTGACGATTTCCTACGCGGTAACGCGTTAGAAAGAGCGCAAGTATATGAAATATTAAACCGCATTGGCGCGATCAGCGTTGAGCAGATTCAGCGAGAAGAGGATCTAATACCTAATGAAAATTAATATGCCTATGGCAGTTACAGCTGCCGACACCATCAAGAGAACTATAACTGGGACGATAGTTACTTGGAATGAGCAAGGCAATACTTCAGTCGGCCCGACAGTATTTGCAGAAGATTCAATTGAAATGTCAAATGTCAAGCTTCTACTGGAACACGACCGCACTCGACCAATTGGCAAAATGAAAGAATACAAAAAGACTAAAGCTGGTATTGAAGCAACATTTAAGATTGCAAATACTATGGCAGGAGAAGATGCCCTAGTAGAAGCTAGTGAGGGATTGCGCGACGGATTTAGCGTTGGCGCACAAATCAACGAATGGACTAATAACAAAGGCGTAATGCAGATTACTTCAGCAACACTCGAAGAAGTATCGCTAGTAACCGACCCTGCAATCGATTCTGCTCGCGTAAGTCAAGTAGCAGCATCCGAAGAAGAAGTAAAAGATTCTGACGCAGCAACCGCTGATTCAGACAAACCAACCGAAGGAGACCAAGTGTCTGACACCACCGCTCCTGCTCCTGCCGTTGAAGAAGCGGTAGAAGCAGCCAAGGTTGAAGCGACAAGTCCAAGGCCAGCGTTCTATACGCGTCCAAGACTTGATCCTTCACCAGTCAAATATCTCGAGGCCACAATTAAGGCCGTACTCGGAGATGAGTCCGCTCGCCAATATGTAGCAGCTGCCGCTGATACAACTGACAACGCAGGTCTTGTCCCAACTCGCCAGCTCAGCGAAGTAATCAATGGGCTAGCTAACACTACAAGAAGCAACATTGATGCAATTTCAACTGGCGTTCTACCTGATGCTGGAATGAGCTTTGAGATTCCAAAAATCACAGTTATGCCAACAGTTGCAGAAGTTGCTGAAGCAGGAACGCCATCTGAAACTGACCAAAATGCAGCGTTCGTTACTGTGTCTGTCAAAAAATACAGTGGCTCTCAGAAATTCAGCATAGAGCTATTAGATCGCAGCTCACCACTATTCTTAACAGAGTTGCTCAACAATATGTCCGCAGCTTATGCAAAGGTTACAGATACCGCAGTAAATGCTGCGATTATTTCTGGCGCAACTCTTGACTCAACTTCTCTTGCCACTTATCCAACAGCTTCAGAGCTGCTTGGATTCGTATCACGCGGAGCTGCATCCGTTTATAACAATACTCAGAGATTTGCTCGCAATATTATTGCTAACACTTCTCAGTGGTCTAACTTGATGACTCTTAACGATGGTGGTCGCCCAATTTATATTGCTTCACAGCCACAAAATGCTGGCGGGGTAGTTTCACCAACCAGCATTCGGGGTGTTGTCGCAGGACTTGATTTGTATGTAACTGCTAACACAGCAGCTACAACTGATACCGATGGCTCAATGCTCATTGTTGATCCAGCTGCTTACACCTTCTACGAGAGCCCAACATTCCAGTTGCGCGCTGATGTAGTTGAAAGCGGTCAGGTTTATGTGTCGCTTTATGGCTATGGCGCAATCGCCACAAAGATTGGCGCTGGCGCATTTAAGATCAACAAGACCTGATAAACCACAGTAGTGACGGCCAGTCCGCTCCCGAGCTGGCCGCTCACCTAAATGCTTGAAAGGATGACGAAATGCCAACAATAGTTACGGCTGCCGAGCTTAGAACCATTATTGGTGTTTCGTCATCTTTGTATAACGATGCTTATCTTAATGACATAGTGGACGCTTCCGAGAATTTAATTTTGCCAATGCTAGTTACATTCGAAAGCAAAATTGACAAAGTAAAGCTAGAAGAAAATATTGCTTACTTTGAGACCGCAACAATTCACGAATTTACCGAAGGCCAATCCGTTGTAATTACTGGCTGCGGAGCTCCTTTTAATGGCACTCACACAGTAACTGATGACGAAATTACCGATTATGTATTTACAGTCGCAATCACCAATGCAGACATATTGGAAAAAAATATTATCCCAGCAGGAAACGCTGCGTTATCTGGATTATCGACCTATGTCGGAAACCCTAATGCTGAAGCTGCTATTTTGGCTATCTCCGTTGAAATCTTTCAATCCAGAACCGCAGCAGGCGGATCAATCGAAGGCGTAGATTTTGCAGTTACCCCTTACCGCCTATCTAAGAATTTACTTGCCAAAGTAACTGGCTTGCTTGGCCCATATCTTGATGTCGAAACTATGGTCGGCTAATGCCAGCATCAACAATTGCTACAGATGTTAGAGGCGCAATTAAAACCGCTTTGGCAGCTTGCAGCGCTAACATTTACGACTCAGTTCCAGAAGCGCCAATAGTTCCAGCCATAGTTATAGTTCCAGATTCGCCATATATGGAGCTTGAAGTCTTAGGCAAATCAACTACTCGCGTTAAATTAAATTACACAATAACTGCTTGCGTTGCGTATTTCAGCAACGCCGCTGCTCTAGATAATTTAGAGCAATTGATCATTAGTATTCTTGGAGAGCTCGATGCTTCCAAGTATGAATTATCGACAGTCGAAAGACCTTCGGTAACAGAAGTAGGAACTACAACTCTGCTAGTTTCAGATATACGCTTGAGCGTCCGCTACGAGCAAACCGCATAGGAGACCCAAATGCCAACTACAGTAATAACTGGGCGCGATGTGACCTTCACACTCGATGCAGCCGCGTATGACGCCCAAACAACAAGCGCAGTCCTAAGCTGCGAAACAATTATCGAGACTTATCAAACTCTTGATGGTCGCGCATATCAGTCCGTTGATAAGCAATGGACATTTACAATTGAACTATTGCAAGATTGGGGAGCTGCTAGCTCACTATTTGAAGCAATGTGGGCTGATGCTGAATCTGCACCAAATACAGCACTAAATGTTTCATTTACTGCAGTAACTGGAGCAGTTTTTGCTTTCACAGTATTGCCAATCTTTCCAACTGCAGGTGGCGCAGCACCCGGAGCGCTAACTGATACTTGGACAATGACAGTAATTGGAACTCCAACAGAGACCTTCAGCTAAGAGATCGGAGCATCGGGAGCTATGAAATTACCAATCACAATTGAATATAACTCAGGCGAAAGTGCAACTTATATTGCGCAACCGCCTGAGTGGGCTAAGTGGGAACGCACTACTTCCAAGACAGTCTCATCGGCAGTCGATGGGATAGGAGTATGGGATCTCTTATTCTTGGCGTATAACGCTATGAAAAGAGAATCAGCTGGTAAGCCAGTTAAAGCTTTTGAAATTTGGATGGAAACAGTTTCAGATGTAAGCGCTGGTGCGTCAGACCCAAAAGTCACCCAGTCGGGAGTCTCAGCAGACTCCTGATAGAACTGGCAATAGCCACAGGAATACCGCATCAATACTGGGATAACGCGGAAGATGTTATAACTGCCCTAGAGATATTGGAGAAGCGAAATGAATGACAATGTTCAATTCAACGCCTTCACCAAAAGAGAACTAGGCAAGCTTGCAAAGACCTTTCAAATTATGGGAGATGAAGCCGTTGAAGAATCTCGCAATGTGGCTTATGAGATTTCGCTCCTCGCAAAAAACGAAATATCATCAGCTGGATATTCTCGCACAAAAGCAAATAAAGCCGTCAGGCGAGTCGTTGATGGTGCATCAATCTCTCGTAGCAGTAAAACGGGACTGCTATCTTATGGTTTCGCTGGTCAGCGTTTTTCAGGGGGAGCAGACACCCAAAGACTTTGGGCGGGTTTGGAATTTGGATCATCGGTTAGACAAAGAAAAGACGGGACTATTCGGAGACTTAATCAATTCCCAGAATGGTCAGGTCGATTTGGCAAAGGGTCTCGCGGTTGGTTCATTTTTCCAACCCTTCGCAAAATTCAGCCTCAACTAACACTCAAATACTTGCAGGCTATGAATAAAGTAGTTCAGAATTGGAGTAAGAGTGGCTAAAGATTGGCGCACACTTAAACTCGAAGTCCTTGCCGAGACAACTCAATTCGTCAAGGGTATGGACAAGGCTAACGATACTACCAAGAGCTTCGGAGATAAACTTGGTGATTTTGCAAAGAAGGCTGGTATAGCCCTAGCTGCCGTAGGTGCAGCAGCTGGAGTAATGGCTATAAAAATTGGCAAGGAAGCAGTTGCAGCAGCTTCCGATTTAGCTGAGACAGTATCTAAAGTAAGCGTAATCTTTGGAGATACCGCTGAAAATATTGAAACCTTTGGAGCTAAGGCAGCCGCTTCACTAGGCCAGACCAGAACTCAGGCGATGAACGCCGCTGCTACTTTCGGTATTTTTGGTAAATCAGCTGGACTTGCTGGAGAAGAACTAACTTCCTTCTCAACCGAATTCGTAACCTTAGCATCAGATTTAGCATCATTTAATAACACCTCAGTAGATCAAGCAATCACAGCCCTTGGTGCTGCCTTGCGAGGTGAGTCTGAACCTATTAGAGCCTTTGGCGTATTGCTTAATGATGCAACTCTTAAAGCCAAAGCTATGGAAATAGGTATTTACTCTGGAACTGGAACTTTAACTGCCCAACAAAAAGTCTTAGCAGCTCACAAAGTAATCCTTGAGCAGACTACTGACGCTCAGGGTGACTTTGCCAGAACTGCTGATGGAATGGCTAACAGTCAAAGAATTTTGACTGCAAGATTAGATGAAGCCAAAATAGTCTTAGGCCAAGCCCTTCTTCCAGTTGCTTTAAGTGTAGTTAATTTATTTAATGACAAATTCTTACCGGTCATAGAAAAGATAGCCGCTTCATTTGGTGGCTCAACTGGTTTAGTTCAACAAACTGAAGTTTTTATAAACACCGCAAGAGATGCACTTGCTCCTATTCTTGAAGCGCTAACAAATGCCTTTGATCGGGTAAGTGTTGCTATGGAGCATAACAAGGATGATATAAAAGCGGTTACTGACCTATTTAGAACGATGGCCGATTTCTTCGTTAAATATATTGTCCCAATTATTAAATACCAATTAGTCCAAGCTATTGAAGGTATTGGTATAGCCTTTTCAGTAGTTCTCAAGATTATTGGGCCAGTAGTAAGTGTTATAAGTAGCGCAATTAATGGACTACTTAAATTAATTGACGGGGTTATTCAGCGCATCAATTCGCTAATTCAGGCATACAACAAAATTGCATTCCTGCCTAATTTGCCTACTATCAAAACTAGCGCTCCTACTCCAATTGCACCAAGTATTCAGTTGCCATTCGGTGGGGGAAGTGTCGCAGGCAATTCCAAACCTAGCCCATCGATAGTCCTTCCAACTTTGCCACCAAGCGCAACTACTCCACCAGCAAGCGCAGCAGCTCCATCAGTAAGTCGTAGCGCTACTTCAGGCTGTTTAATTCTAAGCGGTAATGCCATTCCCTCTGGCTTTGATGTAGCAGCAGCAAGGAGGGGCGAAGAAGCGGACAGGGTTACTATCAATGTAAATGGTGCTATTGACCCAGCATCAACCGCTAGACAAATAGCAGATCTTCTTAATAATGAAGCTTCAGTATCTGGCTCATTTAATAGTCTAGGAGTCAGTCGATTTGCAACTAGGGCAGACTGATGTCTTGGACTATCGATCCAACAGTCACCATAAATGGGACTGATTTTACTAGCGATTCATTAAATGGCGTATCAATAAACAATGGCCGCTCAACTATCTGGGAGCAGCCGCGTTACGGTTATGCAAGCATACGCATCAAGAACGATACTGATGTTCCATTAAATATTGCCTTAAATGAGTCGGTTGTAATTACAGTCGATAATTTTACTGGAACTCCAACTACAGTATTTACAGGCAAAGTATCTAGCATAAGTAATTCAGTTCAAGCTATTGGATCATCAGCCAAAGTAATAATTTCCACAGTAACAGCGGTAGGCCCTCTAGCAGATATGGCCAGAGTTATAACTCATACGACTAACTGGCCTAAGGAATATGACGATGACCGCATCGATCGCATTCTTACCGACTCGGGAGTCGCAATAGACTCTATTGATACCCCTGGCGTTTATGAATTTACTACCTCACCAGCTAGTCCAACCGATTGCTATACAGCCGCCGCCTATTACGCTGGAATGGCATTTGGCTATATTTATGAAACAACTGCTGGAGAAGTAGGTTATGCCAATGAATCCAGACGGACAGTAGATGCAGCGGCTTATGGCTATTTCATCATACCCACAAATGTGATTCTCGGTAACAGCATTAATTCTGAGATAAATACAAATAATTTAATAAATGATGTTCTTTTAGAATACAAAGCAAATGCCACAGTAACAGCTACCAGCGCATCATCTATCGCCAATTTTGGTCTTAGGGCAACAGATATTTTAACTGAGCTTGAAGATGGCACAGAGGCACAGGTTCAAGCCGACAGATATATTACCCTGCGATCAACTCCTGAAACAGTCTTGCAAAATTTTACAGTCCAGCTAAATGCCCCAGCTATCACTAGCACAGTCTTAAATGGCCTAATAGCGGTCTATATGGGCAAGCCTATCGAGATTAATGCCTTTCCTAATGCGATATACAACGGCATATTTAGAGGATTTGTTGAGGGATGGACTTTGAGCATTAGCCAAAATACAGCCACCCTAAATCTTAATGTCACCAAAAACACTCTGAGCATTACCCCAACGCGCTGGCAGGATGTTTCACCGACTCTTATCTGGAATAATGTGGATCCTGCGATAGAATGGAGCGACTTTGAATAGGGGACTAAATTGGCACTAAGCCCAAATTACAGCTGGCCTGAGCCAGACAATTCTGATTTTGTCAAAGATGGCGCAACAGATATTAGAGCCCTCGGCGATGCTATTGACTCAACGGTTTATTCAATAGATTTAGTAGTCGAAAGCTTAATTCACCCTTTTCTATTGATGGGAGCATAAATGGCAACGACATATAAAATCCTCGGACAGAGCGCACCGGCAGCAACCACAGAGGTTGATTTATACACAGTGCCGGCAGCAACAGCGGCAGTAATTTCAACTGTGGTTGCTACAAACCGAGGCAACTCAACTGGCACTTTCCGCATTTATGTAAGTCCAGCCGGAGCGGCAACAGCCAACGCGAATTATTTAGTGTATGACCAAATTTTAGAGCCAAAAGGTGTTATCGCTCTAACTTTAGGAATTACCCTTGCAACAACAGACGAATTGCGCGTTTATGCTTCAACAGCTGATTTTAGTTTTAATGCATTTGGGGCGGAGTTAAGTTAATGGCAATTTCCAAATTTCCCGAAGAAAAAGATAGATTTACTTTAATAGCTTCTTCAACACCAACAACCGGCTCAAGTGTCTCTTTCACAAGCATTTCAACTTCTTTTAGAAAATTATGGTTAGTGACGGCAGGCCCGATAACGCTCTCCACTTCTGCCAATCTTTTGACGACAGTTAATTCTTTAACGGCTTCAACTGATTACAGATATTTCAGATATATTGCGTCCGGCCACAGCTTTGCAGATGAGGCAGGAATTGTCAGCCAATCGACCGGAACCGGTTTCAATTGTAGTTTGATTTTTCAAAATGCCAATTCTGATTATCCTTTCGCTGAATTTGATGGTATTGTTGCACACAACACCACAGCCGGAAATAGAGTGACTGGTTGGATATTTAACGCATCAACAGCGATAACAACAATAAATTTAACTCTTTCATCGGGAGATTTTACTACTAACACCGGAACAATTTATCTATATGGGACATATTAAAATGGAAATTATTGAAATCAATTGTGAAACAGGTGAAACAATAATTCGCGAAATGAATGAGCAGGAGCTAGAAAACTACAAGCGCGTTCAGTCTTATATTCCGGAGCAAGATGGCGAAACTTTGTAAAGCTGGTGTTCAACTTCGGGCACAAATTGATGACGACTACCCTGATCGAGACCGCAAGTCTGATGGCTGGATTGCTGACGCTAGGCATCTTGCTAAAGGCAATTCTGACCATATACCAGACGCTCAGTCAGGGATCGTTAGAGCTTTAGATATTGATGCTGACTTATCAGCTCACAAAGAAGAGGCTTACGCAGTAGTTGAGAAAATTCGCAAGTTAGCCAAAAAGGGCGATAAGCGTATTAAATACATAATTTATGATGAAAAGATTATGAGTCCGATATTGGGTTGGAAGCGGCGTAGATACAAGGGCGCTAATCCCCACCGGTCGCATTTCCATATTTCATTTACAACTTTGGGAGACAAAGATGGCAGTCATTTCGACCTTGAAGGAGAAGCTAATGAGCGACTTAAAAAAGATGGCAGAGAGCTGGGCAAAGACATTCTTGGCAACGGCGCTAGCGACCTACCTAGCGGTAGGATCCGACCCTGCTGCCATTGCAAATGCAGCTCTAGTATCAGTCTTGCCTAGCATCATCAACTGGCTAAACCCTAACTACGAGCGTTACGGCAGAGTTCGCTAATGGAAGCAACTTCCGTTGCCGCTTTCATTGCCTCAATCCTCGGATCTATCGGGTTACTAATTGCTGGCTTGCGCTACATAATTAAATTGGAGAATATCCCAATAGTGTCGCGCCTCGATAAAATGGAGTCTCAGTTAGAATTGGCCCTAGCGAGAGGGGTCAGAAATGGCAACGCGAAAGCGCGTAAGTAAGAAGCGACCTAAGAGGCGTAGAACTACTAAAGAAACCCCATTAACAAAGCTTGATTTCTGGGCTATTGCTGCCAATGAAGTTTATAAAGCTTGCCGTAGAGCTGGAATGGATGAGGGAACTGCCTTGGCTTTCGCTATGGATCGCAGCTCTTATCCCGATTGGATAGTCCCTGCCGATGACCCAATGAGAAAGATTGGTTGGGAAGATGGAGAAGAGGATAACTAATCTACTTTCGAGAGGTTGAACTCTTTGAGGCTCTCAAGTCGCTTTACCCAGACTTGATGCCCTTATCAGCGACCGACCGAGCAGATGGCGTAACTCATAACTACGACACTTTGCTAATCGAGAAGAATAAGTGGGATTATTTGGCCGATATAAGGGCTAGAACGGGCTCTAAGACCCTTTACATCAATGCGACACCTAAAGGGGTCTATCAGTTCGACTTAGGGGCTATAAACGAGCCTGAGTGGCTATTAAAGCGGTTGCCTATTACGACCGATTTTGGCAACAAAGAGACCAATGAGCGACTAGCTGGATATTTAGACATTCGACTCGCCGACTTATTGCTGGTCTAAATACATTTAATCAAATACATTTAGCCCGTTAATCCATTTAGGGATTACAGAACGGGAGCGAAATGATAAATAAAATAGCTTTAATTCGATTTGATTCTCAAGCAGGGGCTTGGACTGATGAGACAAATTGGGTTAAGGGATCAATTATTAGACGATTTGCTAAAGAGCGAATGGGTAAGAAGCAGCTGCGAGGCCGGTTGTCTAAGGCTGAAATATCTGCATACTGGCTTGATAAATATGGGGTGAGTGCAGATGTTGCCTAATTTATCTGATGAAGCAGTAGTAGGAATAATTATTGGCGTTCCATTTATCGGCCTTTATGTTTGGGGTTTATTTACTTCAGCTAAAGCCAAAGCTTTTAATGAAGGCTATAAGAGAGGCAGGTCAAGTGTCCGATACACAGAGATCATTAAGTGAGTGGCTCGACGATGCTGGTTCTACCTTATTCGACAGGGGCATCGAGTATGGCGACCCGAGGCACAATTTTCTACGCATTTACAAAATCGCATCAGCTCTCGGTGTTCAGCTCAGAGACCCATCTGAATTGGCACTTATTGCTATTGCGACAAAGCTCTCAAGAATGGTGGAAAGTCCAGAGCGCGAGGATTCGTATCTCGATCTCATTGGATATGCCGCTATCTTGGCTAGATGCCGATTCGCTACACCAGAAGATTGGGACGACATTGAGTCTGACTCGCAATCATAATAAAAATCAATACTGCGATTATTGCAAATACCGCTGGGGACAAAATAAAGGCGTTTGGGATATAAGAGCTACAACACCAGCAATTTGGAAAGTTCAAAGCGAGACACC
>Ga0194116_10005741_pt1 | contig 13523 bp, 14 predicted proteins | sample TA2MahsurfametaG_4_FD_148617 | JGI IMG/M metagenome (GOLD analysis project Ga0194116, IMG submission 148617) | Freshwater microbial communities from Lake Tanganyika, Tanzania - TA2015008 Mahale S9 surface | ecosystem: Environmental > Aquatic > Freshwater > Lake | place: Tanzania: Lake... | reverse complement strand
ATCCCCAATCCCCAATCCCCAAAGTTAGTGTTGATTGTCATCAAATTAAGTTTTAAGTAATTTATTTTAAATTATTATTTAAGTCCGAATTAAAATTGGAATTCATAATTAGATAAAAATAATAATTTATTAAAAATTATTTTAAAAGATATTAATTTTTAAAACAAATTATAAATAAATTAATAAATATACAAAAAATATGGAAAATATAAAATATATGATAATAATTCTTGTTTGCTGTTTGTTAAAATTTATAAAAAATCAAATTACTTGTATTAAAGAATTGAATCCCAGCGAAATTTCAAGAAGTTATTCAAGTATTTGGGATAATGATACAATTTCTTATGGACATGCTCGTTCTATGCTTGATTCAGATCAAGCCTGGAGTGCACTTGTTAATGATAAAAATCAATGGATGAAAATTGACTTAGGTCAAAAATATACTGTAATTGGAATAGTTATTCAAGCTAGGAAAGGTAGTGGACAATATGTTAAATCATTTTATGTTCATCATTCTTTAGATAATCTGAAATACTCTCTGATATTACAATTATTTCTTGGAGTTTCATCAAGAAGAGATGGAAGAAGATATTATGCTTTTTTACCGAATCCTCAAACAACGAAATATGTAAAGATATTACCCTATGAATGGAATCAACATATATCTTTAAGAGCGGGAATTTTAATTCAAGATTCAAGCAATACCGATTGTAATTCCCAACAAGGTTTTTTTTTTAGTCAAAGTGAAAATAAATTTAAATCTTGCAATCAACAGTGTATTTGCTGTTGTGGATCTGAATTAAACTGTATTACATGTTCTGAAAATGATAAAACTTATCCAATTTTAGGTGATCCCAATAATATGTGCATCAAAACTAGTGAATCAGTTGGCTATTTATTAATTAACAATTATTATTATATAAAATGTAATTTAAAATGTCGAACATGTTCTACAACAATTGATTGGTGTGAAACTTGCAATAATTCACTAAACTATTATCCAATTGAAGGAATTCTAGGTGATTGTAGAACTGATTATCCAGGATATTATCTAGATAAAAGTTTAATTGACAATTATATTTTTAGGAAATGTGACAATATGTGTTCATCTTGTGAAATAAAAAAGGATAAATGTATTTTTTGCATATCAAATTACTATAAATTAGAAAATCCTCTACCAAATGAAGATAATTATTGCTATTCCCAAAGTTCAAAACCTAATTATTATTTAGATTCAACAATCCTAAGGTTATGTGATGTTTCATGTAATGGATGTTCAAATAATAAATTCAATTGTAACAGCTGTAGCTCCTCTTACTATAAATTAGAAAATCCCCTTTCAAGTGAAGTTAATTATTGCTATTTTCAAAGTTCAAAACCTAATTATTATTTAGATTCAACAATCCTAAGGTTATGTGATGTTTCATGTAATGGATGTTCAAATAATAAATTCAATTGTAACAGCTGTAGCTCCTCTTACTATAAATTAGAAAATCCTCTACCAAATGAAGATAATTATTGCTATTTTCAAAGTTCAAAACCTAATTATTATTTAGATTTGCAAGATAATAATAATAAAATTCTTAAAAAATGTGATGATTCTTGTTCAACATGTCAAACAGATAGATTAAATTGTATAAAATGTAAATCAGGATTTTATAAAAAATTAAATTCAACAAGTCATACAGCAAGTTATTGTTATGAAAAGACTGTTGGCTATTTTATTGATATAGAAAAAAATACTTTGAATATATGTGATGATAGTTGCTCTGAATGTGAAATCAATGGATACAATTGTACAGTTTGTAAAGATAATTATTACAAACTCGAAGATGGAAAAGATGATAAAAAGAATTTCTGTTATAAAGATTATATAGGTTATTATTTAAATAAAGTAGAATCTCTATTAAAACTTTGTGATAAAAGTTGTTTTAAATGCGAAAAATATCCTAAAAACTGCACAGATTGTAAAAAGAATTTTTATAAAAAATATAAGGAAATCATTCATCCTAATGAATGTTTCGAATCAGATCTAATAATAAAAGGATATTATTTAGATGAAAAAGAAAAATTATGGAAGATATGTGATACTAGCTGCAAAACTTGCGAAAAATTTGATTATAATTGTTTAATATGTAATGAAGATAAAAATTATTTCAAATTGAATTACAAAAATTTAACAATTGCAAATCATGTTAAGATAAATAATTTAAAATATGATGAATTTTCCAAATTACCGTTTGTCTGCGTGAATTCGAAAGAAAAGATTAAAGGAATTTATTTTGATAATAATAATAAAATTTTTGAGAATTGTGATGAATCTTGCTCAGAATGTCAAAATAAGAAAACATGTAATAAATGCAATAATGATTATGGGTTTTATCCTATAGAAGAAAATAATACAGGTTTTTTACAAATCAATAATATTTATTAATTATAGATTTTTTTAAAATTTGTAATTTATAAATACTTTTCAATAGATTAAATTCATTATTCATTTAAATTAGTATGCTTATCTAACAATTCAACTTATAAGGGATATTATGTAGATTATGAAAAAAATGTAATTTCAAAATGTCAGGAAGGATGTATTCAATGTAAAAATAAAAACCAATGCTTTGAATGCGATGATTCAAATGGATTTTTAACACTAAAAATAAATGATACTTTAAGTATAAAATTATAACTTTATTTTCTAAAATTTTTGATTCTTTACAAATATTTCTCAAAGTTTTAAATTTTTTTATCTTTTAAAGGTAACTATTGTGTAAAGATGTGTCCCGATAATTACATTATGGATGGAAGAAATAAAACATGTAATTTTTTGAATTTCAAATAATTTTAGGTATAAAGAATAAAAATACTTCCAAGCAAATAGATTGTGATGATAATATTATGAAGAAAATTACAAGTTAATCTATATATAAATTCTCAAATTTTCTTCTAAATTTTTTTAGTATTATTTATAAGTTAGATTCTATTGAGAAATTGGAAAAATCTTTTTCATCAGATGATTTAAAGTTTCTAAACAATCTTATTAAAGAAAAAAATTGCACACTTTCTCAAGAACAAAATTATAGGATAACTAAAATTTCTGGTATTATTTAATATTTAATCTATTAAGATTCTGCTTTGCAAAAAGCATTATCTGGAAATGTTCCTGCTGATCCTGCATTATTGAACCTCACAAGTATGGCAATGACTTCAAAAATCAATAAGTAATAAATTATTTGTAACTTTTAAACATATAACAATTTTATTAAAAGTTTCTATTTTAAAACGATAATGAATTCAGTTTGATGGCAAATAATAATGATAATAATTCTTCAAATATATCAAATGAAGAAAAGCAGAAACAAATGGATAACATGAAAAATGAAATCAAAAGCTTTATTACTCTCTTGATAGATTTTAACGTTTCCAATTCTACTAATATAAATAAAATAATCCAAACTGATTTATTTAGTGCTCAAGTAACAACTGATTCTCCTGAAAACAAGGCAGAAAATATTAAATCAGCCATTGAAAATGGATTAGCTCATGCTGATTTTTCAAATTGCGAAAAGCAATTAAAAATCTCTTATAACATTTCTGAAGATATAAATCTTATTATTAAAAAGGTTGAATTCGATCCAATTACTGATGTAAATAGGGCAAATGATAGCTCTGCTTCAAAAGGAGTTTCATTTGAATTTATAGATCCCTACACAAAAAATAAATTGAATACAACATTTTGTGATAATACTTCAACTCCAATTAGTATTCCTTTTAAAAAGAAAGAAAGAATAAAAATGGATTTATATCAAAAAGCAGAAACAGTAAAATCTTTTTTAGATTTATACAATTCTAACTCACCGGGTTATCATAGCAGATGTTTTAAAACTAGCCAATTCGATACTGGAGCTGATGTTAGCTTAAATTACAAGAGGACAAATATGTTTCAAAATCAAACAATTTCATGCAATGCTAATTGTGTCTATGAAGGATTAGATGAAAATAAATATGTTAGATGTAATTGTAATTCTACAGGAAGTAATGAAATTTCAAATACTGGAAATGATGAGACTTTTGATCCTCTCCCGAAGATGAATTATGATATTGTTCTTTGTTATTATGAATCTTACACAGATGTAATTTTAAATATGACATATAAAATTAAATAGGAAAATTTAAGATATAATATGGGTCAGTTTACTTTAGGAGTTAACACGATATTAGCTATCTTTTCTTATTTCATATTTAGAAAAATAGCATTACGAATGTTGAAACTTTATTTAAAAGATATTCAAAGGACAGATTGCTGTGGATTCAATGAAGATAAATATAGCAAAGAAAAATATTTCATACGAAAATTTTTCATTAAAAAGTCTAAATTGGAAAATTATCATATGTTGATGTCATTAATTGAAGAAAAAAAAATGTTATTTAATAGATTTGAAGATGACTTGGAAGGTATTATCTATAAATCATTTTTTTTTTTAATCAAAAAATTGTTTAATGTTATTAATTTGTCAAATGTCAAAATAAAATTAAATATTAGTTGATTTAAATGAAAAACAAATTATTCCATTTCAAAAAAGAAAATCAGAAAATATGTTAAATCATCTTAAAAAAAAAGAAAATAGCGAATTAATTATTCAAAAATTTCATAATAACAATCATAAAAATAACCAAGTCAAGAAAATTCGTTATAATTTTAAAATAAATTTAAATAGTAATTCCAATATTAATGATTTCAAATCATGGATTTTATTCAAAGAAATACCTAATTACATATTAAAATTAAATAAGTATTTAATTTAATTTAAATAATTTTAGTGTGGAATTTATTCTAGATAATAAAAGTATCAATATCATCAAATCTCAAAGTTTCCGTATGTTTAATTAAATTAAATTTAATTTTTCAAATTCAATTTCATTCAGAATCTAAATTTAAATTCAAATAAGCAATATTTCAATCTAAATCAATAAAAAAATAGGTCAAAAAGATAGTAAATTAGAATTTTACAAAAACAATACGAATGATAAATTAATTTTTCGATTAAAGTTTATCACATTAAAAGACTATGAAGAACTTAATCCATATGAAGCAATGATTTATGATAAAAGAGGCTTTTTTACATTATTTTTTGATAAACTGAAAGAAGAAAATATTTTATTTAATTTATTTTTCTACAGTTCAATACTTGAACCTCTATGGATAAGACTTTTACTTTTTTATTTTAACCTTAATTTAATGTTTGCTTCAAGTGCATTTTTCTTCAGCGATGATTACATTGATGCAAGAGCATCTTTAACAGAAGAAGAGAGAGTAATTATATATAATCTAATAATTTTTCTTCGTATAAATAATTAATTAAATCGAAAATTATTTTAGATTTATGATATTCTAATTATTTCACTCATTTTTAAAACAATTCTTTCATTTATATTTAATAGAATTCTCCCATATTTACAATTATGAATGAAGTGATGAAGACTTGCTTTACTATATTATGTTCATTTATAATCTTATATATCGTTGAATTGTCCCAAAGAATACCTGAAGACTATGAAGAGAGTTTAGCAGAAGAAATTGAAAAAGGGGAAATTCATAAAATCAGAAAAAAATAGTAAATTTAATAAATCCTTTTAATTTAATCTTTCGAAGTAATATTTTAAAATAGAGGTTTATAAATATTGAAATATTTTTTAAATGAACAATTTAGTTCCCATTTTGAGAAGAAAATGAAGACTAGATATATCTTGTTTATAACAATCATATTCTCATTTAACTTATTATTTATATTTTACTCGACTGTTTTTTGTTCAATTTATTCAAACAGTTATCCTGGATGGTTTCAAGGCGGGGTGATGGGATTAGTATTGGATATATTTTTAATTTCTATTATTATCCCTTTCATAAAGGCTTCAGTGAGAGTAATCATCAGATATTTTAAATTTTTGAGGTTTTTAATTATAATAGATTATTCTTTTTTTTTACTTAATTTTTTATTATAGGTAATACCTTGTAAAATACATTATATAAAATTAAATTTGTAAAAAGTAAATGAATATTAATTATTATAAACTTATTAATTTTAAAAATAAAATCATTCAGATTTTTAAGGAAAGATATTTTAATATACAGTAATTTCAGGTTAATCTGTATACAATTATTTTTTTAACCAATTTTACTTTTTTTAAATAACAAAAATTATTTTAATTGATTATAAAAATCTAAGAAAAATTTTAAAAATTAATTTTTAAATTTTCTTATTTTCAATTTGTTTATTTAGGAAAAATTACGATTTTATAAATTTAGACCCCAGCTATATTTAGGAAAAAAATATGGGATTTGATATTTGATAATTATATGATTCTTAAATTAAAAAATTCAATCAATTATTTTTGAAATAATGATTCGGTAGAAATCAAAAATTAAAATTTGTTTTAATTTTTAAAAATAACTATTAATATTTTTATTGAGAGAATATTTTTTTCAGACGTTAATTTATCCCAATTACACATCTAAATGCTTTTTATTAATTAAATGGCAGAAATATTTTAACAGAATTATTTATGAAATTTTTAGAGAAAATTATTAATATTTGATTTTTTATCAAAAATATATAGGCCTTTTTATTATATTACTCTTTATTTATATCATATTTTTTAACATGATCTTCATATCGTTTGAGATGTTCAGTTATATTCGTTTCCCATTTATTGCTGATTTTATCGATTTGTTCCTGAAGATTTTTTTGAATTTCGGCCAATTGTGTTGAGAAAAATTTCGAAAGCTCATCCATATTATTTTTTATATTTTGAGATAATTTATTCTTTGCATCTAACTTCGCTTGATGTTCGGCTTTCATTTCAACACTTTTATTTTCCAAATTTTGTATTGTTAATATTTTATCCTTTTTAATGTTTTCCAAAGTTTGAATTTTATCCGTGTAATTCATTTCCATTAGCCCTTTCTGATTTTTAAAATCTGAGCTAATTGCATCAAATTTTTTGTCTTCGTTATCTTTAATGTTTTTAATATCTTCGAGTCTAGCCTTTGCTTCCAGTAATTTTTTCTTTGTTTCTTCATAATTTTTTTTAGTATTCACTTTTTAAAATTTGATATTAAATTACAAATGTGCAAACAAATTGCCATTTTAAAGTGGTTAATAGCAAAAATTAAGTGATTCATAAAAAATTAATTTTTTTATATTTTAAACAACATGAAATTTTATAAATATGTTTTATTCTTTTATTATACAGAATTTATCCTCTAAGTATTTTTTTTTTAATTGTAGTTCTTGAACAACATCAGGCTCTTTATCGACTTTAGGAACCAGTTTGAAGTTAGATGAAGGTCCTCCTTTCTTGGGCTTTTTACTCATTTTTGTAATTTTTTATTATTAAATTTTTATTTAATTCTAAACTAATAAAGAAAAAGTTATTAATTTAATAATAATCATTTTACTCTAAAATTAAATTGATTTCTTTAGAAAAAAACAATTAATAATATTGCATATTTTACAAAATTTTTATCTCTTAATTAAAAGAAAATTTCTTCTCCAATTTCACATTACCTCTGTAATTTATTTTGATATTGAAAATTAAAATTTAAGAAAAGACTTTTTTTTTGATAAATAATAAGTTTTTATTTCTTTATAAAAATATCTCTTGTTTAATCACATATAGAATAACCCAATAAAATTCAATTTAGTTTTATTTTGTAAATTTCAGATATTATTTTAATTTATCCAGTTTTTCATTTTTATTTATTTATTTACATATTCAAATTATTTGTCAAATTATTTTTAAATAGGTAGATTTTACTTTTATTAATTCTATGAAAATTTTCCTATTTTAAAAAGAGAAAGTTAATTAAATTTTTTACTTGAATTTTAAAGGTTGAATCTAATTTCATCCATGCATTTTTTGGCCAAATCGAGATAAACTATTTTATTATTCTTATCGTAAAAATAAATTTCAGCATTCATATTAGTCGGTAAAATATCCTAAAGAATATAAAAAATGTTAAAAAGGAAATTTAAAGATCTTTAAAAATACAATCATTACCATATATCGATAAGATATTTTAACCATTTCAACATATTCTGCTTCAGAAGTATCGAACATCATTCCTATTGAATGCTTCTCTTGCTGCGCAAAATTAGGAAAATTTATTGTAATTTTTTTATCTTCAAGTATATAATCATTATGTGTCGATTTAGAAAGTTTCACTAAATTATTTTTTAAAATAATTGTCACTGTCATGTAGGAGCCTTTCATTTGTGCTCTCGTTTTTGGATTAACAATGCCACAGATTTCCAATTTGTATTTATTATCTTTAAATTTTCCATTTACTTTAAAATCTGCTCCAGCTTCAATTTGTTTTATATTAATGTTATATTCAATAAGCCTGAGTGTGTTTTTGGAGTTTTTACAGCAAATCCTTTAAGTAAGACATTAAACATAAAAGTTCTTGTTTAACAAAAAATTATATTAAAATTGTGACATATTAATTTTAGTGCTTTTAGAGTTTTACTTGTATAAAGTTGAATTTTCTTCATTAATTAAATTCCTATCTGGAATATTCTTTGTATACATACCTGGATCATTCCAGGAATTATTTAAAATTCTCAAATAAATTACTTTATTCTAAATATTGATATTCAATTAAAAATATAATATATTAAAAAGTTTCTTTTTAAAATATTACATTGATAACAAAATTGTTTGTTAATTCTAATGCAAATTGTCCTCTAAATTTTATATCATCATAATTTCCTTTGTTGTTTATTATAATTCCTTTTTCCTATATTAATAATAAATTTAATATTTTTGTTAATCTCATGAAAGAAATCTAAAAAAATTTTAATTTTAATTATAGTTTTATTTTAAGATATAAAAAATAAAAAACCGATTATTACAATAATTGCGCCTCTTATTTGTTTTCTTATCGAAATCGGATCAAATTCATCTTCATTCAATTTAGAATTATCATTTTGCAATAAATTAATAAAATTGAAATCGTAGCTAATTTGTTTTTTTGCAATGTCATCACGTCTTGCATAAAAATTATTCGCACCAGGAGGATTTAATTTATTACTTATATTCTTATCAAAAGTGTTGAGATTGAAATTATTGCTGATTGATTTATTCAAGTTATTATTAAAATCAAAATTGCTTCCATGTACATTATTTATATTAAAAGATTTTTCAATGGAAGCTTGATTTAAATTCGGCAAATCAAAGCTAAATTCAGGAATTGTAATCGATTTCTGTATAGGAGCATCAGAATTATTTAAGTTAAAATCCATTATTGAATTTTTAACGTTATAATTTGGTTGGATTTGATTATTAAAATTATAAGACTGATTAGTATTTATCACGTTATGATTTTGAATTGATGTTAACTCGTTCTTTTTGTTAGGCAAATTATTCCAGAAATTTTCATCCATTAAAATTTCTTCTGGATTGTCTGGATTTATAGGCTTATTTGTCATTGAATTTTCAATTTTATTATTATTCATATTATTTTGGTTATTGTATTGTGATAAATTATTGTTATTAATGTTATTATCAAAATTGAAGTTTGCCAGAGACATTGGGTTTAGCATATTATTAGGTAAATTTATTTGCTCTTGATTTTGTATCTGAGGAAACATATTACTATCCTGTATCACTGTTTCATTAAGTATATTAACTCCTTGCTCTTTTGTAATTTTTTAATATTATATATATAAAAAGCCAACTAATATATAATTTATTGACTATTTTTTTTATTATTATAATAACAATAGTAAATATTTAATCATTTAGAAAGAGTATATTTACCATTTTTCATCATTGGGTAATTATTTATATCTTGTGCAGTATTGCTTAAATTGTAAAATAGATTTTGATTTTGTGAAGCATCAAAATTGAAATTATCTTGAAATGGCTGTTTTACATGAGCAGTTGCAACTGTATTTGGAAACTCAAAGAAAGCGTTTTTAACTAATAATATTCAATATAAATATAATTAATTATTACATTATTGTTAAATTTATTAAAATAAAGAAATAAAGCATCGATTACTTAAATTATTTTCAGAATTTTGTAAATTGGAATTTATCATTGGACTTTGAAAGTTGTCAAAATATAAATTGTTCATATTATTATTATTATTGTTTTGATTTTGGAATGCCATTTCAAAGTTATTTAATCCAGGTTTCTTTTTTTGGTCCGTTCCCAAACTTGAGAAAGCATGCAAATCTATTAAACAAGAAATTAATGGTTTTTTTCTTTTTTATTTATGCGAAGAAAATAAATATATATAAATAAATGTTTCAATTAATATTTTACTTATAGTAGGAGGATTCAAAATATTCGTGTTTTTTCTCACCTAAAATTAAATTTAATTACAATTATTAATCTAATTAACAAATTTACATTTGGAGACAAAGAAAAATCGTTTGATTGCAAATCACCCATTTTATTATTACTGGCTACTCTCTTTCTTTGAACCAAATCTCCGCTATTAAAAGCTGCTATATCGATAAATCCATTTCTATCAGAATTTTTATTAGCCGAAACACTATTATTTGAACTCGCTAAAATTAAATCTTTTTCACTTTCCAAATTTTTATTATTTTTGTTATTAGTGTATGAATTTAATCTTTGCATCTGTATTTATTTAAAAAAGTCTTAAATATTGACACTTCAAAAAAATCAGCATATTTATTTCAAAAGAACTCATATAGAAATAGATTTTATTAAAATATTTACTTTCATAAGTTTATGTTGTTTTAAAATATTTTCATTCAATTTCAAATTAATCTTTTCTTCTTTCTCTTTTAATTTTTTATTATATTCGGCATCTTTCCTTGCATTCATAAAATTCGAGGTGCTGATATAATATGCAATTGCTCTTGAGAATGAGTTTGCTTTGTTGAATTTTTGCACATACACTGAATGCTTATTATTTATATAATTTAAAAAAATTAATTAACATTGTAATTTATTTAACTGAAATCTATGCCTTATTTATTAAGCCAAATAAAAATTTTATTCTTTTCAAATTTCAAAATATTAAAATAAACTTACTGGAATAATATCTGTTAAATTCAAATTTTCAGCTTTATTGCACAATCTAATTCGGGGGTCCATCATATATAAGGTCTCATCTAGCATTACAATTACTTCATAATATCTTCTTATTAACATTTCGATTTTTATCTTCTTGGTTTTGGTAAAATTATACAAAGCTTCTATTAACCTTTGATTAATTTGATTAATTAAATATAAATCCACTGATGAATCGTAAAGCATGTTTACTATTATTTCTCCAAGAATGCTTATTTTAATCTTTAATTTTGAATTTATCAAAGAGTCGATTAATTTAATTTCAAGGTTTTTATTAATATGATCTGGCAGATAACTTGTTTTAAGCTTTTTATTTATGTTTCTTAAATTCTTTATTGCAATATCGAATGAAAAATTTGTTTTTTTCGTTAGAAAATAAATTTTTTCATTAAAGTCTGAAATAGAGATACTATATAAATTTTCCATTTTTTTAGTATTTAAAAATTTTTTAATTTTTTTTAATATTACAAATACAATTTTTACATATAATGAAAATCTCAAAGTTTTCTTGAAGAAGAGATAACATAAAAATTTTACAAGCTTAAAACATGAAATTTTAAATTATTTTTGTTATCATAAAAATACTTCAAATTTCTCTTAATGAATAGAAAACTTTATAAATAAATAGCATTAAATTCTCCCAAAAAATCATATATTAGCATTTTAGTTGTTAATAAATTATAAAAATTAATATCAAATCGGAAATTAAATCAAAAAGATAAAAATTATAAGGTCTTCGAATAATATTATTATAATACGATTCAATCTTTCTTTTTATTTATTTTTGAAATTATAAATCAAAATTATTTTTCCCTTTTTTTGCTTATATATGCAAATTCTTTTTTTTAATTAAAATTTATTGCTGTCAGTTATTCTATCATAACCTTGGTTGATGAAATGATAAAATCTCTTTTTGATGGTTTCTTCTAATTTGCTTTCTTCCTCAAATAAATAATAAGGTAGATTAATTACATCATAATTTTTAAGATATAAATATCTATTCACAAAGTTTTCCGTTCCTTTCAAGTTATCATTTTGATACCTGTTCTCTTGATTAATTCTGATGCAAACTCCAGGTTCAATAAAAAAATCAACTTCACATATATCAAATTTTTTATTCTGTTCAAATTTAATTCCAATTTTTTGTAATATATTGGCTAATATACCCTCATATTTGTTTTCGATTTCAAAAACATCCTTTTCGAATTTAGCAATATCATTGCAATTGTATTTAGTTAAAAACTCTTCCAATTTTTCAGATAGTTGGACTCCTTCAGCTTTTAAATACGTCAAAGCTTTGAACAGCCGATTTCTTGAATTTGATCTTTCAAATTTATTTCCATTTTCCAAGTTTTGAGAAGTTAGATTCAATAGCTTTAAAATTGATACCATGCAATTAACATTCACTGCTTCTTTATGAGGTTCCAAGAATGTTTTTTCTAATAAAGAATTATTTTTAATTTCGTGTAAATTTGCTATAGAAAGTGCTATTAGATAAATTACATTATTAATATTTGCTTCGTTAGAAAGCAAATCTTTCAAAAAATTGTCTTTTGCTAAAGTATTTATAAATGCGTTAAAAATTTCTGTATTAGAAAAGCCGCTTTCTGCACAGGTGTGGAAATGATTAAAAAAAATATGAATGAATTCTTCAAATTTTACTTTATCATGCAGAGCATTCCTTTTGGCGAGGTTAATCTTATTAGAAATAAAGAAATTCATTTTGACAAGAAGATTCATTTCCCCAATATTTTTATCGATCAGAGTTTGGAAAATTTTAATCAATTCATAACAAGAGAATTTATGTGAATTGGCATATAAATGGTCCAAAATATAATCAAGCTTCTCTACGTACATATCTTGATCTTCAATAGAAGAATATAACTTAATTAGATTTACAATATTATCTGTAATTTTTGAATAATTTATTTTAGTTTGATTTAATTCTGAAGAATTCAAATTAAAGATAAAATCTAAGTAAATTTCAGAAAACTCTGGATTGGACTTGTCATAAATTGGTGATGAGTATAATTCCTCTGGAGATTGTAAAAGTTTTTGTTTTCGCATAATTGATGAAAAAGCTCTTGAATGATTTTTTATTAAACAAAAAGAAAAATCAGTGAAACTTCTTGATTTAAAGATTTTATCAAATAAATTATTTGTATTAAAACTTCTTGAGAATAGCTTATGAGTTTTATTTAGCATTTTTTTTCAAATAATAATTAATAATTTTAAACTTGAATTTTAAAAATTAAAATATATTAAAAATTTAATGAAATTAAATTGTTATTATGATAGCAAAATAAATCAAGGATTAAAAAGCTTGTTTTATTTTAATATAGAATTCTCCTCTGTCATCAAGATAATTAAAATTTAAACAAAAACTTCATTTTATTTAAACTGACTGAATTAAA
>Ga0194116_10005740_pt1 | contig 13524 bp, 13 predicted proteins | sample TA2MahsurfametaG_4_FD_148617 | JGI IMG/M metagenome (GOLD analysis project Ga0194116, IMG submission 148617) | Freshwater microbial communities from Lake Tanganyika, Tanzania - TA2015008 Mahale S9 surface | ecosystem: Environmental > Aquatic > Freshwater > Lake | place: Tanzania: Lake... | reverse complement strand
CCCAATCCCCAATCCCCAATCCCCAATCCCCAATCCCCAAATTATGTTATCTTGAGAGGTGAAAATGTTTTAAGAATTTTTATTTTAGAAATAATTTTTCCACATCATACACTTAAGCCCTAGTAGCCGAAATGTGAAGAAAGTGTTAATTATTGAAATTATTAATTTTAAATAATTTAAAAAGTCATAAAATTCATTTTATTTTGAGAAAATTTAAATTAAAAATTATTTATTATATAATTTCAAGAATACCATAAATATAAATAATTTTTATATTTTAATGAAATACAAATTATATATTTTTATTATTCATTATCGAGCTATACTCGGGTTCAAATATCCTTGTATATTCACAGTAATGATAAATTTAATATTAGACCAAGACTTCTTTAAAATATAATTTTTAAAGAACTCCATCAACTAATAACATTCTTAACAAATTAATGATATAAATTAAAACAAGCATTTTATTATTAAATTTATTTAGCTATGGATATGAAAGCCTATATTTCAGCCTTTTTATTGTCATTAATTTAAAATTTTTGAAGAGTAAAATTTAAAAAAATCAGTAATAATTAATTAAAAATAAAATCACTTATGAAATGGATATTGATAAAATTATTTGTAATACTTATTTTTATAATTGATTTAATCACTTCACAACAATGTATTTCTGGTTTAGATTGCCCGAACACATTTTGCTGTAAAAATAAAATATGTTCATCTAGTGATATTTGTAAAAAGGATATGAATACTGTTTATATTATTGTCGGATGTACCGCAATATTTTTATTATTGCTTACTCTAATTTATTATTTCTTCTCAAGAAAACAAACAATCGAATCTATGAAAAAATATAATGAAGATAATAACGCTCGAAGATCCTTGAGGGCAAATATTTCCAAAGAAATTTCCAAAGAAATTAAATAATAAAATGTAAAATTTTAAAATACTTTTATAAGATAATAGCATAATTTTAACTATTTCTTGCTATATTTATTGATTTTTTTAAATTAAAAAATCAATTTTTTAAATTAAATTATAGATTTATTTTATTTAGAGTACTATCAAATTAATTATCTAGTCTTAAAACAACTTATATATTAAAAATCATAATTTTTTTAATTTTATACAATTTTTTCATAAATTGAAATGATATATGCTTAAATTTACTTACATTTAAAAATCTTTTTGATTTTTCAGATTTTAATAAATTCAATATTATATATCCTCAAATTTAATTTTATTAAAAGTAAATAAAAAATTCATAATAGCAATTCAATTTGAGTGCTTCAATTTGAGTACTTCAATTTAGTATGATAAATTACTTAATTAAAATGGGCAAATTCTTTTAGGACAGTGATTTCATTATTCTTTTTTTGATTTGGGGTTTATTCAATATACTTACTTATTTACTTTTTATTTAAAATGAATTTTTAAATTGCTATCTCTTTATATCAGATATTAAAAAATGTTTCTTGAATGTGAAAGATTTAATATCAAATTAAAAATTTTTCAATAGAAATTTAAATAAATCAGTATCATTCTCTTAAATTACTACAATTTAAAAATCTCTAATTCTTTAAATTAAAGAGATTATAAGTCTTTCAGAAATTTTAAGTTAAACTATTCTTATTCGTTAAATGAATAAAAATTATATTTGTAAATAATTTTATTTAATTTTGTCTATGTTTTATATTGAATTATTTAATCTTAAATAATTTGATAAATGTATTATTTTAAAAAAATTTTTAGATAGAGAACACTTTGTATAAAAATTAACTGCAAAGTTTGTCAAAATCTTGAGGACATTACTAAAAATAACAATTATTATAGATTTCCGGGATTTTATTTAAATGACATTATTAAATTTTCAATCATATGCATTCTACCAACTCAAATTAAAAAGTCATTTGCTATTTATAATAAAGTTGATGACTTTTAAACAATAGTAGGTAAATCTTTAATTATTTTGAAATAAATTAAATTTTATTAGGTTTATTTTTCTTATTGATTTAAATAAAATTTTAAATATTTAAGTAATTATTTAAAATTGGTAAATTCAAGTTTTTTAACAATGATAAAAATAAAAAAATTTTCAATTAATTTTTATTTTCTTAAAGATATCCTAATATATTTAATTTAAATGGTTATATAAATATAAAAATTAAATAATAACATTATAAATTATAAAATATAGAAAATTTTTTTACAATTTGATTTATCACTTTTAGACATTAAAAAATCAAAGCTGATATTTTCGAATTACTATATTTCTAAGAGAAAGAAAAATTTCAAACTTTATTTTGATATTTTATTTTAAATTTCAAAATTGAATAAGTTATTTTATTATTATTTCAATTAGTTTTCAAATTTATAAAATAAATTAGTTTACGAAGAATGAATAAAAAATTTTATTTTGAACTCTGCTTCTCAATTCAGATGAAACCCTAAAATTTGCTTTATAGGATTAATTGATCTTTTTTTTGGGAGAGAATCATTGTTGAAATGAAGGAGAAGGAGAGTAAACAAATGCTTTTTTTATAATTAATTAATTAATTGTAAATAATATTCTTTTTTATTGAAATTTTAAAACTAAAATAGTATTTAAAATCCAAAGTTTTATAATCTCAATGATAATTTAATTTTAATATATGAATTTCTTTTTAAATCAATTTGGGGTTTTTAAATATTTTATAGAGAAAAAGTTTTGTAGTTTTTGATTGTCCAAATGATAACAAAATATATACTTATTAAATAAAATAAAAAACAAATTTAAAATTATAAAAATAATTAAATATGAATTTCCGGAAAGATGATGATAATAATTCTTCAAGTATATAAAATTATTTATATTATTTTAGCGACCAATGAAGAAATAATGAATTTAACTAATAACAAAAAATATACACTCCAAAATTACAATCAAACAAACAACAAAAAAGCTGGAGAAATTACACAAATAAAAAATTTCCCACAATATTTTTTCATTCTATTTACTATTGTTCTTTTTGTTTTGCTTTTTAAATTTGTTCCAAATTTCTATAGATTTTCAGTAGATAATCCAAAAATACAAGCATTTTATGAAAATAAAAATAAAATGAAATATTTCTCGGCTTATTTAGCAGAATTAGACATTTTCTCAAAAGTCCGTTTTTTATTAAAAAAAATTGTTTAAAATTTCTTTGAAATTTTTTTAAAATTATTCTTAATTTGATGAAAAATAAAATGTTTAGGTAATCATGCTGTCCTCACATTTGATTCTTTATGGAATTATATTATCAATTAAAACTTGCGTTGAGATTCGGATTCCCATGGATATTGAAAGTTTTCGGTATAATGCTGAGAAATTCTTAATATATCCTATAATATTTTTATCCTTCTTAGCTATAAATATTTTGATGTTTAGTCAAGATTATGTCGATGATATTTTTAAAAGTAAGGCTTTATTCTAATTTTTAAAACTTATAATAAAACTGAAATTAAATTGATTCAATATTTTTTATTTAATTTTTGTTAGTTTTTATTTAATATATTAAAATCGAATTCTTAATTTTTAGAAAATTTTTAGTTTAATTTTTTAATAAAAATAATAAAATTCAGATTTTACATTTACAGACAATCCAGTTTTCTTAATTTATTTAATTACAAATTTGTACTTTTGTTTAAGATTACATATAAATATTGCTAAGATAAGAAACCCTGCTTATTCAGAAAATAATTACCTCAGGCTTGGATGTATTCTACTAAATACTTTGCAATTGGGATTATGTATAAAATATAAATACAATAATTTATAACAAAATTTTGAAAAATTTTTTTAACAAATTTGTTAGACACATTCTCAATATTAATAATGAACTTGATTCAAGGAAGAACTTTTATTGAAAGATTTTTAGTTTTCATACTTATCATTTGTGTTAATATCAATTCAATTTTATTCTTATTTACTTTTATAGTGTTCGTGCTCTCTTTAAAGAATGAACTTGATCCAATGAAATTAGAATTAAAATTTAACATTTCAGAGGAATATTTTATTGATTTAGATATAAACAATAAAAATATTTTATAAAAAGTTCTCATAAACAGATCTAACTAAAGTTAAATTAGCCAAAATATATGTAAATAATAAAGCTAATTGCCTTTCGATAAATAAATTAATTTGTCCTTAATTTAACATATTTTTGTTAGAAACTAAATTTAGATAAATATCTAGATTTAGATATTATACCATAATATTTTAAAATATATCCAAACATAATAATTATCAACAGCTTGTATAATTTACATTTATTAAAATTCTCTTTACTAATATAATAATTTATCAAGATTATAATATATTTTTCATTATTAATAAAAGTATGAAAAGTAATAAAAATTCCTTTATAATTAAAATTTTATCTGAAAAAAAAAATCAATTCACGTTCACGTTAAAAAAAGATGACCTGACAAATCAAGAAACTCAAGCAATTGTAAATGCTGCAAATTCCGATTTATTATTAGGAGCTGGTGTAGCTGGTGCAATTCGTAATAAAGGAGGTAAAAAAATCCAAGATTATTGTGATGATATAATTAAAAAAGAAAATGATAACAAAAGCCTAGATAATGGGGAAGTTGCATATACTGATATTGGTGCGTTTACAAATAAAAATTTGAAATATATTTTTCATGCTGTGGGTCCTTATTACATGGATGGAAAAACAGATGAAGAAATAGATTTGAAAAAAAGCTTTTTGAATTGCTTTAAATTAGCAGATAAATTAAAATTAAATAATATTTCTATTCCACCAATATCAACTGGGATTTTTGGGTTTCCAAAGGATAAAGGGGCAGAAGTTTTTTTCACATGTTTAGAAAAGTATTATGAAATATTTTTAAATCAAAAAGATTGTAATAACGATTCAAAAGATGATAAAGATAATAATGATTCAAATTTATTAACAAAAGAGATTAATGATAACCAAGAGAATTTAATAGAAAATGAGACTGAAAAGAAAAGTGAAGATGATATTCCTAAATTAAATAATTTAAACGTTGAACAATCAGAAGAATCTAAACTACAAATACCCACAAAAAACTGTGAAACAGATATAAAATTTTCAAATGAATTTGCAGAGACAGATAATATCATTTCTATAACTAAATTTGATAAGAAAAGTCCGAATTTAAAAGATAATTCAAAAACAAAACCTGATAATGTTAAAAAAATAATGAAAAATGATTTTGATGGCGACCTCACATTAATATTAGAAAATTATACTCTAGATAGCATTGATTTAGTTATTATTGATTATTTAACATACGATATATTTTACAAAAAGCTCGAACAAATGCTTGAAATATGGAAAAAAAATAATGTTTATGAGATACAAGAAGAAAGGAATTAAAATATAAGGATATTAAAATATTTTAATAATTTAATAATTTTAAGTGAAAAGTTTTCAAGAAGATAACAATAGAAGTGATAAACTAAAAAATTAGTATTTTTTAGTAAATTTCTTTAAACATAATTAGATTATCCTAGAAAATTAAGTTCATTTTTGGATATATATTTTAATTGCATCAGTAATAAATCAAAATTCTACTTAATATTAAATAATAAATTAATTTTAATTTTTTCAATCCCTAAAAAATAAAGCTTCCACACCAAATATATTAATAGGAATTACTTTATAAATTTAAGATAAACCAATAAATTATTTATGGCAAATATTTAAATCTATCAACCTGATCGAAAAATTTTGTATGAGAAATTTTTTCTGTAAAAAATTTAATTTATTAGAAAATTAAAAAACTACTAAAAAATAAAAATAAATTTATTATAATATATTTTTTAAAAAATTTAGATTGGGTAATATTTTTCACTTTTCAACAATTTTATTCTTCATATTTTGAATAAAGCTAATAAAGAAATAAGGATTATAAAGCTTTTGCTTGCTTTCCAAAAAAGATTTAATATTATCACAAATTTTATCAATTTTTTCTCTTTCAATTATCAATTCATTTTCGGGTAAAATATTTTTTACAATTTGATAATTAGTAAAATCATATCCGAAAAATGCATCGAGAATATCACAAGTAAATGTTAATATTAATATAAAACCAGTATAATTGATTGTGAAATTCATAATGAGTGTTTCATTGGCTTCATCGAATTGCAATAAAACATTATTAAAAAGACTATCCCATAAATAAAATTGTTTTATCAAATGAACAATATTTGTGGCAGCATTTATGAATATTTTATAGCTTTCCAGAAATTCGAAAATTGTAAGCGGATAGAATTTTTGTGATTTATTCGTGAAAATATTATTTAAAATATATGTGATGATTTTTCTGAAAATAATATTCACTTCTGTTTCTTCTAATAATTTATCTTTGAACCTTATTTCATCAAGGAAATTTGAAATGAAAAAGAAATTTATTTCCTTTAGCATAAATTTCTTAATTTGCAAGGCTTCCTTGTGTGATTTGCTCATTTTTATTTTTTCAAAAATTATTCGTTCAGAACTATAATTCTCTATATCATTATCATCAAAATCTCGAAAGGCATCCATTATATCTTTGTCAAAATTTGGATTATGAAGAATTCCATGGTTTAAATCTTCAAATATAAAAGAGATATTTATCGTATTTGCAAATATAAATTTAAGACTATTAAATTCTATTCCTAAAACTTTTGTATTGAGTAAATCTCTAGTTATAAATTTGAAAAAATTATTGAAATAAGTGAAAAAGACTTCTTTAGTGTCAATGAGCAATATTTCTTTTTCCAAAATGTCAGTCTCTTTCTTATAATTCTCTATTTGATTTCGAATATTATTTAAATATTCTACTTTTTCTTTAAATGCTTTTTCGGAATTTTTCATTTTTGAGAATCTTGATTTAAAGATTTCTTTCATGTATTCAATTAGTTTGTCGTTTCTCTCTCTTGTTTTATTCAAAATAAATTTAATATCGATATCAGCTTTACTAAACTCTTCATTGAGATCGAATTCGAAGATGCTCTCTGAAGCAAATTGGCTAAAGCTTATATTTTCGTTAACTTTGTCTTCTTCCTTAAAATCATTGATAATTTTTTCCTCCTTTTTTTCATAAATGTCCATATTATTCTCTTTGCTATTATTGAGTGAATTATTGCTTTGATTTATATAATATTCTTGTCCATCATTATTAACAATATTCTGAAAAAGATCTATTTGATTTTTTTTATTATAATTATTAATATTTAAATTTTCTAATTTTATTTCTAAATCCTTATCTAACTCTTTATTTTTTTCTGTTTCTACTTGTTCTTTTTTCATTGGACCTTTTTCTTCATCTGAAAATGTCAATGGTGTTTCGGTCTCCTCTACATTAAGATCTACAAGCTTATCAATTGTTATTCTATTATTTAAATTTTTAAAATTTAAATCATTGTTTTTTTGTAAGGCACTATTTAGACCTATATTTGTATTATTTGAAGTTTTTATTATTTTATTATTTACTATATCGAAGGGATTTTTATTAGATATATTATTGTTATTAATAAAATCATTGCTATCTTTATTAACATTTATTTTAATTTCTTGATTTATGTTTTGTAAATTCTTAGAAGTGATATTAAAATCAGGTTTGTAACCTGTAAATTTGGAAAAAGGTTTCTCTTTGATATTAGAGCTGTTATTTGAAATAAAGAATTTCCCAGGTGTCGCAAGCAAATAATCATCATTTATATTATTTAAAATATTAGGTGTTATTAAAAGATAATTATCCACTTCTTTTTCTTTGTATTTGTCTGTAATATTTTTTTTTTCTTTAACAGCAGTTAAAAACGGATTAAAATTTGCATCTTTTAAATTGAAATTTTTCTTTTTCTCCTCTTGATAATTTTTCTTATTGTCATTATTATTATAAATATTATTTTCTAAATTTTTTAAAATTTCTTCTGCTTCATTTAAAATCTTTTCTTGCTTTATTTGAGCATTATTATTTCCTTCAGGTTTTATTTGGAGTTTATCATCACACACATTCATTTTATCTTGAATTATATTTTTTCCATTTATATCTCTTTTAATAAATTTCTCTTCATTTTCGATTTCAGGATCCAATATTTCATCTTTTTTGAGTTCTACATGGTTTTGTTTTTCATCTTCGGATGAAATCGATATTTGAGTGAAGTCTTTTTGTTTTAAAAAGTTTAAGGTATTTCTTTTAATGCTTTTTCTTTTTTTAGCAAATTTATTATTATTTTTTTCTGAAGTTCGTCTTGAACTATTAATTTCTGAAGTACCATCAATACTATCTATCTTCAAAAGATCTGACAATCCAATAGTGACCTTATTTGAAAAATTATTTTTTGTATTCATTTTTTCTTTGTTGTTGTTTGCAATATCTTCTATGTTATCATAATTTTTACTTTTGTTGACTATCTTCTTACTCTCATTTTTATTTATGCTGTCGAAAATTTTGTTGCCTTTTAAAAAGGCTGACTTCTTAATTTTTTCAGGGCTCAATTCTGTTTTGAATAATTCAAGCTTATTATTTTTGTTTAAATTATCATTTTTACCATCGTTAGCAAAAGCATTATTAAGATTCGAAATCGAATGGGGATTTTTTATAAGTATATTATTAGTATTACTTTGCTTAATGATATTGTTTGTATTATTTTTATCTACTTCATTTACTTTATTGTCTGTATTAATTTTCAGATTTTTCTGATTATTATTATTTAATAAAAGATTTTCATTTTTCTTTTGATTCGGATCTGATATTACTTTAGAAAAATTATTATGAAAATTTAAATTATTTTTAGTTTTATCATTAAAAAATTTATTATTGTTTTCAAACAAAAAAGATGTATCTGAACTAGAATCCTTTATATCACAATTTACTAAAGGGCCTAAAATAGTGACTCTATTCAAATTGTTATTGTTATTGGTATTAGAACTATTTTTATTATTCTGTTCATTTATTATATCAATATTTTTTAAATCATTTTCTTTTAAGTATTTTACATCTCTTTTGAAATTATCCGTGATTGTTAATTGATTATTAAAGTTAATTATATCCTCTGCAAAGGGGTTGTTTTTTATATTGTTTAACTTTTCTAAATTAAAATTGTTATTGAAATTAATATCTCCAATTGCAGAATAGTCAATCTCATCATTACTTTCAATCAAGCCCATATCCCTTGCGATAAGATCAATTGTTAGCCTTGGATTTTTTTTATTATTATTTGCATCAGTTGGCGCCTTTTTATTAATGGTATTATTAAAATCTCTTTTTATAACTTCTTCATCTTTTTCATTTTTTTTAAAATCCAAAATTTCCAAATTATTGGAAAATTCAGAATTTCTTCCAGGAATAAAATCTGATAATTCAAATAGTTTATCTGTCAAGTCATTTTCAAAGATCAAGTCTAAACAATTTAAATCTTTAAGATAATTTTACCTTGATTCGTAGTAGTGAAATTTTTTAAATCAAATAATAAGTCAGTGGATTCTTTTTTTAAACTTTTTTCAAAATCAATTGTTTTAAGATTTTTTTCAACATCTTGTTTATTTTTCATTTTATTATCCAAAGGATTATTTTTCATATTTTTATTTTCTACTTCAAATATTTTATTTGAGTTCGGGAAATTAACTTGACTGTTAATATTATTTTTTATTGGGAAGTTGAATATATTATTGCTCATAGATTTTTCTTTATCCTTTGGGATATTAAAAAAATCTGTTGGATCGATCAGATTTTTATCTTTCTTTATTAATTTTCCTAATGTAAGATCTTATATTAAATTAAGATTGATAAAAGATATATGGAAAAACTTAATATAAAAATAATCATTCATCAATTACCTTCATTTTTAATTTTTTCGTCAAGATTAAAATTATTAATTTGGTTTATTATTTTATTTGTATTATATTTATTTTGAATTGGATTATTATTTATAATCTTATTTTCTATTTTATTTCCGGCCTCGTCCCATCTATTAGCTTGAGGAAATTCATATTTATTAATCTTCGTCTCTTGCTGTCTTATGCATTGATTTTCCATATTTTTCAATAACCCAAAGTTTTTATTAATGTTAAGTTGTTGAATGCCTTTTAATGTTTAAAACTAAAAAAAGTATATATAATGTAAAGATCTTTAAAATAATAAATTATATAGAAATATTTTATTGCTTTACCTTCACTGAAATTTATATTTGTATTATTTTTATTAAACTTTTCCTTACTAATTTCTATGATATTATTTTTATTATTATCAGGATTATTTTTGCAAAATAAGAATTGATTAGTTACAGGACTAAATATTAAAAAAATATATACTCAATATTCTCCTTTTTTTTAGGTAATTTTTCCTCTTCTAAATTATTTTCATTGAACCTTGATATACTTGAATCACATTCTTCAATTGTTTTGTTATCTGTGGGGAAATCATTAGTTTGAAACTCTTTTATTTTAACTTCTCCCCAACTAATTCTTCTATTTTTTGAAGTGTTCTTATTGTTAGTCTGTAATATGCCTTTTGTAACTATTGATTTGTAGTTTTCTTCATTTTGTTGTTTCATTTTAAATTTGAATTTTAAATTGATCACTAAATTTAATTTTTTAAGTAAATTTCTTATAATTAATTTATTAAAAGTGATGAATGAAATGAAATAAAATCCTCATGTTAATTAACATTGAAAATAATAATTAAAATTCTCTCTAGCAATGTTCAATTGTAATAAGTTAAAATGAATTTAAAAATGTTAAAAAATAAAGTTAAAGTTTTTCAATTTTTCTTAGAATTTATTTAAAATGTCCAGATTTATTAGAATTATAAGATCAAGTTTTGAAAAGAAATGATCTTCTTTAGAAAGTTCTAAATAAAAATTACACTTGAGTAATTCCAAACTTAAATAATTTTAAATTTTTATAATCATGTTTTCAGTTTAATAATTGAAATAAAATTACTCTTTATCCTGATAAATTTTTAATGATATTTCTTTTCAATGATCATGAGGTAAAAAAATTTTAATTAAATTTTTTTGAGCTCTTAAATAGGATTAATAAAAAAATATATATATTTATTACACTTTAATAAAGATATAATTTATTTATTTATTTTTTTATGACATCGAAAAGCAAGTGTTCGTCTTCCAATAATTACTAATAATTAATTCATAATTTGAACATCTTAATTTTTGAAAATATATAATATTCTCAAAGAATTCTTGCCATTAAGAATTGCTTTTTAGATAAATGAGCATCTTTTATTTTCATGCTATAATCAGAATATATTTTTCTAGGCATCATTTCAAATATTTCAATAGTCCTTGGGGATTTCATTTGTACTTTTAAATAATCAGCCATATCCTAAAATAATATTATTTTAACGTAATTGTTTCATAGAAATAAATTATCAATTTTTCAATTAGTTTTAACTTATAAAAATATTAATTTCATTTTTAATTACTCCTATAGTGTCATCTGGATAAAACCTTCTTGTAAAAGTATGATCTCCAGTCTTAAAGCTAATGGTATAACAGTCAGGATCGTTTTCTTCTGGTTCCTTTTTTATATTTTTTTCAATATTTCCCATATATTCTTTTAGCGACATTTCTATAACCCTTTTTGTTTCTTCATCTAAATCATTATCACCAAAATTATGAAAGTCATCATGAAGCGATGTTCCTTGACCTTCGAAAGCTTTGAAATTTTTCACATCTTCCTTTTCATCTTTTTTATTATCGTCTTTTTTATTATTTTTTGAATTTTTTAAATCTCTAGCTTTAATAATATCTTCAATTGAAACCAATCTTTTTTCTTCACCATCAATGTATTTGTAAATTTCACTTTTCAAATCTGGTAAATGAGGAAGAGACTTTACAAGGAAATTAGTATATCCTACGTCGACCGTGCCTTGTATAAAAGCGCTTAAATAGAAGTCTGAAATTATCTCAGGTCCCGGTAAAGAATTAGTTGAGTTTAAATTGAACCAAATGCCTTCTATTTTTCGAATTGTGAACCAGTGACTAGAAGAATTGAACAAAATGGCCTCTACATCTTGGTTCAACATTGTAATTAATTTTTTTGTGTTTATCGAATTCAACTCTGCGCCATATATTTTTAAAGCTTCTGTAAGCACTTGTACATTGTAATTTCCATCATCATCAACATTTTCATTTGACTGTTTAATTTATTTAAGACAAAAACTTGATTCAATTAAATTTAGAAAATTATAACTTATAAATGAAAAATCGAATTTAATCTTATTATATTTTAAATATAAAACTTTAATTTAAAAAGCGATTGATATAAATAATACATTTGTAAAAGATCCCATTATTTGTCTCTCCATTTCATTTAAATTCAATCCAATTTCTGTTAATTGTCCCACATCATAAAATGGGCCTTGAAGTAAAGAATTTAAAGTATGCAATCCACAGAGTCTGTCGTTTTTTTGCTTTTCAAAATAAACTAATTTTCTTGGGAAAATTATTTTGTTTTCATTTTTATTCATTTTAATTTTAAATACATTCCAATTGATTTATTTAAATTAATATAAAATGAAGATTTTGAATATCAATAAAAATAATAGACTTGCATTCTTTTACTTAACTTTAATTACATTGAATTCATTAGCATATTCGATAAATTCACATTCCACTGATGATGCAAGCATAAATAAAAAAAATATTGAAGATTTTATTGAAAACATCGAAACCAAAATTCAGAATAAATCTAATTTAAGGAAATCCAAATCCAAAAAATATTTGAAAATGAAATCTGGAGACATTAATCTATCAAATAAACAAGATATATTTGAGGAGCAGATTCAATTAATTGAAAATATTTCTAAAAATCAAAATAAATCTGACTCCTTTATGTATGCAAGTTGGTTTATTTTTGTGCCCCTAGTGCTTTTAATCTTTATAATGACAATTCTTTCTATAGCTGGATTTTTAATTTTAATATTGAATTCTACTAACAGTAGTTCTTTAAATGAAAAAAAACCTTTTCATTCCAATCATTATAATAGGCTTAATGGGAATATTGATTATTCTAATCAAGATATCATTGAAATTTTAAGACAAAAAAGAAATAAACGTAAAAAGAAAACAAATTCAAATTTTAAACCCGAGCCTGAACCAGAAGCTATCTTATTGACGATGTAAGTTAGTTTCTAGGTATCTAAATAAAAACAATTCATCAACAATTTTTATCATTCAATTAAAACATATAAATATATTTTGATTCTTTTCCTAAGTGATCATTTGCTTATTAAAAATAACAACTTTTATATTTGAAGAAAAATACAGTATATTCATTCTTTTTATTATATTTACAATTTATTTATTCTTAGTAATGATTAATAACATCTATTTTTTAATAAAAATGTATTCTTATATAATGATTCAAGTTATTAATTATTATTAAAGAGATATACTATAATCATAAACTTTTTAAATTCAATATTTTTTTGAAGAGTATGATAATAAATAAATCGATTCTATGATTAAATTCATTTTTTAATTAAATATTAAAAGTTTAATAA
>Ga0194116_10005733_pt1 | contig 13536 bp, 11 predicted proteins | sample TA2MahsurfametaG_4_FD_148617 | JGI IMG/M metagenome (GOLD analysis project Ga0194116, IMG submission 148617) | Freshwater microbial communities from Lake Tanganyika, Tanzania - TA2015008 Mahale S9 surface | ecosystem: Environmental > Aquatic > Freshwater > Lake | place: Tanzania: Lake... | reverse complement strand
CGCCGCAAGCGCGCGCACGATCTTTTTGTTCACACCGCCACAAAGGACTGATGTGATCGCCCATTCCCGGACAGTCTGATAGGTTCAGAGGAACCAGGAGACTGTCCGCGAATGGGCGATCACATCAATTATCGAACAGCTTCTTTATAAGTTTATCTGCCACTTTCGAATTTCCGAGTCGTGCTGAGTTCTGCGCAATGCGCAATGCTGAGATGGGATTCCAGGGGGCAAGTGTTACTGCGATCGAATATTGCATTTCTGGTGGGAGTCTAAACCATTCGTTCTGAATAAGTTCAATCGCTTTTTTAAGTTCAAATTCACCATCTGGCGTAGAGATTCGATTCCAAAAGATTTGAAATGCCAGGATGCTTTTGTTTCGCGAATTCTCAGCATCAAGAAGGAGCTTATGCAGGTCGCGATCGAGTTTATGAAGCCTCTTCCGATCTTGTAGCGAGTACCAATCCAGGTTGGCACTACCCATTTCTTTTCGCAATTCCATGATCGATAGTATTTGTTCCACAGGATTACTTCTCTTCTTCAATCGCTCTGCTTCTTCAAATGCCTCTTGAGCGAAATTATCAAACTTTTTTTGCTCCAAAAGTGGTAATAGGTTGGTGGAGAAGGTCTTTGCAAATTCTTCCTCGGCCTTTGTCATTGCGGTTGAAATGTTTGGATTTGGAGATGATTTTTCGATAACTGCTTTTGATGCAGTTAGCACGTCTCGAACTCTGCTCGGTGATGTTTTCTCGTAGCGACCGCTAGGAACCTTGTTGAAAAAGAACGAAAGTCCCAGAACTTTGCCGTCTGTTGCGTATTCGAACTTAAGTGCATCATATTTTGAGTCAGAAAAATGAAAATAGAGTCCGTTTGACCAGAGTAAGTCTTTTACAACTCCATCGTAGTTAATTTTAAGATGGTTTTTTTCAGAAAAGATTTTTACTTGTTGGCCATCCTTGGAGCGGTAGGTTCCCAGAAGATGGTTTCCATCCACTTTTTTTAGGTTGATGGGAAATGCACGTTCGAGTTCTACCTCATCTTGAAGTAATACTAATTTGGGGCGGAGATTTGCGTCGGTCCAGTTGAGGCGTTCAAGTTTTAACTCCACCCCGACACCATAGGTGTTGCGGGTCGTGAAAAAAACTGGGCGCAACTGGTCTTGATACTTTTGCCACAGGCATTTTCCGTCTGAGGCGAGTTGGATGCTGTATGGCGTGCTCCCGAAGGTGTAGACACCAGCAAGGCCTGTAATATGGATGCTGTCACACACTTGGTAGCCTGGATGAAGGTTCTGCTCATCCATGTTGCTGAGGTAGTATAAAACGTCCTGGGCGATTTTTTTTGAGTAGGTGGTTGAAGCATTGGCAAGCACAACCACACCTAGATTTAGCTCTGGTATCATTGCCAAGCTATGCTGATAACCAAATAGGTTGCCGTCGTGATGGGCGAGTGTGACCTCTACTCCCTTTTCTTGTGGTCGTTTTGTCGCACGCAGCTCTGCCGTGTTTTTCTTTTCGATAAAGAGACCCATGCCATAGGGGGTTTCTCCAGCACCTGTGCGGACTTTCGAGAGCTGTTGGAAATAGATTTTCGCAACTTCAGATTTTTTGTTGTTCTCGGATAAAAGATACAACATCCACTTTGAGAGATCGTTTGCATTGGAAGCCAGACCAATGCCTCCTTCAAAGCAAGTCGTGTAATTTTTCTCAATGGGTTTGAAGTGGGTGTCCATGATGATTGAAGATGCAATCGTTTTTGGTAACTCGTCACACTTGCTAACGATAAAAGAATTGATCATCCCAGCGGGCACGAGTATGTTTTCTCTGATGTACTGGCTGTATGTCTTTCCCGTTATTTTGGTAATAACTTCGGCAAGCAAAATATAACCAGCATTTCCGTACTCTCCCGCTTTTAATTTTTTACGACCAGCCTGATTTAAAATGAGTTGCAACGCTTCTTGCTGGCTGAGACTTGGCTTCTTTGGTTCGCGCGCGTCCATGAGTACATCTGGCGATACCAGACCATCGGTGTGTCCAAGAAGATCGGCAATCTTGATTCCGTTTAATGGCTCCGGCACTTTGATGACTGTTTCAATTGAGTCGCTGAGATTGAGTTTCCTTGATTCAATCAGTTGGGCGATGGCCCAGCCTGTGAATTGCTTCGTAATTGAAGCCGTGTGGAGTAGGTCTGTGGGTGACATGAGTGGAGTAACTTCGGGTTTTCCAGTTGAGCCAATGGCGCTTTGGAAAATAGTCATGCCATTGTGAACAACGCCGACCTGGATTCCACCATACCCTCGATAGGTTTCGCTGAGATAGGCAGGTATGCTTTTTGCGGCCGCCTCTGAGACCTGTGTGATATCTTTTGCCCTTGCATTATTCTGCATTTCAGAAGCTGCAGCTGCTAATCTCATGTTTGAGGCTTGGGCTGAGCAGGTGAAACTCAAAATAAGAGAAAACAGATAGGGTGTAATTCGCGGTACTGGGAATGAACATGAAATCATAGGTATTCTTTCCACCGGTTGTTCTAGCTCGGTTGTGCTCAGTTCTGTCATGGCACCTTTGGTTTAGAGGATTTTCTGGTCAGGCCGATGCCCCTATTGTTCTACCTCGGATGCTCATTGGGGCAAATTTTTTGGGAAAATTGCTCTATCTTTTTGACAAGAGGAATCGTGGTTCAGATCGTGACGAAAGTTTTTCGAAAGATTTAGACAGTGGCGATGTTTTTGATTTTGCGATGGATGACCCTCAGGCAAGTGTGGAGCGTGGGCACTCCCTTGAGTGGATTGAGGTTGTACTTTTCTGCAATGGGTCCGACTCTAGTGAAAAGGCGGAATCGTTGAACAGTTTTGCTAGCCTGTCTTCGGACGAAGTTCTTTGTAACGTAAAGATTCTGAGCGCGGTGCCAGATTTTTTGCGGCATAAAGATTCTTCGGTGCGCATGGCTGCGCGGGCTGCGGTGTTGGCGCACAGTGAGCAAGTTGCCAATATTCGGCCTGATGTAACTCTTGTGTGGCGGAAAATGGTCGAGGATTTACTGAGCCATGACCGGCGCACGAACCGCTTTGTGCATGCCTATCCTCAAACGCTAGCTGTCTTGGACTGCCTTTCTGCAGTCGGAAAGTGGACGATTCACGAAGACAAAGATGAATTGGCGCGTTTTTTTCTCTACCTGGAATTGGAATCTCATATCGCAACAGGACGAAAAGATTTTTCGAATCTTGCAACAGATTTTATAGATTTTTGCGGCTATACTTATTTTGTAGATTTCTATCCCAACGCCATCGATTACATGTTGCAGCTGCTGGAGGGAGAGTGCCTTCCTCAATGGGAGAAACCTTACCACAAAGTTTTTGAGCGGCTCTGCAAATTTAGGCAGCACGATCGGATAACGCAGATTCTTTTGTCCGCGGTCGTTGGTGGTGATTTGGGAAGGGTTGATTGGTTCACACGTAACTTGTACCCAAATCTGTTTGAGTCTTACCTGGAGTACGAACGTGCACTTATCGAACTTATGTCGAGTGCCGCAATGCCCCAAGAAATTCGGGAAAATGCTCTGACTGCTATGTTGTTCATCAGTGAGGATTTCCTTTCACGGAGAATCTATTTTTCTGATTTTGTTCGGGTTGTCAGAGAAAGTTTCGATCAAGATACTTTGAGGATGCTTTTGCTCTCCGATTCTCATCCAAAGATTTTGAGGATGGTGACATCTTCGGTGCGCTTGGTTCGCTAGCGCCCAGAGTATTATTGCCACATCGTTAAAACAAAAAGCCCAAGCACTTCTTGTGCTTGGGCTTTACATGGCGGAGAAGGGGGGATCCAGACCCCTCGGCTATAACCACCCAATCGCACATCATTTTTCCAACAATCACAGGCCCATCCAGAAGGCACGACATTCACCGACAGTCACGATGAGTCACGTTTGGTCACCCACGCTGAACGCAATTGAACGCAATTTGGAAGGGGAATTGAACGCAGATTGAACGCAATTCGAAAATGCAGGGCAGAGACAAAGGCATTCGAACAAAATCAGATTGCATTGGCTAATTGTTTTTTTGGACGTTTTACACCGGGAAACGCCGTGGGCTCTCGTATCCAGAGCTCTTTATTATTCCATACCACAGAGCATTTCGACAACAGAGAAATAATTTTTAACCTCTGGTGGTAAACGATTCCAATCATAATTGGCCAATGGAACCAGCTTTTTTAAAACTTTGTCGTATACAACATATCGGCCCACCTGCTTGTAAGGATAACAGCCGTAGTTGTCGACGTTCTTAAAATAATGAGTTGCTTCCCTGCGAGTCGCTTCTTCCATGAGCCAAGCAAGCGCTTGATCTCGGCGAGGATGATTCAAGTTTGTTCTGAAGTAGCAGTAGACATTCGCGAGATGTTGGTCACAGAGATTTTTCCAGAGTTCTACTTTTCCATCTTCAATTGTCCAAAGCCAATCTTCAAACTCACAGTGTTTGCTCATGAACTGAATCACCTGTTTCTGAAAGACGCGGCCGGCTCTGCGCCTACCTAACGAATCAGCGCAGAACCGGCCAGATGAACAACGAGAGTCAATGCCGCTTCATAGTCTTCACTTGCTCATCTTCCTCTTCGGCTGTCTCAAAGTCCGCTTCAACGGTTTGCGAGTCTAGGACCATCTTTAGATGGCGAGCGGGAACTGAATTCGAGTCAATGGCGTTCGTTATGGAATCAATGAGCTCGGTGAAAGAGTCTTTCATGCTTTGAACCCGCGCGAGTCGTTTTTTGCAGCTCAAATTAGCACTATTGCGATCCTTTTCGATCTGCTGCAGTTCATCGTTGATATCAAGGTTCGTTTTTTCAATTAACTCCTGAAAGCGAGTCGAGTTAAAGTATTTGAGAATCATGATCTCGGCCGACTTGGAGGTATTGCCATGTGCAGTGAGGGCTAATCGTCTTTCATGAAGATAACGGATGCAGGGAATTAAGGATTCAAACAGATGCGCAGGTATGTACCGAACATCTTCCGGGAAATTCTCTCTTTGTTTCTCACTGGGAGGGGCGTGCGATATGATAATACCTAGCGAAGCGCCGCGCTTCTCCATGTCATTTTTGAGTTTCGATGGGAAACTCGAGTCAAAGGTTTTGGTATTTTTAACCTCCCAATAGATTTTGCCCATTTCTACGCCGCGCGCATTCGTCACGGAATGGAGAATGTCTGCTCCATTTTTTCCTTTTGAAGCACGCTCGAACTTGTCTTGCGGGTAGCTTTCCCTCAGAAACTTTTCAACACGGTCTTCAAACACCTCTCCTCTGATTTGTTGTGAAATTTGATTCCCCGAAAGATGAGCTGTGTCGATTTTCTTTTTCATGTTCTGAAAAAGCTTTTCTTTCTCCGCGAGCTGCTGTTCGTGAGTGGATTTGAGTTTCTGAAGTTCGTCTGCGTGCTTTTCATCGGCCTCGAGTTTTGCTCGAGCGAGTATTTCAGACTTCTGCTGGTCAAATTCCGTTTTTAGTTTCGTAAGCTGTTGTCCAAGGTCTTCAGACACTTTCTGTTTTGCGCTCAATTGAGTTGCCAGTTTGGCGAGTTCATCTTGAGCTGCTGCTTCGGCCTTCTTACGGGCTTCGCTCAAGAGCTCTTTTTCTTTCTCCTTCCTCCAGTTCTCCATTAAAAGTTTGTTTTCGGATTCAAACGCTTTTCGAAATTCCTCTTTCATCTGTGCTTCGTGGGTTTTCAGAATTGAGCTGAAATCGAAGGATTGGTGACAATGGGGGCAGCAAATAAGGTTCTTATTTGAGTTGCTCATAAAAGCTCCAGTAACATAATGGTGGTTCATAAAAGAGACGTAAGGCTAAAAAACAACGACGAGACGGCGAATGGTGGTCCTGTGGTTGCGCTCAGGTGATCAGGATTCTGTTGCATAAACGCCCTCCTAGTTTCCAAAAAAAAATTCCGGCGCCCTGTATGACAAAAGTTACAAACCATAATTGCGTTGTTTACCGACTGCGTATTTGCCCCTTCCACGAGATGGAGAATACCTGTGGCTTGTTGAATCAAAGGGATGTCGAGAGATAGTCGATGACTCTTTGGACGCTGATGGTTACTGCGTTTATAACCGACTAAAACTAATAGAAAAAATAAATATTATCGAGGTGATTGAAAAATTTTTCGCAACTCACCATTCGAACCAAATCGTTGCTTCCAGAACGCTGGTAACTTTTGTCTAACCTCGTGGAGGTGAACGAGCATGAAAGACCGAGAATACTGCAGAGAGTTGAAGAAGCTTCTTAACAGATTGCTGATGGAAAAAAGCATATGTTTTGTGACTCTAAAATACGACTTTGGCGAACCGTCTTTCAGGGCAATTGAAAGAATGCGCATTTACCAGAGCACAGAACAAGACGCTGTGAAGTATCTGTTGGGTCAGCAGAGAAATAATTATTCTCTTTATCGAGATTACGAAACTTTAGTCACTTGGCTTTTTAAGGATCGGCAATACAGATTCGGAATGAATATGGATGTTTTTCAACGGAAAGACGTTTCTTTTCAGTTTGCGTTAGAAGACTTCGTCACTCAGTATCTGAATTGTTACGATTCCCGGATCGATTGGAAAGGAAAGAAGCAGTTTCAAGGAAAGGCCAGAATTAGGATCAGTCTGAAAGGAGGGATTCTGCAAGTCAGTTACAAGATGTTGTAATATCGTCGCTTTTTTTAACTGTAACTTTTGTCTAACATCGCGATGGAAATAATTCATCAATGTCTTGTGAAGGAGGTTACTTAGCCATGTTTATTTGGGCAGGAAGTGCTGATTACTATTGGCGACTTAAAACTGAGTTTCATGATTCCCGGACATGGGACAAATTCATACATGATACGCGTCGGCTTATCTTCTCTCAATCGATAGTTTGGCCTGATATCAATGATGATGACAAGATTAAGCAAATGTTGCTTGGTATCAACCCGCTTATATCGGGTGTGCGAGACTATTCTGGACGCTTCATCTGATGTAACCCCCTCAAACAGGGATCATGTACTTCGTAAGAGCGGCAAGTTTTGCTTGGGCCAAAAAAAATCGTGAAAGAAAATTTTTATATGGAACAATGATACCGAATCAGGCGATACTATTGCTCAGTGTTCATTGGCTAATGATGATATCGAGGGGGCTACAAATGGGAGTGATTGCTGATTTTGATTTTGTTCAAGAGAATGGAAAGAGCGAAAAGGGAGAAATAGCCTTCAACTCATATATGCACGGTGAGCATGGTAATAAATCCCTTGAAGGGGCATTGAGGTACCACTACAATCTGCCTGAAGGTGTAAGTCTTAAGATTGTTCCACACGGAAAACCGAATAAAAACCGAACACTAAAAGGCCATTTTGCAGATAATATCTTTGAATTGATTTGTGATGGAAAGAGTTATTGGGTGTTGTCTGAAAGTGCCGAGAAACTTGATAGATCTCATTATTCTAGGGCGTTGGATTATTATTCTGATCTAGAAGGTTACAAGTTTGATGTGATTATTTATTTCTTTGATCTTCTTTCTGAAAAGAAGGAAACCTTTTTTAGAAATGTTGAAAGAACGAAATTTTCAACAGATGTAGATGTGATTTACTTTCGTACTCATTACAAAGTCGATAATTTGGTATGCTTCGAGATTGACGAAAAATCTTCAAGTATGATGAGAGCAAAGATATTGAGGATGAACGAGTCCAAAGTTCGCTTTAGAACCGTAGGTGAGGAAGTGCCTTTGTTAGATTTCCTGGAAAAACAATACGGGGTAGGCAGAAAAGCCTTCAGTAGCGGTGACAATAAGAAAGATAGAATTGAGCTGGAAGTTTGGGACCAAAATCACAAGAAATGCTCCGCTGAAATTCGATACGAGCAACGCGGAGTTCGCGCTGAGGTATTGACCGATGATCGTCAAATTGAGAAGTTCAGGAATCAATTGTCCGACATTTACTCAGACAGACCATTCATTCCGATCGATCAAGTAAGAGATAATGAAGACTTTGTAATTGTAAGTAATGATAGGGAAGACTTTTATAAAAGTCGTCTTGTAAAACTCGATTTTCATTCGAAGGTTGATACTATCAAAAAATGGATCAGAGAGTGTGGCGGTCTTGAATTTGTTGATGCGTTAAGGGGGTATACTTGCGATAACGGGCGTTTTATGTGCGTTTACTATGCTCCGCTGTTTGTGCAAATTTGCGAGGTTTTAAAGGGCAGAAAAAAAGCATCATAACAGTTAGAAGTTAACCCATCGGAAATCGAACCCGAAGTACTTCCTTTGGGGATGGCTGGGAAACTCTTTTTGTACCCGAGATTGTGGAGTTGCCCCGTTAAGACCGACTATCCCGCGTTTAGTTCCATTTGGCCCGTCAAAACTCAGCCGCGCTCCGCTCCTGATGAGTGGTTGTGTTGGAACATTCATTAGCGGGGGAGCATTGAAAGCCTTCGTTTGTTAGCAAATCGAATGGTTTGTCTGAATTGATTTTGTCTTTTTACCCTTCTGCAAGCGCTTGTTTCCACATTGCTTGCACAAAAGCTTCGCATTGGCAGGTTGGAATAATGTTTCTGAGAATTTCTGTGAAGCTATCTTTCCCAACGGACGTTGCCAATTGGTTGAAATAGAAGATTCTGCAATTCAGGAATAAGCCATTAGCCGTATCTTTATTTGCGTTGGAGTTGGTCTGTTCAACCCATTGTTGATCGTGCCGCAAACATAGGTACCAGGTTCGGTGAATTGGTCTACGTTCAACAAGTACTTGATACGCTGAGGCTAAAGTATATTCATCAGTTGTGTGACCAAGAATTGATGGCATAAGACCAGCAATTTTTTTACCATTATGTAATCTTGCTGGATTTTTTCTGCAGAAGTTGAGGAAACTTGCAGGGGATCTGACGAGCCCAGTCCTGCCGGCCTTGACTTCAATTGCATAAAGATCGTTTCCGACATTCATTACCACATCGATTCTGTGCTCAGGGTCTGTCTGATATTCATTGACCGTGAAAGGTTGTGAAACAGACGTTGTTGCAGGTGGTAGAAAATCAATTAATTGTTCTCGGTTAAGAGTTATTTGATTACCATCTGTATTGATATTTATTCGGTATAGGGGAATTTCAGCTTTTCTCTGCACTGTTATTAGCTGAGCGACAAGGTCTTCTGAAATAGCTCTAAAAATATTCTCAAGCAATCTGCTCTGTCTTTCCTCTTCCATCTCAACCCCTCTCTTTCTGCAATCTTTCCTTCACACACTCCGGAGCTAAAACTTCAACATACTTTCCGCGTTCTAGGAGCCACCAAATCAGTTCGATGTTGTGCGGGATGGTGGCCGTGATTTCGAAATGGTCATCTGTTAAATTCATCACCCTCTGGTCTGCGCTGAGTTTGCTTTCCAGCAGGTCTGCGCACTCGCGGCGGTTCAGTCGCAAGTGCAGTTGAACCGTGCGTGGTTCAAATTGAACGTTCATGTGGCCATCGGAAATGAACTTCTTGAGTTTGAAGTCTTTCGGATAAGCAAGGTCGCTTTCAACACGCAGTTCGGAAATTCGATTCACATTATAGTTTCGGTCACGTTGCGACTCCGGAATGCGAACCACGAGTGTTAGAATGCCCGAACGGTCAACAAGGCCCAACGGTTCGCAGACCTCAACCCGATGCTTCTTCTTCCCCTTGGGTTGATAATCGAAACTCAATTGCTTGTTCTTGGCCAACGCCTCGAGAATTGTTTGCAGTTGGGGTTCGTCAATCGCCGGTGGGATGAGTTGAAACCCACGCGGGTAAACCTCAATGCGTTCAAGAAGCCGCTGATATCGGACGTTGGATCTTCGGGCGATAATTTCCTCTGCTGCATTGAGAAGAATCTTAAGACTCTCTACCTCTCGCGCGGGAATTAGCGTTCCGAAATACCGTTGGGTCAACTTCAGGGCGAATGCGAGCTCTGGGCTCACCTGAACAATGTCCTGTACTCCTTTTTCGTACCAATAGGTAAAGGGTTTTCTGCGGGTGTTGGATTTGATTCCATTCAACGGAAGAAAATGTTGCTTGTGTTCAAGCAGTCCCTTGATGTCGTTTCCGACCTGCTCTTCGCTGATTTCAAAATCTGCTTCTTTGAGCTTTTCGCAGATTGCTTCGCGTGTGAGGGGATTTTCCCTGTTTGCCCCTTTGAGGATCTCAACCAGATAAAGAAGTCGCAGTGCGGTTTCGTTAGATTTGCGTTGTGGCACCTGCGCTCCTTTCTCTCGGGAGGCTTAAGACTCATCATTTGTCTGCATTCACCGCCGCAGCGACCCATTCGCACAACGAACATTCTTCACCAGACAAAGGAAGTTGATTGCTCGTGAGACTTTTTCGGATGTCCAAAAGTTTTCCCGGAATCCATGAGTCATCGAGCGTGTGATCCAAAATGATCGTCTCGAATTGGAGTGTGTTATTAAATGCGTCTGGCGAAGTCTTGGCATTGGCGTAAACAAAGTAACCTTTTTTATGAACTTTGAATCCCGTTCCCTTTAAGATCCAGCCGTAGATTTCGAGTTGGCGCTTGTATGACTTCCGGTAATCTTCATCGAGCGTGATTTGTTTTGGAGTTGATGTGGCTTTGTAGTCGACAACAATCAGTTCGTTCTGCGGGTCGACCCACACATCATCCAGTTTTCCGCAGATTCTGAAATTTGACTCCGGATCAAGACGATTGAGCGCGTCGTTCTTGTTCCGCCAATCCTCGAGGCTATCGTGCGAAAAGGGAATGGCGTCTATTTTGTATTCGGCCACATGCGGATGTCTGGTCTTTTGCGCGCGATGCAGATCAAATTCCTTCTTCAGCAGCGCATCAACCGCGTTGTTGAGAGTGAAGGGGAATGACTTTACTTTTGAAATTCCCCTGCGGATGTTGAGATAAAAACACCGCGGGCAGCGAACGAAGTCTTCAACACCCGTTCGGCTGAGATTAAATGGTTCAGTTGAATTTGGGTCGAATTTTTTTCGTGACAAACAATTCTCCGTTTAATTCCGTTTTTGGAATGCCTTGGAGTATCGGCTGTTCCTGTCATCCGCTTGAGCCCAAACGCTCCTTTTTAACTCCCCAGAAATATTTTTCTTATTCAAAATAAAACCGAGCGGAGACGGTTTGTTACAGCTAAACCAAGGAAGCTCGTTACGACCTACTCTCGACTATCTCTCGACACCCCCGTGCGAATAGTTCCAAAGAGGAGGGAACTGCCATGGCTCAAAGTGGGTCGAGAAAATACAGTGATGCTCATATGCGCAAATACATGCGCAATCGCAGGAAGAACCAATTGGTTCCGCAGACGTCGGGGAATGATGAACTGCAACGGTACTACCAGCAGTGCAGCTTGGTGTTGATTGCAGGTGCCGCGGGGTGGATTGATGGACACTCTGGCTGTCTCTTAGGTGATTCGCACGGTTTAGCTCATAGTCATCGAAAGTTTCTCCAAGCAGGTTTAAGTGAAAGAGAGGCTACGTGTTTGGCATATATCTGCAATGAGTCTGAACATGTTGATGGTGATACATTCTTTTCTGAATTCGCAACTATTATTGCAAAGTACACAGATACCCTGAGTATCAAAGAACCCCCACTTCGCGCAGCAATGGATGCATTGAAAGAGAATTTCGAGCGGTATTCTTCGGCACCACAAACACCCCTGCTGCCCGCGGAATTGAAAACTGTTCTGGAGGAGGTGACTCGACAGCTGTCTCTGACGGACGTTGAGCGAGATGTCTTTGCAATATCGATGATACTTTCTCTGGTGCGGTGCAGCTTTTCGCACTTTGCAGTCAACCTCTCCGGGGTCACGCCGCGCCTCTGCGCTGCTGTGATTGCAAAACTCACAGGGCATCCCGAGCAAGCTGTGTTGAATGTGTTTTCTTCCGCAGGGACTCTGGCCCGCGTGGGTATCCTCGATGCCGAGGACTGCTTGGAGGGTGAACACCTGAAAGACTTTCTCAGATTAGGGGAACGGTTTCGGCGTTGGGTCGCGGAGGAAACAGCGAAAGAGAATCCACAATACGACCTGCTGACTCAGGTGTCTCAGACGCAGCTCGAGATGTCTGATTTCGACCATCTTTCTGCCGAGCTCACTTTGGTTCGCAAAATACTTTTGGGGGCAATGAATGAAGGCAAACGCGGCATCAACATTTTGTTTGTTGGACCGCCGGGAAGCGGGAAGTCGGAAATTTCAAAAGTGATCGCCAATGCCGTTGAGGCAAAGCTCTTTCAAGTTGATTACATTGATGCAGCAGGAAGCCAATTATCCCTTGATGCCGCCGAACGGCTCAAGTCCTACAACTTGGGTCAGCGCCTCCTGGCCAAGGCCAAAAACTCATTGTTGCTCTTTGATGAGATTGAAGACGTTCTTGATGATTCGAGTTTTTTAATGCCCAAAGGGCTGACACGATCGAAGGCATTCACCAACAATCTTCTTGAAACAAATCCAGTGCCGACCATCTGGGTGGCAAACAGGTTGCGCCGCATGGATCCTGCGTGGCTGCGACGGTTTTCGTTTGTTCTCGAGGTGCCTGTTCCACCACGCCCCGCGCGTGAGCGCATCCTGAAGCGGATTTTCGCTGGGCTGAAACATCCAATCAACATTTCAGATGAAATGAAAAGGCGGATTGTGAATGTAGAGAGTCTATCTGCCGGACAAATCAAGGTTGCACTCAACGCATTGGATTGCGAGCAGATGGCGCAAGATGAGGGTGTTCTTGATGACCAACTGGAGATTCTGCTGCGCGAACCATTGCGTCTGGCGCACGGCTTGAATGGTCTTCCTAAAGCAGGGCGGTATCAAATGTACGATATTGCATACGTGAACGCAGGAATCATGAACGTGGGTCATGTGGTGGATGGAATCGAGCGCAATCCACGGGCGCGCATTCTGCTTTCTGGACCACCAGGAACCGGAAAGACTGGTTTTGCTCACCACGTTGCACAACGCCTTGGCAAGCCGCTGCTGCGACGCACAGCGGCCGATATTCTAGGTTCTTTTGTTGGCGAAACTGAGCGTGCGATTGCAGCGATGTTTGCAGAGGCAGCGCGTAATGACTGTGTGTTGCTTTTGGATGAAGCCGACGGCCTAATGCGCAACCGGCAGACTGCCGTGCGACAGTGGGAGGTGACTCAGGTCAACGAATTGCTCTCGCGCATGGAAGATTTTGAAGGGATATTTTTCTGCAGCACAAACCATTCGGAGAACTTGGATCCGGCAACAATCCGGCGGTTCCTCTTCCGCCTTGAATTCAATTATCTCAACGAAGAACAGGCTGTCTCGCTGTTACAAGCTCACGTCAAAAGTGATTGCTCTTTAGATCAACTGGCATCCGCCAAAGAAACATTGCGACACATGCAGATGCTCACCCCGGCGGATTTCAGCAACGTGCAAGAGCGACTCAAATTCCTAGGTGTTGAATCGAGCCTTGAATATTTCCTCGAGCACCTCAAGCAAGAGGTCGCTGCAAAACTTGAAGAAAATAATCGCAAAGTTGGATTTGGAGGTGCGCAATGAGTTCACAACGGTGGATAGACAAGAAGGTTGTGCGTGTGCGTTCT
>Ga0194116_10005732_pt1 | contig 13537 bp, 22 predicted proteins | sample TA2MahsurfametaG_4_FD_148617 | JGI IMG/M metagenome (GOLD analysis project Ga0194116, IMG submission 148617) | Freshwater microbial communities from Lake Tanganyika, Tanzania - TA2015008 Mahale S9 surface | ecosystem: Environmental > Aquatic > Freshwater > Lake | place: Tanzania: Lake... | reverse complement strand
AATTAACTGCTCCTCCTAGTGAAGTATCAGCATTCAGAACATTAACACTATATGCTACGACATTTAAACAATTAGATTGTCTAGTTGAAGTTGATAAAAATGAAATCGATTTTTATTATAAATGGTTGAGAGATAGATATGCTCTAGATTTCGTAAAACAATTTGTATATATAGGCGAAACTACAGGTTTTAGACTTCAATATTCAAGAATAAAAAAACTTACATATAATAATTTAAATGACTTGATTTTTGTAGTTTCCATGATAAAATAACATGATGGATACACTTTATATAACGGTTGGATTGCCTGGAAGTGGTAAATCTACCTACGCAAAAGAATTTATCAAGGGAAAAGACGTTGAATACCTTAGCAGCGATGAACTACGAGCTGTATATGGCAAAGACGAGACTGACCAAACAGTTACTCCAATAGTCTTTGGTCACATTAAAAGAAAGGTTGACGAATTTCTAAAAAATGGTAAAAATGTCCTGATTGATGCGACCAACGTCAATCTTCGTGAACGAAGTGATTATATTAACACCGCCAAAAAGTATGGTGTAAAAGTAGTTGCTCTGGTCTTCAATATGGACCGTCAAGGTCTAATTGATAGAAACAAGAAACGTGGTGAACAAGGTGGTAGAGTTGTGCCTGATTGGGTAATTGACAAAATGCTTAACAAATATCAAAACCCAGACTTTAATGAGGGATTTGATACAATTATTTATGTTTGAAAGACCATTGAAACTCACACATTGTGAAAATCATAAAGTATATTTTACATCGGATACTCATTTCGGTCATGTCAATATAATAAAATATTGTAACCGTCCATATAAGACGGTAGAAGAAATGAATGAATCGTTAATTTATAACTGGAATAAAGTTGTTAAGAAGAATGATATTGTATATCATTTGGGAGATTTTTGTTTGGGTAAAATAGACGAATTTGATTCCTATTTTAATCAATTAAAAGGCAAAATTATATTAATTGAAGGCAATCATGACCGCAACGCTAATAAAAATAAACATAGATTTCATGAATACCACACAGGATATATTGAAGTAAATGTAGATGGTTGGCCTATTGTTTTATCACATTACGCAATGAAAGTATGGAATAATAGTCATAATGGCGCATTTCATTTATATGGTCATAGTCACGGAACATTACCAGACGATATTCAAAGCATGAGTTTTGATGTAGGGGTCGATTGTCATAATTTTACCCCAATTTCAATAAAACAAATTGAAAAAATAATGGAGAAAAAAGAACCGAAATTGAAATTTTAAATGTGTTGACTTTTTTTAATCCGAGTGGTATAGTTAACCTATGATTAATTGTAGATGTGGCAACGAAATTCATCCAGAGCGTTATGCTTTGGGTTACAAAATTTGTTTGAAATGTGGAGACAAGTCTGCTTCAAAACAAAAACCTTATGGTTATGTTCACTATGGTCATAAGACTGCGGGGTCAATCGTAATCACCAGTAAACGTGGTTTTGATAATTACATCAAGGTGTCTTACAGAATGAATAAGGGAAGCAACATGGGATACGCTTCAAGATTGACTACTTCATTTTAATTATTGACTTTTAGAAAACTTTGGTAAGATTAAAAGAGTACAAAAAAGGATAATTATGAATCGTAAATTAGCAAGTGTAGTTAAAATTATTGATATTCAGCCTATTCTTAATGCTGATGCCATCGTGGTAGCTAAGGTAAAGGGTTGGAATGTAGTTATCAAAAAGGGAGAATTCAAGGTGGGCGATTTGGCTGTTTATTATGAGATTGACAGCTTTCTGCCAATTCGTCCACATTTTGAGTTTCTACGTAAGAGCAGTTACAAGCGTATGGGCAACAGCGAGGGGTTTCGTTTGAAGACCATCAAGTTGCGTGGTCAAATTAGTCAAGGTCTGTTGACATCTATTCCTGAGGGTATTTTCAATCCCAAGGAAAATGATGATTTGACTGAAGCTCTTGATATTGTCAAGTATGAACCTCCAATTTCTGCTCAGTTGGCTGGTAAGATTAAGGCAATATTTCCTAGTTTTATTCCAAAGACTGATGAAACTCGTATTCAGAACTTTGAAAGTGAATTTGGCTTTTTGCCTGTTGGTGAGAACGCCTATATTACTGAAAAGTTGGATGGCACCAGTTTTACTTGTTATTTCAAGGATGGCGTATTTGGTGTGTGTGGACGTAATTGGGAGTTGACTGAAACTGTTGATAACAGTCTATGGCGTATGGCTAATATGCTGGAGTTGAAGGATAAGTTGACCAAATACGGCAAGAACATTGCTTTACAGGGAGAACTAATTGGTTCAAATATTAATGGTAACTTGTATGAAATGAAGGATCACGCTTTGTATTTCTTTACGGGTTATGACATTGATAAGGGTCGTCGTATGTTCTTTGATGAACTGGAGTGGTTGTTGTTCTGTCTTGATTTGAAGATGGTTCCGATCATTGAAAAGTATGGATTTGTGTTGCCAAACAACAATCTTGTTGATAACATGCTTAAGTATGCTGAGGGCAAGAGTGTGTTGAACATGGCTGTTGATCGTGAAGGAGTCGTGGTTCGTGGACTTGAACGTGAGTTTAGTTTCAAGGCTATTAGCAATATCTACCTTCTTGGAAATAAGGAATAATTCGTGGAATCACTTCAATGTTGGTGAGGTTTAGTATAGTGATGGTAAGGGAAAAATCGTAAAAAACAATTGACTTTTTTTAATTTTACGTATAAAATTTAAAATACGATGAAAAAATCTAATAATTGGAACTCTATGATGGAAAATGCCATTTTTATTAAAAATGGTGTATATGCTTTGAATCAGAACATTCTTGATAGTAGCAGTGTTAATCCTGTTGGATTTTACATTTATACCAAGGAAATATCTTTATCGAAGCTTCAGTATAAAGGTGGACAGACTATTAATGGTATTAGTCGTATTAAGACACAGGCATCGGACGACGAAACTATTATGATTGTTGCGTGGATTCCTTCTGAATTGGCTAGGATTGCTAAGTATGATCAAAAAATTCATGAGGCGCTTCATCAACAAGGCAAATCCGAATGGTTGTATCGTATTGATCCAACAAAAGCTCCTGGAACTGAATGGAGTAGGTTTCCTGATAATAATCCAGAAGAATTGTGGATTGATTATATTGGCAATAACTTGACTCGACAAAATTTGGAATTGACTATATGGCAGTTAATGGCTTTGGATAAGATTATTAGTGCAAAAAACAATAATAAGAAAAAGATTATGGCTGAACTCGCAGCTAGGTTTGGTAAAACTAATCTTTATCTTTCTTTGTTTGATTTGTGTGATGAAAAAACAATGATTGTTTGCAGTTATTATTTAACTGCACTTTCAAGTTTTAAAAAGGAAATTTTTCGTTGGAATCAATTTTCAAACTATATTCTATTGGATTTGTCCGATGAAAATTTTTGTAATAAATACGAAGAATTTTCCAAGAATGCATCAAACAAGATTGTAATTATTGCTAGTTTGTGTGGAAGTTCTATCGTTGAGAAAAATTCAGAATATATTAAAAATATTAATTGTAAGATTACGATTGTGGATGAGGCTGATTATGGTGCTCATACTACAAATGTAGCTCCTTTGGTAAATAAGATCGGCAACAACGGTCTTATCATTCTTACCACTGGCACTAATAGTGATCGTGCGAAGGGAATGCATTTTGATATTGATTTTTTCTTTAAAGAAACATATTTTGATATGTTGATGAAGAAGAACTTTGAAGAAGTCTGTTTGAAAAATAAAAGTATTCTACAGAGATATACACGTTCAATCAAATTTGAAAAGTTTATTTCTGATGTTCGATTTTATCGTTTTGATTGGAGCAAATTAACTACAGTAATTAATAGTTTTAACAACGATTTTACTCCGAGTTTTACAAAACAATCTCAAGATGTAAATAAGTCTAGTTCATTTTGGTCTGGATTTTATGATATTCTGATTGGACAATCGGATGATATGAATGCAAATGATTATTGTTTGCTCAATGTAGTTAATCAGAGTGATGAAGAACTACAATCTGTTATTCAATTTGTTTCTATGAAGAAAAAAGAGATGAACAAGTTGCATAAAATTGCAAGTTCACGACTTTCAAAACAGTTTGATGTATATATTGTTAACGGTGATATTGTTGCGGGTAAAGATACGGAAGAAAAAGTAAAGGACTGGATTCGTATTGCTAACAACAAAAATAAACATGTTTGGATTATTGCATCGTTTATGTGTCAACGTTCATTTAGTATTCCTGACATCAATGTCGCAATTCTTAGTTATGATAATGGCGAGAAAGGAGCCACTATTCAAAAAATGAGTCGTCCTCTTACTGCAGGTCCAAATAAGAAAATTGGACATATTATTTCATTGAGTATTGATGGTAACAGAGATGATAAGATTGCGCCTATCGTTCTTGAAACTGCTAATAAAATTTCAGATGAAAAGAAAACCGATTCAGTAGAAGCAATTCGTAGGGTAATGAGGACTATGCCTATTTTTCAGATGAAAACAGATGGATATTTGTATGCTTTGGAACCTGATGCCTATGCACAGGAAGTATTTGCCTCTTCAAATAGTCATCGTCTTATTGTTAATAAAGATCGTCTATTTGATTTTAATATCAATGATGAATCATATAAGATTATCATTAATAGTATTGTATCAAATAATAACATATCTTCTTCTCCTGTATATATGCAAAAATCTAAAACATATATGGATAAGAAATCAAAAAAATCAAATCTTAATAAAGAAAAGGAAAACGAATATGGAATTTTGATTGCCAAATTGATGTCAATCATGGACAACGTAGATTTTTCTGCAAAAATGTTAAAAAATCTTGGGATTTCGCTGACTTATGATACGTATGTTGATATGTTAGAAAATAATCAGAATCTATCTGATGGAGTAGGAGTTAACGGATCACAATTGAATACATTGGTTTCTGAAAAATATATTAATAGACAACTATTAAGTTTGTATATTGAGTGTGGAGTAAAATAATATTATGTCCTCCGTTTCTATTGAACAGTTTGAAAAACATCTTAAGTTTGATAATAAGTCAGATGTTACTGTTTTAGCATCTCCATTTATATCATTTATCTGTGATTACAAAAATTACGGATATAAAACTCTAAGATCCGAAGAATCTTTTATTACTAAAGAAAAGTATAATAATATTATTATTGATATTGTTGACGGTAAGGTTTTCCCAAAGTCAAAAATTTCACATTCTTATAGATGGTTGGACCATACTATAACACTTTTGAAAAAAGGTGGAGAACTAAAGGTAAGAATGCCTAGTAATATTATTCCAAAATTATCATCAGTTTCTTCAGGAAATGGATTTGTTAAACGTAATACGTTTGAGGAAATTAATATTCATAATATTTATATTGACGGGGAATATTGTATGTTGCATCTTACCAAAGAAAAGAGTAAGGGTAATACAATTGTAGAGTATAATACAGGAGAACGATTGGTAATGGATTCCAATAGGCTCATAGTATTGAAACGTTATTTTAAGAGTCATTATGATTATCTATCTACTGTAGATAATAACACCAGTTTTGAATATCAAGCCACAAACGGTCAACGTGGATACAAAAATCAACAAACTTTCAAACAACAATTTGCACATTTTTGTGAAGAAAAATGGAACAAAGATTGTGTAATTGTAAAATCTAATGGCGCTCCATATGTTCGTGTAGAAACATACGATGAAGTTAATGATACTCCCACTACTAGAGATGTATTTTATTTAAAGAATAATCAAAATGTTCAGATTATTAAAAATAAGTTTGAAAATCCAAAATTCATTGATTTTGTAAATAATCTATGTTATGATAATTTTGGTTCTATTTGCACTATGTACAAAAAACTTCTTTTCAATGAAAAGATTTTAACAACGGAATTTTAATTATGAACGAATTATCAGCTCAATTTTTTGATATTGATACAAATGAATTAGACATTTCAGATAAAAATGTAAAGTCTTTTATTGTTAATCCAGTGTCATTTAAAACAATTCGTGATTTTGTGGAAAAATGGCACTACTCTAAAACAGTAAAAGGATTACACTGCACACTTTATTTTGGATTGTTCAGCGAAGGAAACTTAATTGGTGCTATGATGTATGGTAAATTAGCCATGCCTGGAGTATATAAAAAATACGTAGACAATGAAGACGAACTAATTGAATTGCGTAGATTGTGTTGTATAGATAAAACTCCTCGTAATACAGAATCATACTTTGTCGGTAAAACAATCAAATGGATTAAAAATAATACAAATATTAAGAAAATTATTAGTTACGCCGATCCACATTATGGACACCAAGGAACCATTTATAAAGCATCTAACTTTGAATATTTAGGAGTTACTTCTCCAGGCAGATATATTATCGATAAAGATGGTAATAGAAAACACGATAAAACTATCAGAAATAGTGATATAATTAATGGAGTAAGGATTTTTCGTAAACATGCGATTGAGTTGAAAGAACAACTTGAAAAAGGTGAGGCAAAATATATTGTAACTCCTGGAAAACACATTTATTTGTACACTTTAAAAAAATGTTGACTTTGAAAAAATTTTATGGTAATCTCTTAAAAAGATATGAAACTTAAATGGTTATATGCTCGTACCAACACTGGCGCAGTCCAGAGTTGGACGATTGAAATCGAAAACAACAAGTATCGTACTCACTATGGACAAGTTGATGGCGTGATTCAAATTACTGAATGGACTCTTTGTGAGGGTAAGAACGCTGGTAAGAAAAACGAAACTAGTGCTAGCGAACAAGCCTTGAAGGAAGCAAAGGCAACTTGGAAGAAGAAGAAAGAAAGTGGTTATTTTGAATCTGTAAAAGATATTGATAATTCTACCTTTACCGAGCCAATGTTGGCTAAGAATTATGATGATTATAAGGATGATTTAAAGTATCCTATTTATAGTCAACCTAAGCTTGATGGTATTCGTTGTATTGTCAAGAAAGATGGTATGTGGAGTCGTAATGGTAAATCAATTGTTTCAGCGCCTCACGTATTGATTGCACTAAAGAGTTTCTTTGAAAGGTTTCCTGATGCAATTCTTGATGGCGAATTATACGCTGATAAGTTTGCTAATGATTTTAATGCCATTTGCAGTTTAGTTAAGAAAACTAAACCTACACTAATTGATTTGGCAGAAAGTGAGAAAAATATTCAATATTGGATTTATGATTGGATACTACCCAAGAATTTTAGTGAACGTAACGATGACATTACTACTTATGTTATAAACAATAATGTAATTCGTCGTGTTTCAACTCATTTTGTGGATACAATTACACATTTAAATGAATTGTATGAAAAATATATTAATGATGGATATGAAGGTCAAATGGTTCGTATAGACGGACCTTATGAAAACAAGCGTAGCAAGCACCTTCTTAAGCGTAAGGAGTTCCAAGATGCTGAGTTCAAGATTCTTGGTATTGTTGAGGGTGTAGGCAACAAGAGTGGTATGGCTGGACATATGGTATTCCGTAATCATAAAGATATTGAGTTCCATAGTAATATTAAAGGTAATCGTGAATATTTGAAGGAATTATTGAAGAATAAGGATAAATACATTGGAAAGAGTGCCACGGTGAAGTATTTTAATCTTACACCTGATGATGAACTGCCTAGATTCCCGTATGTAACAAACATTGATCGTGAAAGTTATGAATGATAATAAAAAGACAGCTAAAATTATATTAGAGATTGTATGGACTAGCACAGATACATCATTGGATCTACCTTCATTGTGGGATTGGAAACGAATTAAAGCTCCGATGTCACTTGACAAAGTAAAGTATGTTGGGTTATATAATGTAACTAAACCAGAGAAATCTGAAACTTGGATGGGAAATTAAAAATAATTTATTATGGAAAAAACACAGATTATAGCTCTATCACTTTTTACTATAGTAACTCTAGTAATTTTTTTCTTTATTCTTACCACCGAGAATGACAACTAATAAATTTTTTTTAACGTTAGCAAGGACGATTGATCATCGTGTAGGTCATACTGATGAATGTAAGCCTGAATTACCAGTATTGCCTGTAAATTATGCTCTTGCGAGTTTTTCCTTGAGATTCATAATTGTCGTGGTAAACTTTATTACATGCGCTTTTATTATCGCAAACATTATTCACCACTGGTAAAAATTTATGAGAAAAAAAAATAAAAAGACAAACAATATTGGCACCGCAATGCACACTATCACTTATTTGGGACAACAATACATCAAAAGTGATTATGAAAAACCTCCGACTCTTCAAGAAATTGTAGAAAATCAAACAAAACACAAATTATTAATTCCTAGATCAAAAGAAGATCAGGAATATATTGAAAAACTTGAACAATCAGTTGTGAAAGATATTCCAAATGAGATTTTTATACAAAAATGTGAAGAGTATTTTACACGGACACAAGCATATGATCTAAATCTCACTAAAGAAGAACTCAGCAAATTTTTTGAAAAAAAGTATGCCAGTGATAAAAGCTCAAGTAATTTTACAGACAATGAAAAGTTAAACTTATTATGTAATTGTCACAATTGCGGTGCTAATTTTCCACTGAGAAATCTCAAGTGGGTTGATATTGGTGTAAAGTCAATACCTTCATATGTTGAGATTGAATCGGACTCAGATTTGTTATCTTGGTGTGTCGAAAATCGTACTAATTTCAACGCAGTTCGTAACGTTTTTGGTGAGGAAATTTCACAAAAAACATTTAATACTAATAATACTAAATTGATTGAGACTATCAGAAATGTAAAGAATGATATTGACGCAAATACATTTTCCAATCTTACTAAAAATGATAAGTATTATGGTATTCGCCCAATGTGTGCCAAGTATCCAATATGTCCTTCTTCTTGGTCATTTTTTGATTTAAGCGTAAAGGCAATACAATATAACAAAGATGATGCTAAAAAAGGAAAATATGACTACTAAAAACCCAAGATATTATCTTACAGTTAATCTACCTCCTAATTTTGATGAGGTTGATGCGGAAATGATAAAAAAAGATTTGTTAGCCTATATAGTTAGCCGCAACCAATATGGTGCTATGTACGGACCAAAAGCTTCAAAAAAGGGTATCACTATTGACAAAGTGCTTTATAGAACCAATGAAGACTAACAACGAAGTAATAACTAGACTACGTGAATTTACAAACAATAATTGTAATATCACACTAGATCCAAAACTATGTGAAGATATTCGTTATTTATGTGATGAAGTAGAACGATTTAGTCGTGAAATTGTAAAAGCTAATAACTATATGGATGAAGATCATATTACTATTCAACGTTACAAAAAGAAACTAGAAAAATGTCAGAAAAAATTGAGTAATTATGAACCTTTTTAAATCAATTATTTAATGGATTAGTGTAAAACCGTAAAAATCAATGCACGATAAAATTGATTCTATTATCAAGAAACACTGTTTAAAAATGCAAGAAGTTGATCAATCCAAAAGCATTCCAATGGTAGTAAAAGAACTGGATACTATTGTATACGAAATGTATAGAGAATTATATGGACTGCGTGATATACGTTCTGATAACTATTATTTGAACAGTTTTACTGCCGATGATAGGAAAGGTCATTGTTGTTAATTTATGAAAAAGAAAGAAACTCCGGTTTGCCAGAAAGTTGAACTAGACAATTGTTTTGATTGTGGTGTAAAAGCAGGCCGACCACACAAAAAGAATTGTGATATTGAACGATGTAGTGAGTGTGGTGGACAAAAGTATGGTTGTGATTGTGGAAACCACGACAAACAATTTGCTCGATGGACTGGATTTTGGCCTGGAGAATTGGAATGTAAAGCACTGAATATGGATTTGAATACCTTTTATATGACTGGTATGCACAAAATCTTTTTTGTTAAACCTAAATAAACTATGAACAAAGAAAAGAATATCAATAAAGTTGTAAATAATCTAAAAAACAAACTCACAGAAAAACGTGCGGTTTATATGGAAATGTCCTATATAAAAGCAATTCAAGCTGTGGCCGAGAGTATTATTCCTTATAAGAAGAATGAATTTAAGAATCTTCCATACGTTGGAGAATAAATATGACTTCCAAACAATACAAAGACACATACAATCGTAAGTTTAACGAACTTCCAAAGTGGAAGCAATTGGCAATTAAAGAAGACAGTCAAAATAACAAATGGAGTGGACTTTTGACTGATTTCATTAAAGGAGTTATCGAAACTGCCGAAAAAGAATATATTGAACCTGCAAAGACAAAAAATACAGAACAAAACGCACTATCCCAATTTGTGGAAAAAAAAGTAAATTCCAAACATAGATCTAAAAAAGACTCTTGACTTATTATAAATCTATGATATGATTATATCATGAATGTTTTAGATCATCTAAAAAGTTACTCTGTTGCCACTATTAAAGACTATTGCAAAACTTCGGCTATTGACGCTGGTGTTGCTATGATGCATGTTAATGGAGATTTTAATCTATCAACACTTGTTCGTAATGCAAATTTCTTTGGATTTAAGGAAGTTTTTTATGTTGGTGGCACCAAGAGTTGGGACCGTCGTGGAACTGTTGGAACTCATCACTATACTGATTTGAAACATATTAAGACTGAGGAGTCTTTTGTTACTTATATTAAGGACAATAATTATAATCTTATCGCAGTTGAAAACAACATTCCAAAGTATGAGGATAAGACTATAAGTATTTTTAATCATTTGGCATTTACCGATGTAGATAAGCCTATGTTTATATTTGGAGAGGAAAAAAGTGGATTGAGTGATTATATTCTTGATAACAGTGAATACATTATCACTATTCCTGTATACGGGAGTGTTCGTTCATTGAATGTTGGAACTACGAGTGGTATTATTATGAGTTTTTACAGAAATGAGTATAACAATAATGTTGACAGTTCATCAAAACTTTGATAACATACTGTTATGGCAAAAATTTTAAAAACAAAGTCAATTTATTATAACGACATTAATTTAATTGCAAAACCAGCTAAAGTCACAAGTCGTTCACAAGTTCCAAAAGAATTAAACCGAATCATAGTAAGTCCTATGCACGCTGTTGTAGGACAAACTTTTGCAAAAAAAGCAACTGAACTGGGTTTAACAGTGTGTCAACATAAGTTTTGTAACATAGATAATGCTGTACTAAATTACTCGGTTATTCCTAATAAAAATAACTTGTTTGTAAGTATTGGTTTAAATGATTGGGAACGAGCTAGAGAACTTGCCGAAGAAGGAGCAACCAATTGGTTAATTGATTGTGCCAATGGATATCTACCACAAATACGTGAAGTAATTTTTAAACTAATAAATTTACATAAGATTGATCGTCTTATGATTGGCAATGTAATGACCAGTGATGGCATACATTTATATGGTGACTTTACAAAATACATACCCGAAATATTAGTTAGAGTTGGTATTGCTGGTGGCAGTGCATGTGCAACCAGCGATGCAACTGGTTATAATAGAGGTCAAATTACTGAACTAATTGAATGTAGTGGTCAAGTCGATTATGATAATATAAAAGTTATTGCCGATGGTGGAGTTAAAAATGGTAACTATGCTGCTAAAGCCTTTGGTGCCGGTGCTGACTATGTAATGATGGGCGGTTACTTTGCTAGAGCTAAAGAAGCATATACTTGGGAAAATGGTGATGGAACATATTGGGGAGGTGCCAGCACCAAACAACAACAATTGTATGGGGGAGTAAGAAGACATAGTGAAGGTAAAGTTTACGAGGTGGATAGATCAACCGTAAAGTCTTTAAAAGAGTTGGTTGATGATTTATGGGGTGGTCTTGCTAGCGCAGTTAGTTATAGCGGATACAAATCACTAACTGAATTTATTGGTAATGGTGTATTTGAAATCAAAGAAAACAGTTTACCGCCGGGAAGATGAACTAATTGATTGATATGACCAAAATAGAATTGCCGTGTAATAATTGCCCGCATAATTCCGTATGTTGTAAATGGGGAACATTCTTAACAAAGGAGGAAGGTATATCTTTATTATCAGAATTTGGAACGGAATATATTTATTTTGATAAAGATAAAAATGAATATAGAACACAAATTTGGAACGGTAGATGTGTGTTTTTTGAACAAAATAAATGTATAATACATTCACACCCACATTATCCATCAGTGTGCAAGAAATTTCCTTGGAAAGACGGACGTGACGAAAATTTAACTATGGCATACGATGCTTATATGTGCCCCGAAATTATAAATGAAAAGAATTGATATGACCTCTACAAATATTACACCGCATCAAATTGTGCCGGGTAATTCAAATACAAATATAACACTTGAACTGCCTAATACACGATATGTCTTGACCAACAGCAAAAGTAAGGTTAAGATGGTTACTATCAGATTAAAAACTTAATAAGTATGAGAAAAAGTCCAAGAACTGATACAACAGGAGAGCTTGAGCCTGATGTGGAGTTTTCTACACTAGCCCGTGATCTAGAATACGAACTTAACAACGCGTTAGAAAAAATCAATAGGCTAGAACAAGCTGGTGATGAACTATTACAATGGCTTACTATAGATGATGTTTTTATAAGCAATCAACAATTACTTACAAACAAATGGAATAGAGCAAAGAAATTTAAGATATGATTGAAGAATATGAATAAATATAAACAGAAAATTCTAATGTATGCCGAAGTTAGCAGAAAACTTTCGGATGTTCAAAATACTTATATCGAATATATTGCCGAAGAGTTAAATAAACTTTATCCTGATTTCATTTTGTCTAATTCCAATGACACTTATTTCGACTGGGCATGTGATATTACTAATTGCAGTTCCAATCAAGATGTTATTGAAACTCTTATTGGAATGGAAAATATTCTCCTTGAAAGAAAACATGAAAAAGAAATTTCTGACCACGATGGATTAAAAATTAAAATTAAAGAATTAGAAAATTATATTAATAAATTGGAACATCAAATCAAGGACTTAACTTAAATAGTTTAAAAAACGAACTATTTTTTAAGATTCTTTCTTAAAATCCAATTTAATATTGAGCTAAATATCAAACAGAATTATATAAAATATAAAAACCACTACTTTACCGATTACATTATGAAAATAGAAAAAATATATAAACTTGTAATTAAGGACCAGAGTTTTGATCTAAATGAATCCGAAATAACTACATTGTATCAAACGTGTCGTAATGCACTAAACATTAATAGTAATAATACAAATCCTTTAACTCCTTCAACATTACCCTGGCCTACTTATCCATGGACTGACACCGGTAATTCTCTTATTTGGCCATCATCTGATAATTATGATAAGAACAGAGTAAATAATTATTCTACAACATATAGTGATGTGGATATGTCTAAAATAAAATCATCATACTCAGGTTTTAATTTAACTTCGGATGATATGGAGACTATCAAGGATAATAATAAATGGAAACAAGCGT
>Ga0194116_10005731_pt1 | contig 13542 bp, 11 predicted proteins | sample TA2MahsurfametaG_4_FD_148617 | JGI IMG/M metagenome (GOLD analysis project Ga0194116, IMG submission 148617) | Freshwater microbial communities from Lake Tanganyika, Tanzania - TA2015008 Mahale S9 surface | ecosystem: Environmental > Aquatic > Freshwater > Lake | place: Tanzania: Lake... | reverse complement strand
TGGGAATTGAGCCCAATCCCCAATCCCCAATCCCCAATCCCCAATCCCCAATCCCCAAAAAAAAAATATATATTTACATAAAATATTTCATATTAAATGACTATAAATGTGTAAACATTATTAACAAATGAAAAATCCAATTTTTATTTAATTATTAGAAAGAATTATTATTTTTAAAATAAATTCTTTGCAAAATCATTTATAATAAATGATTAATAAAATTAATTTAATTTAAATTTGAATTTTTATAAAATTTATCTAATATCTATTTTATGGGAAATACCTTTTATTCATTTAATTATATTAAATAAGCTATATTCGAAGTTTTCTCTTATATCATAAATAATGATTTTTACTATTAGAAATTAAAATTATTCTTTTATTCAGTTTTTTTAAGATAAATATTATTCATTTTTTCATCCATGTTTTTAATTATAGTTCTTGCAATTATTATTTCTAATTTTGATCTTAAATTACCATTTGTGTGTAGTGATATTGGATAACAAAATAAGAATCCACAAAATAAACTGAATCCTAAATGCCAAAAAGGTAGATACATCTCACTAAGATTTTTTTTATTATTTCTAATTCTCAATAAATGGACAAATGATACAGTCATAAAGAGAACCCAAGGGTTTATAATTCCATAATTATATTTATGAAGTTTATTAACTTTTTCAATATTTGGATTGATGATATTTTCAATAATTCCTTTGGCAGCTTCAGAATTTTTTAAAGGTTTTATTTCATATTTCATTATTTCTTTGCGCACTGTATTTTCGTATTGAATACATTTAGCAACGTTATAATTTGGACAATATCTTTTGTTTGAGAAATAACTATACATATTTATTTTTATCTTTTATAAAAATTTTTAAATATATAATTTTTTATTAATATTTAAATATATAAAAGATTAAAAATAAATATTTTTTTTTTTCACAAAATTAAAATTTTTTGAGAAAAATATTTATCTAAACTTAATTTTTAAAAATATTTTATAAAAATAAAAACTATTTATCATCATGTTAAAATATAAATTTGATTATCATTTCATGTTTTTTCAATTTTTGATTTATAAATTAATCAAAAATATTATTTTAAATTTAAATTAGATAGATGATCAATACCTCAATAACAATTTTTTATTTGTTAATTACATTAATGATGAAATATTTTAAAATTAAAAAAAAGAATGAGATTATATTTAAGATTTTTATCCAGAAAAATGTTTAGTAACAACAATTCTAAATCTGTTTTATCTATATTTGATGGTAAATTTGAGGATTTAAAAAGGAATAATAAAAGACCACCAAAAAAAGAGTCTTTATCTTTGTATAGAGATGTAATTAAGGCATGTAAAAAGTTTTTTTGGAGAAATAAAGATGGGAGAGAATGGTAAATTCTTTTTTTATTGATTATTTAATAATTTTAACTTGATTAAGGAGTGAAATTTTATTAAAAAGTGCAAGAAAAGAATTTGAAGAAAATAGAAATTTAACAGATTCAGTGGAAATAGGTAAAAAAATTGTTTTAGGAAGGCAATCTATTATTGAGATAGAAGAAAAAATTAATAAAGTGTATCATGAAATAAGTTCATTTGCACAAAAAACGAAAAATCTTCATTAATTTTTTATCTAAATAAAACACTATTAATTTATTAATTTTATCGAAGTAAATTAAAAAAAAATAAGAAGGTTTGTTGAATTTATCATAAAATTTATAACTTACAAATTAAATACCTGAATAGCAAATTTATATAAAATGGATTATGTTTATGTATTAAAAATATATACATCCCCAATAATTTTTTGAATTTTTATTTTTATTTCATTTTAAATTAAAATTTCAAATTTAATATCAAAATTTGTGAAAATTAATATTTCAATCAAAAAAATGTATCTTTATAATTTAACATTACAAAGCTCGACTGGTATTACTCAAGCAATTGTCGGTAATTTCAGCACTCCAAAAGCACAAGAAATAGTTCTTTCAAAAGGAAGTATTTTAGAATTATTACAAGTTGATCTTACTAGGTAAATATAGAAGAATTAAATTATTACATCAATTCTGAATAATTTTACTAACAAGTTTTTTTTTCATTTAAAGCAATAAAATTTCACTTCTTTTTTATTATTAAATTTAATTACATTTAATTCAAAATTTTACTTTAAGTTTATCCAAATTAAAATTTTTAATCACTAAACTCTTGTCTTAACCTTTCTATATCAAGTATCCGAATTTTTATTTTGATTTGAATTTAATATAAATTTTAAACTAATAAGATTAGTTATTGTATTTTTAACTTTTTAAAAAATAAAAATAAAATTAATATTTTTAGTGGAAAAATAGTAACAGTCATAACTAAAGAAATATTTGGACATATCCGGAAAATTGCACCATTTCGCCTCACTGGGAATAAAAAAGACTTCATTGTTGTAGGTAGTGATAGTGGAAAAATAGTTGTTCTTGAAGTGAATATTGAAAAAAGGGAATTTATTAAAATCCACCAAGAAACATTTGGTAAAACTGGTTGTCGAAGAATCGTACCAGGTGAATTTATTGCCTGCGATCCAAAGGGTCGTGCAATAATGGTAGGTGCTTTGGAAAAGCAAAAATTCGTTTATATAATAAATCGAGACAATGAAAACAAGATGACTATTTCTTCTCCTTTAGAAGCCCATAAGTCACATACACTAACTTATGACATTGCAAGTTTGGATGTTGGTTATGAAAACCCTTTATTTGTTACATTAGAGGTTGATTATGGAGATTCTGATGAAGAAAATGCAAGTGTCAATACTGGAATCTTCCAAAAATTTTTAGTATTTTATGAAATGGATTTAGGTTTGAATCATGTAGTCAGGAAGCATTTGGAGGCTGTGGAAAATACAGCACATTTACTTATTCCTATTCCTGGGTCTCCTGATGGCCCTGGTGGGTTTGTTGTTTGTTGTGAGAATTTCTTAATATATAAAAAAATAGGACATGATGAAAGGATAACTCCCTATCCAAAAAGATATGAGCAAAATAAAAATAAGGGACTCATGATAATTGCTTATACAATCCATAAAAGGAAAGAAAATATTTTTTATTTGATACAAACTGAAATTGGGGATATTTATAAGCTAACACTGCATTTTACTACTGATGATGTTCATGGAATACAATTGCAATATTTTGATACTTCAGCTCCTTGTAATTCTATCTGTTTATTACTAAGTGGATATGTATTCTTGGCTTCTGAAACCTCTAATCAGTAATTATTTTAAAATTAATAAATCCTCAATATTTTTAAATTTCTCTCTGAAAAAATATTAATAATTTAAATTATATTTATGAATTTATATCATATTTGAAAATTTTAATATAAATTTAAATTGAAGTTGATTTTTATACAAGTTTTAAATATTGATTGACGATAATTGATTCTGAAAATTTCTGTAAAATCTTATTTAGTTATCTTTATGCGATTAATCAAGAAACAGAAAAAGAAGATGAAATTATAGCCACTTATTCTACAATTGGAATAGATGAAGAAGTCAGATTCAATCCAAGGAAATTAAAAAATTTAGATTTAATTGATGAGATTCAAAATCTATGTTGTATTACTGATTTGCATGTAGAAGATTTACTAAACGAAGGATCACAGCAAATATACACTTTATGTGGAAGGGGTGCTAGGTCCACATTACGTGTTTTGAAACCTGGATTAACTGTAACAGAAATTGCAAATTCTAATTTACCAGGTGCTATTGCTATTTGGACTTTGAAAGGCAACATCAATGATGAATATCACAAATACGCAGTGGTCTCATTTCATAATTCAACAAAGGTTTTAGCAATTGGAGAAAAAGGTAATATTATTAAAATATTTATTGGAATTTTGATATTTAATTATAATAAAACTTCATTAATTAGGTTATATCAAATTATAAATAATTTTACAATTTTTAAATATCGACATTTTTGGAATTGATCATTGTTAAACTTAATTTTCGAATCTAAACTAAAATTAATACAAATTTTAAATTTTTTATTTTTAAATTTATGAAAATTAAAATATATATATCTGTGTATAATATAACTTTCAGTTAGCGAAGTAAGTAATTCAGGATTCGATTTAAAAAAGCCATCATTACACGTAGGACTTTTGGAGGACAACACCTACATTCAGATATTTCCAAATGGAATAATTCATATTAAAGCTGACAAAAAAAAAAGCCTTTACCAAACATCATCTAAAATTCTATCAGCAACTTCAAATTCACGACAAATATGTGTAGCTTTACAAGATAAAGAATTAATGTATTTTGAATTGGAGGAAGAAAAATTAATCCAAATGGAGAAAAAAGTTTTAGATTCAGACATAATTTCTTTAGATATTGCACCTATTGCAGAAGGGAGACAAAGAAGCAAATTTTTAGCTGTTGGCTGCTCTGATAATTATGTTCGAATCTTATCTGTAGATGTTGATCAATGTCTCAGTAAAATTTCCATGCAATTACTTCCTGGTATCCCTGAAAGTATAGCTTTAATTGAGTTAGGTAACCCAGGTGAAGTTAAACAATTATACTTGAATGTAGGTTTAAGTAATGGAATCCTTATAAAAACATGTGTAGATTCGATAACGGGGGCTTTGTCTGATATAAGAACTAGGTATCTAGGAAATAAATCAGTAAATATTTTTAAAACTATGATTCAAAACTCACAAGCGATTCTGGCAAGTTCAAGCAAGCCTTGGCTAGGTTATAGTTTTATGAATAAATACTATACAACAATATTGAATATGGGTGCAATTGATTATGCAAGTAGCTTTTCAAGTGAAATTTGCCATGAAGGAATTGTAGCTCTATCAGGGAATAAACTTAAAATTTTTTCTATTGAAAGACTTGGAGAAGTTTTTAATCAAAACATTTTAAATTTAAGATATACACCAAGAAAAATGTTTGTACATCCTGAAAACAATTTTATTGTAACTCTTGAAAGTGAGCAAAATTCTTTTTCAAAAACTGAAAAAGAAATAATTAAAAAAGAAATATCAGAAAATATTCAAGATGAAGATTATCTTGGTTTACCCGAAGATATAATAGGAGTTCCAGTTGCATCAGAAGGAAAATGGGGAAGTTGCATAAGAATGGTTGATTCTTCTGAATTAAAAACACTTGACTTGCTTGAGCTCGAAGAAAATGAAGCTGCATTTTCTGGAGTTATTATGAGTTTTTCTACAACACCAGGAGAGTTTTATTTAATTATAGGAACTGCAAAAGTAATTTTTAAAAATTAATTATTATAATCAATTATATTGTATTTCTAATTATATTTTCAAATTTATTTGATAAAATGAAAAAATATTTTTTAAATATAAATTTTTCATCTAGTTTTTTAATTAAATTATTTTTTTATATACGTTTTAAAAATTCTTTTATCTTTTACAATTTTTAAAAAATTGAAAAAATATTTGTTTTATCTATCAGGATTTGAGATTAAATCCAAGATCTTGCTCTGGAGCATATATAGTTGTTTTCAGTTTCAGAGATCAAGGAAGAAAGATGGAATTTTTACATAGAGTATTACTATTTTAACAATTTTTTAAATATCTAATTGGTTAATTTTAGTAATAATAAAATATTTTTTTCATCATTTTTATTATTAAGATCATATATTTTACAAAATAATTTTAATACATTTAAATGCTAATATTGAATTTTTTAAAAAAATGAAATAGACAGCTGTTGAAGAACTTCCAATGGCATTTTCAGAATTTCAAGGCAAGTTACTTGTAGGGATCGGTAATTTTGTGCGATTATATGAACTTGGGAAAAAAAAACTTTTAAAAAAATGCGAAACCAAAAAACTAACTTCAATTATAACAGGCCTTAACATAAATGGCCAAAGAATATTTGTCAATACTTTAAATGAATCTTTCCATGTTTTGAGATATAAACCAAACGAAAACCAACTTTATTTGTTTGCTGATGATACTCTTACAAGATGGATAACTTGTTCAACTATTTTGGATTATGATACCATCGCAGGATGTGATAAGTTTGAAAACTTTTTCGTTTATCGGTTACCACAAGGATGTGATGAAGAATCTGAAGAAGACCCAATGGGAACTAAATATAAATGGGATGTTGGATACCTAAATGGAGCTGCTTACAAAATGGAACTTATAGCCCAATATCATAAAGGTGATTTAATTACATCCCTTAAAAAATGTAGCTTGAATGGATCTAATGAATCACTTTTGATTTATGGAACAAGTTCGGGATCAATAGGAGTTTTTATGCCATTTGAGACTAGAGAAGAAGTAGATTTTTTTGTACATTTAGAAATGTACTTAAGAATAGAATCCCAGCCTTTATGTGGTAGAGATCACCAGATGTATAGAAGCTCTTATGGTCCTGTTAAATGCGTAATCGATGGAGATTTGTGTGAGGAATTCTCAGCTTTGGACTTTTCAAAACAAAAAATTATGGCTGCAGAACTAGATAAAACTCCTGTCGAAATTTGCAAAAAGCTAGAAGAAACAAGGAATAAAATTCTATAAATTCTTATAAATTTATTAAAATTCATAAGAATTTTTTTTAAATTTAAAATTTATCAATTCCTTCCACATAAGCAATGACTAATTTGTTTTTTAAATTTAAGCAATAAAATTGTTAATAACCAAAAAATTAAAAATAACTCCTTATATGTTTTATTTATCAACAATTAATTGTATATAACAATTTCTATTTTTTAGTGTTTGAGTTTATTGACAGTTTTTTTAATTAGTTTTTTTGCCGTTTTTGGCTTAAAAAACTGTCTATCAAAATTTAATACAAAATTGATGCATTTTGTTTTTTTTCGAGTCAGTTAAATTTAATTTTAAGGAAAAAACAAGGATTAAATTTTATTAAGTATTATAAAAAAAATTAAAATTATTAAAATTTTTATATTTTTAACATTAAAAGGCTACACTAATTGGACATTTAATAAATTTTTAAATTTTGAAAAACACAACCTTTAAATTTCCCAATTAGAAAAAATAAATATGAATATTACTGATTTAAGTAATAACCTAAAATATCATTGTCAGGAATTTCAGTATGTATTCTCCAATCAACGTTTTTAAAATCTTTAAAATGTTCAATCCAAATATCTTCTTCAGATTTGGGCATGTATAATTTCAAACTCTTCATATTTTTCAGCTTTCTCAAAAAAAATTTAGTTCTATCAATATTAGCAGGGTGAAATTTCAGTCCTACTAAAAATTCTAATTTTTCTAATTTATTGTTATATTTTAAAGTAAAATCTAAAAATTTTATTAGTAAAAGCATATTTGAACATCTTTTATAATCTGGGAAAAAAACCAATCTATCGAGAGAACACCTTTTTAAAATTAGTTTAAAAATATCATCATAATTTTCTTGAAAAATTCTAAATAGTTCCAAATTTTTTAAATTAAAAAAAATATTGGATTTTATAATATTTTCAAGAAATTCATGAGTAGGATCAATTAGAGAAAAAGAATTTAAATTTTTATATTTTTCTCCTATGAAATTTAATTCATCCAGAGATATTTTTTGAAAACAAGTCTTGAAAGATAATTTTACTACAGAAGCAAAATAATCAAATGGAACCTTATTAAAAAGACAATCATCAAAGTACAATTCTTTTAAATTACTTATATGTGAAATCTTGAATTTTGAATTTAATAAACAATTTGTAAACTTTAACATTTTTAAGTTTGTGAAACTGTTGAATTTTTCATGAATATTTATATTTTGAATCAAAACATCAAAATAATTATAATTTGATCTATTAAGAATGACATTAAAATCTTTATCATCTTTATTAAAAATTTTTTTTTCAATTTGCAATTCCATTTTATCCAATTGATCATAATTAGGGCTTTTACTTTTGCTTTTAGATCCTATATCTAAAAATTTATCTTTGCTTTTTTCTTGACTTACGTTGAATCTAAAAAATTCATTTTTTTTAGTATGTTTTATATTTTCTTTGGAACCTCCAAATTTTTCTGATATAATATTATATTTTTTATTGGTAAAAATAGAATATTTTGATAAAATCTTATTTACACTTAGACTTTTGTTAATCAAAACATTTCTGCTAATAAATTCATTGCTATATTCATTTTTTTTAATTTGAAAACTATTGTTGTCTCTTAAAAGAGAATTGAAATTTTTCTTTTTAATAAAATTAAAATCAAATTTATTTTTTTCACAAAAATTCATTTTATAATCTTCATTTACATCCTCTAAATAAAGATATTGTAATTTAGTTCCATTAAGTGCTATATTAAATAACTGTGCAGTTTTGGATGAAAACTTAATTGTAATTTTTTCCAAATTTGAAAACATAGAATAATCAATATATTCAGAATTACTAAAAATATTTAGTTTTTTATCAAAATTACAATTTTCATTCATTAAACGATTGATTAAACTTTTTTCTTGAGTTAATGAAGGATCAACATATATTTTTTTTATTTTATTAAAGGGTTGAAGATATTCAAGGTTATTTAATTTTAAAGAATTTTCAGTTAGTGTTATTGTGTTAATAGAAATAATTTTACTTATAAAATTGGCTATATTTCCATAATAAAAATTAACATACAATTCATCTATCTTATTATTATTATGTTCCAAAATTTTCATAAGAATATCCTCCAATAAAATTTTTTCGTTTTTTATAGAAAAATTAAAATTTTCAAGACATATTTTTTTTATATTTGCTAAAGAATATTTGTAGTAATAATTGAATTGATTATGAACATCATCCAAATCAATTTTTTTGGATTGTAAATTTTCTAAATATTTCTTTATACAACATTCGCTCTTTGAATGTTTGTTTATATGGTCTAATAAATCATCATTTTCATATATTTTTAACTCTGTTGGAAAAACTGGAGGAATCTCACTAAATTTCATAACTTTGGAGAAAGAATAATCTTCCGATAAATCTAAGGATTAACAAAAACATGAATTTTTTTTTTTATGTTAAATATTATAAATGAATTTTTGTTATTTTAAATTAATTATGAATTAATACTTGAAACAAAGTTGATCAAATCATTCATTTTATCTTCTACTTTTTCTAAAAATTTTATGAATTTTTCACTATCAAGATATGTATATCTTCTTATTTCATTTTTATAATTCTCCAATATATTAGAGTCTCTTATGAAATCATCTTTTATTGTTTCATCTTTATAAAGATTTCTTATTTTTTCAAATAACATAAAAGAGTAATTTTTAGATTCAAAAGCAATTTCTCTCTTTTGGTTAATTAAATTTAAAAAAATTGAATATTTATCTTCTATCATATTTTTAAAAAATTTTCCAATCAAATCGTGTGAAAACTTGTTTTCAGTTTCAAGAATATCGATTTTTTTTTTTAATTCATTTCTGAAAATTTCAACTTCATCTTTTGATATTGGGATAATTTCAGGTTTTAAATATTTTTTATCCTCTAATTTAATACGAATAAAAACTTCATGAAAATTTGAGTTTTTAATCTCATCTTTAAAAATGTTTCCTAAAATTTCTGTTTCTTCAACAATATTTATATTAGTATTTCTATTAGAAAAAAAATAGTTTTCTCTTATTTTTTCAAATTCTTCAATTTCCAATTCACTTGCAATTTTCATTAGTAAAAATTTAAATGTTTTTTTAGGATTTATTGTTATATTATACAATTTCCCTTCAAAAAAGACAATTATTATCAGAAATTTTTCTTTTGTGTCCATTTTTGGTTTAATTTTATCTTATAATTTCACACTAAATTATAAAAAAGAATTATGAAATATTTAAATACATTAAACTATTTGGGAAATAGACACGTTTAATTTAAATAAACGTCTCAATGTTTATTTTATTCAAATGAAAGTCATTTAATTCTAAATAAAAGAATAAATTACATTTCTTAAATTAAAATAATTTTTGAATTTTAACAGCTGACTTTAAAATAAATATAAATTTACTTGAAATTTTAAAGATAACACTAAAATCAAAAGAGAAACTTATAATAGGTAAATAATACTTTTAATACTTAAATTTTATATAAATATATATTCGATTTTAGATAAATTTAAGAGATATGTAAAAATATCAGCCTTCTAAATAAAAAAATCATAAAATGGCTCTTAAATAATTAAACCTGGGTAACAACCTAATATATAAATGGATTTTATAAATAAACTTTCAATATTTTCTTTATATTAATAAATTTATAATAAATTAAAAAAATATGATACCATTGAATAATTCCCAAATTTTAAAAGAAAGGGAAGAAAAGAAATTTAATTTGTTCGAAAACAAAAATAATAATAAAAACTCTAATTTAGATTCAGAGTCAGAATTAAAAAATAAATCTAATTTTAAAACAGATGGCATTATCGAGTATGTTTTCATAAAATTTTCAAATTCTGTAAGATTAATAGGACCTTTATTTGCTTTTTGTTTGGTAATGTTTGTAATAGTGGTTTCAAATACAGTTTTTAATTATATTATTCCCTATTGGAATAAAAATTTTCATGTGATTTTTGGATTAATGTATTTTTTTATTGCTGTTTATCTTTTATTTTCCATATTATTTAATTACTTTTTGGCAGTATTTGTCAAACCGGGATCATTGAATGATATAAGTAATAGCAAATTTTATAGAAAAAATGATCCATTGAATTTTTCAAATAATAAAATTAATTTTGAAAATAATAAGCTTTTGGAGAATTTGAATAATTTATATAATGAAGGTAAAAGCAAAAATGAATTGTCTTCATCTAATATTAAATTAAGATTTAAAACAAATGAGAATTCCCATTTGAATATAAATCAAAATAAAATAATTAATTCAAATGAGAATTTAAGTAGACATGAAGATTTGAAAACAATATCTGATTTGACAAATTATGAAGTTGATAATATTAATGAATGTATTTTTTTAATTTATAAAAAAATGTGATTTTATAAAATTTTATATTTTATATATAATAATTTAAATTTAATTTATTTAGTTTGAAATTTTATTTAAGCGTTTAGTTAAAAAAGTAAACGAAATAAAATTTAATTTCGAAAGTGATATTGATGATGTTAGTAATTCAGATATAAAAAATTACAATCAACTCATGGGAAATAGTAAATAATTTTAATCATATAAACCATAATATAAAAAAGCATCTAGATTAGGAGTAGGATGTATTTATCCAAAAGATCAAATTGTTGAATCATTAAATAACAACGAATATAATTTTACTAATCCAAATTATCAAGATGATGTTTATAATAATGAAAATTCTGAAAATTTAGAAGAAGAAGATTTCATTAAAAAATTAGACCAAAAACTTGAAAATATAGAAAATATAAAATTTTTTTTATTTTTTTTTTTTGAAAATTTTATTTTTTAAAACAATATAAAAAATTTTTTTATAATTTTTCAGGAATTAATTTTCTTTAAACATCATATTAATTTATGTTCTTTTTTGAAAATTTAACATAATAGAAAAAAAATTATTATCTGTAAAAAAATCCAGAAATTTCGAGATTCCTAATAATGAATTTTTATATTTAAATTAAATAAGTTAAATAAAAAAGAAAATACCCAACAGAATAATTTTCCAACTCCTATGATTACCTCTGAATATAATTTGTCAAATAATTCTTCAGTTTACCAAAAGGAATCTGAGTCAGATCAAACAATACAAAAATCTTTAATTAATGATTATAAAAATATTGAAGATTCGAATGAACACCTTATAATCCCCACTTATTTTGAACAAACAGAGATAAAAAATTGTAAGCTTCCAGAAATTAGAAAGCTTTCCAATTGTAAATATTGTCACGAAATTAAACCATTAAGAGCACACCACTGTTCTATTTGCAACATATGTGTTTTAAAAATGGATCATCATTGTCCGTGGATTAATAATTGTGTGGGTCAAAATAATCACCGTTATTTTGTTCTATTTCTTACCCATACTCTTTTTGGATGCTTATTTGTGTTATTTATTGGAATTCCAATTATATTTAACTCATCAATAAAAAAATCTCAAGAATATAATTTTATTTTTATCCTTTGTTTTGCAGGAACATTTTTATTGCTATTTTTTAATATGTGGAATTGGTTTTTAATTTTTAGAGGATACACTACGATTGAATTTTGGAGTGATAATACTTTCTTAAATAAAGAGAAATTGAATTTAAATCAGTATTTTTTCTATAATTGGAAAGAAAACCTTTTAGTAGTTTTCGGAACAAAATCTCTAATAAATGCGATATTTTTACCATCAATTAAGAAACTCCCTATCTCTGGACTTGAATGGACAAAAATAGTTTATCCTAGTTTTAGAATGGAATTTAATGATTTAGATGATGAACAAGATTTAAAGATATTAAAACAAGAGGGAGATGAAGATATTAATAATTGTGGATTCAATGAAATTGTTAGTAATATGACAGACAACAATGATAATAAAAACAATAGACGAGATAAATATCTAAATCTAGTATGAAATTTCAAAATTATTATATATTATAAATAATAAAAATCTGTTGTTCAATAATTTTGCAATTTTTAAATATGAAAAATAAAATACATAAATTTATCCTGATAAAAAAAATAGTAATTTTTGAAACAAACCCATTAAACTTCAAGAATTTTTAATTTTATTTAAAAGATAAGACTCAAATCTCCTTTTAATAAATCTTCTTTTTAATACATTGAAAGCGACTGTTCTAAATTTAGGACTTTTTTTGATGATACCCGAGCCAAGAACATTTTAACTTTTTTCGAAAATTAATTTCTGAAAATTGATTAAAGAAATTCAATATATGATTGTATAATAAATATTTTATCTGTTTAAATTCATTTATAAGATTTTTTAATAATCAAAGCAAATAAACCAACTTCATTCTGTTTAATTTGAGAAGATATTATGAACTACAAATTGATTTGAGAGCGCATAATTTGCAACTCTTCCTTTTATTATCACAATATGTAATAAAATCTAGGAGTTTGTTGCATATTTAGTTTGAATTTTTAAGAAATGACCTTTTATTTTATTTATTAGAGATTTTGCTCTTTTTTTTCTAAAAGCTACATAATTTATATTTATCTAAAAAAATTGTTTATTGGCAAAAAGCTTTTAGCAATTTATAAAAAATAAATGAATTCAATAGAGTTGTTTCTATAAATTTGAAAAATATGCATTTACACCATTTGTAAGATCTGCGATCAAATAAAGGATGTTTGATGGTTATGAAGATTCACCCAATTTCAATTTAGATTATATTTACCATATTTTTACCACCACTTTGAAATTTCTTTCAAAGATGACAAAAATATGGTGATAAAAACCGTTTATTAAATTTTAAATATTTTATTAAATATATAACTTTGTTTTAAATTAATTAATAAAAATTATTTATCATTAAATAAATTATAAAACTGAAATTTTAATAATAGTTTATTTTTTATTAATTTGATTATTAAATTTAAATTTCGGGAAAAAATTTTACTTTTTTCATAAATATAAGT
>Ga0194116_10005730_pt1 | contig 13543 bp, 25 predicted proteins | sample TA2MahsurfametaG_4_FD_148617 | JGI IMG/M metagenome (GOLD analysis project Ga0194116, IMG submission 148617) | Freshwater microbial communities from Lake Tanganyika, Tanzania - TA2015008 Mahale S9 surface | ecosystem: Environmental > Aquatic > Freshwater > Lake | place: Tanzania: Lake... | reverse complement strand
TAGAAATAGATTTGCACCGATTATAATTTCGGGCTTGGCGAAGTTGCCGAACACCGAAGTTAAATTGAAAAACAAAAATTGAAAATATGGAACAAAGTTTATTTGAATTATTTGAAAACGAAAACGGCAATTTTGCCAAATCCGTGTTAGGCGTAGTGCCTTCCACGAAAGCATTATCAATAGTTGGTTCAAGTAGAAGTAATGGAGAAAGGGAAGCGGAGGATTTTTACCCCACCCCACCTTATGCAGTTGAAGAACTTTTGAAACGAGAAGTTTTTAGCGGAAATGTTTGGGAATGTGCTTGTGGAGAAGGAGATATAAGCGAAGTTTTTAAGAACAAAGGATTTGAGGTTATTAGCACCGATTTGATAGATAGAGGATATGGAGAACAACTTGATTTTTTTCAAAGTGATTTAGTGGCTGATAATATAGTTACAAATCCACCTTACAAATTAGCACTTGACTTTTTATTGAAAGCAAAAAAGCAAGGTAGAAAGAAGATTGCTATGTTTTTAAAAACAGTATGGTTGGAAAGCGAAAGCCGATACGATATGTTTCAAGACACGGAATTTCCGCTAAAAACTGTTTACCAATTTAGCAAACGAGTTACCTTATACAAAGGTGGAAAAAAAATGAAGAATAGCGGTATGATTGCTTATGCTTGGTATGTTTGGGATAAGGATTATGTCGGAAAACCAACTATTGAATGGATACGCTAATGGCATTACGCCTAACGCCAAGCTAAATGCTGTTTCAATAGCTTTTAGCAACCGTTAATTTATTTATGGAATCAACGATACCCTGTACCAAACGTAAAATAAAATGACAACAGAACACGAAATTCAATCAGTAGAAGAAATTTCCGTATCAGGCACTTTTGAATCAATAAATGAGGCAACCCGCATTTTAAAAGACAGGGGCTACCAAATAGGCTCAATGTCGGGTCAACAACCGATAGGATTCGCCAAAGGTTATAACTACATAGCTAAATGGTACAATCTAAATAAATCAGATATTAAAAAACTAGACGGTGTAATAACATCAGGTGATTTTAGAGAGGGGTCAGTAAAAATAGTAACCTTTAAAAAATAAGACAATGATTCAAGAAAAAGAAATCCGACCAAAAGACCTACGAATAGGAAATTACATATACCTACATAGCTATATTTTTGACCCTGAAATAGACGAAATGCAAAGGGTAGTGGATGTTTTATGCGATAGTGTAAACACACACCAAGTTAAGGGCTATCATTATGGGTTGGTTATGCCAATTGGATTAACAAAGGATTTTTTATTAAGGCTAGGCTTTCAAAAATACGAGGACAGCGATATTCCAACGTATTTTAAGAATTTTGGAAACCACGATGGAGAAGATTTTGAGTATTGTTTCACTATTTTTGAAGATGCCGAAGGCAACTACTACACTCAAATTATGGGAAAGAAAGTCATAGTTAATTACTCGCATACGCTTCAAAATCTATTTTTTGAGATAACGGGTGAAGAACTTATTTATAGCGAACAATAAACAAAAATGGGTCACTTCCTAAAATACCTAATAGTTTGGATTAGTCAAAACCTATCTATTCCATTTTGGATGCTAGGACACTTTCATTTAATGACAACCATTTATGCAGATATTCACGAGATAATTGCAAGTTTTGGAATGAATTTATTGGTAGCCACAGGCTTTGTAATAAGTTACCTAGAAGAGCGAAAAAAGTTATAAACAGGATTGTGTAAAAATATTTTGAGAAAATGCAACCTAAATTTGAAAGCAAAGTATAATCTTTGTAGAAATAAAAAACAAGAGTATGCAGAACACATTTAAAACTATCTTTTTGCTGTTAGCAATAGTTTTAGCAGTAATTTACGCCCCTTCCGAGCAACCCGAACCCGAACCATCGAAACACGCAGAACACCTTCAGGAAAAACTACAAAAAGCCGTAGAACAAGAGAATTTCGAGGAGGCTTGTCGTTTAAGGGATAAGATTAACTCAATACAACGAGCATGAATAGGTATTTTAGAGAGGTCAGAAAAAAATACCGACTAGCAACGCTAAAAGAAATGAAAGTTTCTGCCAAGCGAGTTTTACGAGTGGAATTAGATAAAATGCAGATGCGGGAAACACGAGCAATCCTATCTTTATCTTTTGAGCAATATGTAGAGCGGGAAACAACAAAAGCACTAGAAAAAGAAAACTACAAACGGGCAAAAGAATTAAACTTGCTTAAAAACAGATAGTTATGGTAGAATCAGAAAGCAACGAAAAAGTTAAATTGGATTGGGCTATTCAATACCTAGAGAATAAATGTACAGAGGAACAAGATTACCTAAATCAGTCTAAAGACTTTTTTGATGGAGAATATAAAACCGCCCCAATTAAAAGAGTTGAAGAAGTTCGGGAGCGCAGGGAACTAGCAGAAGAACGAATTAAGATGCTAAATAGGTCAATATCCTTGTTAAAACAGAGTTACTAAATGAACGTAGGAACGGCACATCAAAAGTTAGTCAGAGACCAAAAAGCCCAAGAGGACTTAAATAATCTTTTTGGAAACTATTGGGAAGATATAGACAAGGACTTAAAGAAAGCCGTTGTAAAACCGATTGATTTTCCCACAGCAAAAAGAATCATTGAGGAATACGAGTGGCTAGGTTGTATGCCGTCTGTTTCCTTGTATTACTTTGGAATCTACTTTGACAATATTTGTGGTGGGTGCGTAGTTTTTAGCCCTGAATACATAGAAAATTTAGGTCATTGGGATAAGTACGATTACACGGGAAAAATCATTTTATTAAGTAGGGGCGTTTGTTTGCATTGGACACCAATAAATACCAATAGTAAGCTAATCATGTCAGCAATAAAAATGCTTCCAAGCAACTACGAAGTAATTACGGCAACCACCGACCATTTGGCAGGAGAAATAGGAACAATTTATCAGGCGTGTAACTTTTACTACGTTGGAAGTATGCGGGATGCCAACCCAAATGTCAGGAGCAAAAATGGCGACAGGTCAGCATGGCTAATAAACGGAAAATTGTACGGGGCTAGAACCTTGCGCCAAAAGTACGGAGATACCAAAATGGAAACGCTACTAAAGTACAACCGAAACGTGAAAAAAGTAAAACAAAACAGCAAACACAGGTATTTTCTATTCAGGGGAAGCAGTAAGCGAAAAGAATACCTTCGCTCAAAAATAAACAACCTAATCAAGCCTTATCCAAAAAGAAAAATAAATTAAAATCAGTATATGAAAGCAGCTTTAGTAAGAGAAAACGGGGGATATATTCTTCACAAGTACGCAGATTACGGTGTGTTTTTCGCACGGAGCGAACACGAAAAAGCAGATGTGCAAGGATTACGTTGGCTAGACGAACAAAATTGTGATGAAATTTTTGGTTTTCAAAGCCCTGAACAAATGTCGGACAACTACGCCAACAAAATAAAAGGAATAACCAAAGATGAGAAAGGCTTGGCACGGGTTTCCTATTTTGACGGTTTAACAAAAGCACTAGAAATAAATTCTGAAAAACGCTTCACCGAAAAAGACATGATGGATGCGCTTTTATGGGCAAATTCGTTTCCTACAACCAATATACCTAACGAAAAGCTAATACAGAACTATATTGAAACAATTCTTGAAAGAAAATTAAACGAGGCGGTAATAGTAGAAATAGAAATGCAGTATCTTCCTGTTTCAACATTTTGTTTTGAGTGTGGAAAAGGCTCAAAAGCCTTGAACGAAACTGTTTGTGATAAGCAGTATGCTTGTAGCAATTGGTTTCCAAAGTACGATTATAATGGGTGTTTAATTCTAAAAAAATCACCGAACTATAAAAAATAATTTGTAAATTTAGCCGATATTTTTCCTAGACTACATGAAAAAGCTATTACAAGGTATAAAAACAGAAGAATGGTTAGTTTTCCTAGCTGTTGGAACGGTTGTTTATGCTATTGTTAGCGGTAGTAAAAAGGGCGGAACAAGAAGTGCTACGGCTAAGGTAGATAAATCCAAGAATTATGTTATCGGAGATTCGCAGTCGCCTTACATAGATTGGGGTTCTGAAAAAGTTTCGGTCATCGGAAAAAAGGGTAACGTTGGTGCAGAAGAATTTTTGTGGACAGGAGGGAAAGACTTAAAGTGGCTTAAAGGCGCACTAGAAAAATATCCTGAATCTCCCGAAGTAAATTCCATTACGATTAACATTGGAACAAACGGTGGTTTTAATCAAAATGAAGATGTTGCAGGGCTAGTGGCTTTAGTAAAACAGAAATTTCCTAACGCACAACTTTTAGCAGTACAGGGTTCTTGGGGTTGGGGTGGTAACGCAAAGATTACCGAGCCACAAGTAAGGGTGTATTACAAGAAGTTCAAGGATGCGGGTGTGGAACTTATTGAACCCCCTATCGGAGCAATTGAACCTCACGGAAACAAGCCCGTTTATAAAACCATTGGAGCGAACCTAGATAAAGCAATTAGGAGTTAATTTAAAAAGTTTTCAACAAAAGAGAATCACATATTAAAAATTCTTATACATTTGTACAAAAAACTTTTAAAAGAAAAAAGTATGCAGAACTCAAAAACACGGAAACCAAGCAACAAAGCTAGACAGCCTCGCTTGAAAACCAATAAACAAAACTTCTTAAACCACAGTAAACTTGTTGAACAAGAACTAATGACTTCGCATGAGTACGAGCAAATGTATTATAAACCGTCATTCAACTAAGTAAGATGAAAAAACTAAGGGGATGTGCAAATTCGAGCGAATATACTTTTTCCGAGAAAAAACAAATGTATCATGAAGGAATTATTGCTTGGTTTAATAAAGTTAATGAAGTAATTAAAGAACTTCTTAATAATCAAGAGCCTATTCACCTTGACTACATTTTAAGTAGAACTTTTGATAAATCAATATCAGACAATTTTTCAAAAGAAGATTTAGTTAAAGTTTTAGAAAAATCGCCTAAAAGCAAAACTCCACTTACTTATATTAAAATTTTAACAGAACTCATAGTGCGTTTTTCGGAAAACGAAATATCTATAAATCATTTTTTAGTGCTACAAGAATTAGATGATTTGGGCAATTGCCTTGAAATTTTAATAGCTTCAGAGCGTTTTGAAACAGCCTGTTTGGTAAGGGATGAGATAAATAAACGAATAAAATAAAATCATGGAAATTATTGAACAAACAGAGTATGTAGAGGGAGCAACGGAAAACTGTAAAGACCTAATTAAAAAAAGTAACCGTATTTTATCTAAATTACCCTACGAAAAGGTGTTAAAAATGCGTAGGGGAATAGAACAAGAGTTTGTGGACGTAGTGGTAGATGGCAAAAGAATGAGTGAGGATTGGCAAGACACGAAACTCATTTTTTCTGAAACTTTTTATCAGTTAATGAATAAATATCTTTTTGATAAACCTGACCCACATCAAGGCATTTTTATAAACCAACACGCATTTGTTACGAAAACGATGCAACGGAAAAAATCAGGAATAAATGCAATAATTTATTTTGTGATTAACAACTATATTTTGAGTTTGGGAGGCGAAGTGCCTAAATCAGAAGTTCCTCGTTTAGAGGGACACCCCAAAGCAATAAAATCTTATTCTCCTGAACAAGTGGTAGAAATAGAAGATAAAATAGTAAAACTGTTTGTTGACGAGGACGGAGATTCCATAGTAACGTATGAATCAGGGAAAAAAGCAGTTGTTTTAAAAAATAAAGCAGTTACCCGCCCCGACCAACCTTTTGTACAGCCTGAAAAAATTGTACAGGTTGCTCAAAACCCCAAAACAGGAGCAATACATAATCACGCCCCAATTAAAAAGATTATGGGCAATGAAGAATTGGTATCAGTTAGAGAAGCCGATACAATAAACCAACCAAGTAATTATAAAAATCGAATAAGTATGTTAAAAAAAACACAGGAGCAGGTTGCTCCACCAACGCCCGTAGTGGACGTAGAGAAAAAGTTGTTTACCATCGGTGAAAAGTATATCGGTGCAGACTTTAATCCTTCAGGAAACCAAAACGTAGATTCAGTAAAGGCAAATTTTTCTGATATGGCTGACTACCTTATCGAAATGGAGCAGTCAAAAGAATTGAAAAACGACCCAATTCTAAAAGACTTGCACCAACACGCTAAAATGGCTATTTTGAGTGCCTCAATGTCTATGATTCGATTTATCACCTACAAAAAATAATATATGAGACCACTATTTATTGCCAAAGTAAAGTACACGAAACAGCTAGACAATGGTGCTTTTAAGCGAGTAAATGAGCAATACATTTTAGAAGCAATGACTTTTGGACACGCAGAAGAACGTATTTTTCAGGAACTTAACCACATTAAGGGAGAAGTTATTCTAAATGACTTGACCCGAACTTCTTTCCATGATATGTTTTTTGGATATGTGGCGGAACAGGATGAGCCTTTATTCGTTCAGGCAAAGGTTACTATTCACTCATTTGAAAATGACGAAGAGCCAAAAGCAACCCCTTATAAGTTTTTAATTCGAGTAAAAGACTTTTCCGAAGCGGAAGGTTACTTAAATAAATTGATTGACATCGCAGGTATGGACATCACAAATGTAGAAACACAAGCCCTCACTAAAACGGCTTTTATAGATTATTTTCCAATGCCCGAAGGAGAGACGATTTCCGATGCCAAAGAATCAGACATTAAAATTTCTGTAACTAGTGAAAACGGAAAACCATTAGAAACAACTATGAACAACTTGAAACAAGGGCTAAACGGCAGTATTCAAAATAGAATGGAATCAACAAACGCAAGTGAGAATTAAAACAGATAAAATAGAACTAAAGGCAGGTACTCAAGTTCAAATGAATGAACTTTGGGACGAGGTTGAGGGTTGCGTGATTGATATTTCCCGATGCCAAGAAACAAAAGAACAAGCAATACTTTTGCGCCTACCTAACGGTTCTGAATCATGGCATTATGCCAAACACATAAAACGAATAATTAAAGTATGAAAAAAGAAAACGAAAAAACACAAGAAATTGAAAAAGGTATCGGAATAGCATACCTAGACGATAGCCATATTAAGGCAGAAAGCCTTAAATTTTACGCCTCTGAATCAAAAGGCAACATGGTTATCGAAGCCGAAGATTTCAGCACGGTAAACCCAACCACAGCAAATCCTGAAACAGTTTCCCTCAAAGTGCAATATGCCTTGAAAGGTAAAACAGTCTTAAAAGAATCATTTTACGAATATTTAAAGTCATTTCGCTACGTTGGAATCCACCAAGACCAACTAACGTTACGCATTTACGAGGACTTGAAAAAGCTAATTGGACATAACCAAATTACGGTTACAACCTTTGTTCAAGGAGATGGAGGAATTTCAGTTACTTGCACAGAATCAGCAAGTAAAGGAATGTCGGCAGGTTACTAATAAAAAACTAAAATATCAGGGGAGTATTCCTGCTCCCCTAACTCAAAATACAATATGAAAACAATGTTGAGTGCTATAACTTTGGAGGTTATTGACAAAATATTCTCCAAACATACGATGACCAAGCTAGGCGCATCAACTCAAATGTTGTACATAAATTGTCTGACAAAACATTTCAGGAAGCTAGAGTGCAAAGAGGAAAACGCCAAGCAATTTACAATATTCACTACTGAATTTCCAAATTACGAGGCTTGGAAATCAAAATTAGTGGAGTTGCACCATGCAGGGTTAGTTTCAATAATGGGAGATACAATTTTCTTTATAAACCATTGGGGTCAGTACATAGACCGAACAATTTATGAGAAAACAGAAACGCTCATTGGATTCGAGGTAAAAACAGCCAAAAGTTTTGAACAGGAACTTAAAAACAGCGAATCCCTCTTAAATTTGTGTGCCATGCGCCATCAGGCAACACCAAGTCAAGTACAGCAATTATTGGACTTATTTATTTACGAGCAAAATGCGTTAGGAACGAAATACTTGGACGAGGGAGCAATAAAAAAACACTTTTTAAATTGGTTTCCAAAGAACCTAGAAGAAATAAAAAAGAAACGAGTAAACTCACAAACAAAACTTCTAGGAGGTGAATAAGAAAAAACCAAAACATATTCCAAGTACACCCAAAGGGGGCTTTCAGCCTCCCCAAGATGGTATCTTGGAAGAAATTGTATTGGGTTCAATACTCATAGATAAATACGCTTTAGATAAAATTATAGGGGACTTTGTTCCACAACTGTTTTTTCAAGGAAACCACGTTTTAATTGCCGAAGCAATAATAACGCTTTACAGGGAAAACACAAACATAGATTTAGTAACCGTTGTTCAGCAATTAAAAAAAGAAGGAAAGCTAGAAGAAGTAGGGGGTTACGCCTACGTTAGCCACCTAACAAGCAAAATAGGAAGTACAAGTAACCTAGAAACCCACGTTAGGCTTCTTCAAGAATTTGAGTTAAAAAGAAGTTTAATCACAGTTTCCTCCGAAATAACAAGGCGTTGTTTCACAGAGGAAGAGGACGTATTTGATGTGTTTTCCGAAGCACAAGCCACCCTAGACCAATCACTAAAATCAGTAATCAATTATAAGGTTGAAAGCGTTGGAAATATCCATAAAGAACTTATTCAGGAAAGTATTCGAGTATTAGATTCAAAAGAAAATTCGGGAGTTCCAACAGGTTTACGCAGGGTAGATAATGTAACTAATGGTTTTCAGAAATCGGACTTAATTATCTTGGCAGGACGACCAAGTATGGGTAAAACGGCTTCGGCAATCAGTATGATAATCCATCCGTGCATAGAAAAAGGTATTCCCGTAGCGGTATTCTCCCTTGAAATGTCTAAAAACCAAGTAGTAGGTCGAATCCAATCAAGTTTATCAGGAATAAATGTTTCGAAGATTATAAAGAAACAACTAACGGTAGAAGAAATAGACCAAATTAGTAAACGAGGCAAATCACTAGAAACAGCCCCTTTGTTTATAGATGACACAGCCAACATTTCAGTATTAGATTTAAAAGGAAAATGCCGAAAATTAGTTAAGGAACAGGGGGTACAAATGATTATAATTGATTACTTACAGTTAATGCGGTCAGGAATGAAAACCCAAAGCAGGGAGCAAGAAATAGCCGAAATTTCTAGGGGCTTGAAAATCATTGCAAAAGAACTCAATGTTCCTGTCATAGCCCTATCACAGTTAAGCCGTAACGTAGAGCAACGAGGGGGAGATAAAAAGCCAAACTTATCAGATTTAAGGGAATCAGGTCAAATAGAGCAAGATGCCGACATGGTTTTATTTTGTTACAGACCCGAATATTACGGGATAACAGAAACCATGATTGGCGACAGAGAATTTAACGCTCAAGGGCTATTTGTACTAATCGTAGCCAAACATAGGAACGGTGAACTTGGCGAAATCCCATTAAAATTTATTGGTGAACTAGCAAAAATTTCCAACTTGGATGAGGGATTCTCGAATAATAGTGGTACATTTGTACAAAAAAAACCAAACCCAATGAATTTACAGGGGTTTTTAAATGAAAATAACGTGCAAAACGACAGTAAAAATGATTTACTTGATAATGATTTAGGCACTATAAATGAAGTGCCGTTTTAATAAAGAGATAGTATGCAGACAGAACGAAAGGCAGAGCAAATAATTATCACAGGAAATAACATTGATTCCTTGAAGAAATACCCTGATAATTTTTTTGATAGCATAGTTACCGACCCGCCTTATGGTCTAGGAAAAGAGCCTAACGTAGAAGAAATGCTTCGTGCTTGGATAACGGAAGGTTTTATGGAGGTCAAAGGAACAGGCTTCATGGGAAAAGAGTGGGATGCGTTTGTTCCACAGCCTAATTTTTGGAAAGAAATATTTAGAGTATTAAAACACGGTGGTCATATTGTTGCTTTTTTTGGAACACGAACATACGATTGGGGTTGTATGGCAATTAGATTAGCAGGTTTTGAAATTAGAGATTGTATTCAATGGGTTTATGGAAGTGGTTTTCCAAAATCGCATAATATAGAAAAAGCAATTAACAAATTGGATGGAGTAGAATTTGAAGAAAAACCTGCGGAGGGTGTTGGATTTATGAAAGCAGATAGCGAGGATTGGAATGTAACCAAAAATCAACTTATTCAAAAAGGAAAAAGTAGTGAAAGAGCAAAACAATGGGAAGGTTGGGGTAGTGCCTTGAAACCCGCCAATGAGCCGATTGTCCTTGCTCGTAAACCACTTGAAAAAGGTCTATCAATAGCAGAGAATGTACTAAAATGGGGAACGGGTGGAATTAACATTGATGGGTGTAGGGTAACAATAAATGATAAAGAAAAATATGTTAATAATGCAGAGGGCAGAACAAAAAGGTTAAAATCAAACAACCAAAATGTATATTCAGGTGCGATTGTGATACCTAAAGATATAAAAACAGTAGAAGGTCGCTTTCCCGCAAACATAATTTTAGATGAAGAAGCTGGTAAGATAATGGATGAGCAGAGTGGGATATTGAAAAGTGGAGCTATGGATTCTGTAACAAAAGGGGGTAAGTTTAATGTATATGGTCAGATGTCAGAGCGTAGAGTTGTAAATCCGCCAAGCGAGGGCGGTGCATCTCGTTTTTTTTATTGTGCAAAGGCAAGTAAATCAGAAAGAAATAAAGGTTTGGAAGGGTTTGAGGATAAGCCACTTGCTTACTCAAATCAAGCAAAAGCGGAACTAAAAAGAGGAAATGAGAATTTTGATGGAGGTGATGCTAAAGGACACGGAAATTCAATTAGACATTTGAAAAACTTTCACCCAACGGTCAAACCCGTAAAACTTATGCAATACCTAGTTCGAATGATAACCCCGCCAAATGGAACGGTATTAGACCCATTTGCAGGTTCGGGAACAACGGGAGTAGCCTGTAAAATAGACGGCTTTAATTTCGTAGGATTAGAATTAAGCGATGAATATTCAGAAATAGCCCGTGCAAGAATAGAAAAATTTGTCGAAGAACGAGAGTTTATAGATGAGTGCAAGATTTTTGAATCAAAAAAGAATAAAATAGATACCCAATACAGTTTATTTGACTAAATAATTATGGAAGCAAACAGCGAAAAGCCAAAAACAAAAAAACGAGTAAAACGAGCAGTCCTTGTAAAACCAAAGAAGCCAAAGGAAAAGCTACACAGCAATCGAATTAGGCAAATTCTTCAAGAAATAGATATGTGCCAACAGGAACTAGCGGACTTAGCCCTAAATGGAGATGCGGGATATATGTCAAAGATTATCAATGGGGGCAGGAGATGTATTTCTTTGCCCATAGCAATTAAGATAGCACGGGTGCTAAACAGACCCGTAGAGGAAATATTTATTTATAAATTAAATGATAAAGCACAAAACAGCAATCAATCCCAAACGCAAGAGGATTAAGCGAGAAAAATTAGTGTACAGCACCACTTTTTTTAAAGAAAATTTGGAAAATAAAAATAATAGTTGTACGTTTGTACAGAAATAGTCTGAAATGTTTGTTATTATTAAGAAAATAGTTCTTGTTTTTATATCGGGTTACAACTATATGGACTACATAAACAAGGAAGTTCAGAAGTGCAGGAATGAAGGCTACATAGGTTATTAAATGAGAAATAAAAAAGAAACAGTATGCAGGATAAAAAACACAAAGGATTTACACCAAAGGAGGGTCTTCCTAATAAGGACAACGCACGAATTTGGTTTATTGAAAAAAAAACTAAAGAGCGGTTTGAAGGTTTATGGATTGAAGCTGAAACAATGTTTTACATAGGCTTTAAAGACAGAGGGTTCTTTCGATTTAAACACGAAATTTCTAAATGGGGTTACTTGGACAAAGCCAACGACCCAAAACCAAACTAATTTACAGAAACAATGTTAGATAAAAATTGGAAAAACAAGCCAAAACCTAAATCAGTAACTATAAAGATTCAGGTAGAACTAGAGTACATAGAAGACCTGCCATTATGCCTTGAAACAATTAAAAAACAACTATATGTAGGAATCCCTTACACGGAGGGCGTAATTAAAAAAGGAATGTATTACACAGCAAATTTAGAATATAAAAACCCTGCCGACTACCGAGAACAACAAATAAATGGGATTTATTATAAAGTAATCAACAAAAAAACAAACAAATGGAGCGTATAGTAGTTTTTTTTTGTATAATTCTAATTTACATTGGAATATTTGTTTTATACATTTCCAAGATAATTAAAATCTTAGCATATTGTATTATGCTTAATTTTTCTGAAGCAAAAGACGAAATCCGAAACTTTAATCAAGTATATCCATAAACTATGAAAAAAATATTTTTATTACTCGCAGTAGCAACACTCGGTTCTTGTAAAAAAGTAGAGCCACAGAAATCAAATTGTGGAACGGTGGTAGCTAAGTCTCAAAAACTTGACCTACAAGGAAACGTAATAGGCTATCAGCTAGGAATTATAAACGAGTTAACCAACAACCAAGAATCCTTTGATGTGGATTATTTAACCTACTTAACAGTAGAAGGTTTTGATAGGTATTGTGTGGACGGGCTTGAATCTTGGTAATCAAAAAGTAAACAATTAAAAAATAAATAAGTATGAAGAAGTTAATTTTATCAGGTGCGTTATTATGTGCAATCACTAACGCTAAAGCACAATGGACGTATAAAAACGTGAATAACGGGATAGACGACCCGTACAAAATTTGTTATACAGAAACAAATAATTACGCACGTTTAAAGTTAGAAAAGTATAACGAGGGCGTAACGTTTTATATATCAGGAACATATTTTTGCGATGAGTTTCCAACAGTAGATGTAGTTTTTACTGTATCAGGCGTAACGAAAAAACACCAAGTAGTTGGTGCAAGGTCAGAGGATTCAAAAATAGTGTTCCTTGCATTTGATATTTCCACAGAAGAGTTTTACGAGGATTTCAAAAATGCAAGTTCGGTTAAAGTAAGAGTTAATGAAAGCTATTGTACAACGGACGTATTTACGTTCAACATTGCAAACAGCAAGTTAGCCCTTGAATTTATGCAAAAGCCATGAAAAAATACATATTTCACCCCGTAAACCTATTTGTCATAATGGATTTAGCAACCATAGTTATTCTCACTCAATGCCTTGAAAAATGACAGTAGATAAGTTTTTAGGACTAAAACATGGAATAACCCTATCGGACTAGAAAATACCCATAGACCCCAAGTTTTTCGTAAAGGTAATGAATCAATATGCAGAACATAGAATTGAAGAAGCCCTTGCTTTAAAAACAGTAAGCTATTATTTTACAGGCAGGGATTACAAGGATGCGTTGGCTATTGCTGAAGCTACTAAAATTTACGAGGAAACCACCGACTTTAATCAAGCCAAAAAAAGATTGGTTCAAGAGGGTTGGGATTTAACTTCGGCTACAAAATTCTTGAAAAAACACTTGATAAAAGAATAAGATGGAAAAACAAATTAGTGCCGTAGAATGGTTAGAAAATGAATTTAAAGAAATGTGTAAAGATTTTGGAGGTCTTCATACAGATTTTATTGAAAGATTTGACCAAGCCAAGCAAATGGA
>Ga0194116_10005727_pt1 | contig 13545 bp, 9 predicted proteins | sample TA2MahsurfametaG_4_FD_148617 | JGI IMG/M metagenome (GOLD analysis project Ga0194116, IMG submission 148617) | Freshwater microbial communities from Lake Tanganyika, Tanzania - TA2015008 Mahale S9 surface | ecosystem: Environmental > Aquatic > Freshwater > Lake | place: Tanzania: Lake Tanganyika... | reverse complement strand
TTCAAATAAAAATTTCTATAATTTTTCACAATATCATATTTAAAAATTTTTCAAATTTTGAATAAGTTTAGTAATGAATTATTAATTTTTTTTAAAATGTCTCAACCAAATAATATAAATGATTCAAATTTGACTGATGAAGCAATGGAAGATTGCTCAGAAAATAATACTGAGAATTATAATGAGAATAATGAAAATCATTTGAATCCACAAATAATAAGAACAAAACCTAAAAGACCTAAAAGTGCATGGATACTATTTGTATATGCTGTTCGAAAAAATATTTTAGAAAATAAGAAAGATCATAATTATGGGACAGATTATTTAAACTCCAAAGTTTTAGAGTTGCAGGATAATTTTTCAAATAATAATATCTTTATTAAAGATTTGAATATTGAAATCTCCAAAATTTGGAAAAAAGCAAGGCCAGAAGATAAAGCTCTTTATATAAATTTAGCAAAACTTGAAACGAAAAAATATAAAGAGCAATTGAATGAATTGGATTACTATAAAAATAAAACTTTGAATGATTTAGAACAAACAGATAGTGATAAAGAAGAAAAGGAATTAAATAAAAAAAACAGAGAAAAAAAGACAAATAAACGTAATATAGACCCAAATAAGCCTAAAGTTATGGGATCTTATATCCTTTTTCATAGAGATTTTTTTCAAAATAATTTGATTTCCAAAGACATTTTTAATGATGAAACAAAAAAATTATTTAATGAAAGTTACGAAAAATTTAAAAATAAAGAATTAAAGGGCAGTGAATGCACTAAAATGTTATCAGAAGAATGGAGAAAATTTGATAAAGATATCAAAGACTATTATCATGAACTTTCAATTAAAATAGGCAAAGAAATTAATGAAAAAAATCAAAATAAAAATAAATCTTTTGGTGAATCTCTAAAACCTATAATCAAAGAATTTGATGAGATTGAAGACATTAATTTGATTGATAGTTTAATGTCTGATTTGGAAAACCATGAAATTTTAAAAATCGAGAGAAAGAATGAAAATGTATTTGAATTTTTTTATGGGAAGGATAACAAAAGAAATTTTAAATTTAAATTTCAAATTGAAGTTTTAAACGATTGCATATACATTTTGTTATCTCCTTTTCCATTTGTAGAAAAATATTCTGCTTCTATAGCTTTAGAGGAATTAATTAAGAATAATTTCCTCATGTTTTTCAATGATATCAATAAAATATTCACTAAAATATGTGAAATAATACAAAATAAATCTATTGATGTAGTTTTTAATAATGATGAAAACACTTATAATTTACAACTTAAAGCAGAATTTCTTGGAGAAAATCTAACCACAAATTATACTTTGAAATACGAGCAAAATCCAGAACAATTAAAAATGTATTTGGATTTATATAAACAAAAATATATAGAGTTGTATAATAAAGAAATATAATAAATTAAATTATTGAATAAATCTTATGAAAAAAGATTTATTTATATCATTCAATTATGTTCATATTTAGTTTAAGACGATAATTTAAAAAAGGTGGGTATTTAATAGCTCATTAATATTATTAAAAAGAGATTCCTAAAATAATAAATTTGAAATTTATAATCATTTAATTTTTAAAACTATTTATTTATTTCTTTATAAATTTTTAATATTGATCACTAATTATTTTAGGTTGGATTTTTGAAAATAAGAGTATTATCTTCTGGAAAAGAAAAGAGTAAGTGAAAATCATCATTAAAATTATGATCTTGAATTTTAACAAATTCATTATTTTCACTTTTTTCGACGAAATTGTCATAAAATTTACTTAAAATATTTCCAGAGTTTCCTGTATCAATCAAAATATAGGGCTGAGTAATATCTGATAAATCACAGATATATTTAAAATTTGCAGAATGAGTTGAAACAAATGGGCTTTTAGGATCGTTGAATTTATTCTTACTTACTTTTATGGTATTTCTTGTTCCTCCAGTTGAAATTTTTCTTGAAAAAATCATTTTCAAAAATTCAACAGTTTCAAAAGGTTCATGAGGGTAATTATTATAATGTAATTCTCCCCATTTCAAAAATTTTTTATCTTTATCAATATAATTTTTATCTTTAATAAAATCTAAAAAATAAATTAAAGTTGTAGCAATATAGATTTCACATGAAGAGTTTGTATTTAAAAAATGTTTGTTTTTGAACTTTTGATCATTGCCATTAGGAAAAGTAGAAGAGTTTTTTAAGTTTATATGAGAAAAAAAACTTTTGAAAAAATCATCTTTATAATCCTCCATATAATTATAGAATTTACAACTTTCTAATTCAATTCCTTTCCCTTGTGAAATTTCTGAAACCAAATTCACGATAAAATTCCAATAATTCATAATATTTAACACTCCATGTGCTTCGCTTTCATCTTGGAAGCCGGGTATAAAAGGATTGAAATTTTCATCTATAAATTCATTATTTTTTTTATATTCATAGACTAATTTTTCCAAAGTACGTTCTCCTTTTAATAATAAATTTCTTCCCAATAAATATTCGTAGATAGAGTAAATACTTGCTTCTTGTGAATCTTTGTAAAATTTGAAATCAAAGTTTTTGAGTTTGATTATTATATTGTTTATAAATAAAATTTTTTTTTCATATTTTATGATTTTTGATTTGTTTATTTTATATTTCTCAATTAATTCTTTATTTTGATTGAAATATAAAAATAACGATTCATCATCTTTCCTTTTTTCTTCATAATTGTATATATTATCTCCAATCTGTTCATTATCGAATCTTATATCTTTATAATTTATTTTGTTATTTTCATCTTTTTCATTTATTTTGATTTCTTTTTTATCGGTTTTTTGAAGTTCAAGTTCTTTTTCATTATTTTCTATGATATGCAAAGTTTCTTTTATTTCTTTTATCTTTTCTTCAAGGATCTCAAAATTCCTCTCTAATATCGTTACTAATTTGGGTAAAATTATTTCTACATAAGAATCATGGACATCACTAAGCATTTCTTTGCTATCTTCAATCGTAAATTTGAATTTTTCATCTTTGAATTTATCTTCGAGTATTTGATTGATACGATGGAATCTATTAAAATAAGAATAGGAATTTACAAAATTTTTATAATTCCAAGGAGTTGCTTCATTATTCGCAGTAACAATATAACCTTTTAAAGGATTTATTATTACTGGAGTTTCTTCTCTACTAATGAAACCTTTAATATGATAATCTTCTACATTCAAATTCATATCTTTTAGAATAATTTTAGATTCTTTAAAATTTTTAATTGGAATTTTTCCTATTGAAGTGTACCCTATTTCATTTGCCACAGTTGCCCAGCTAAAAGATAAAACAGGAGTTGTTACTGCTTCTAAAGAATCCATAAAATCTTCTTTACTTTGTGCTTTCATGATATCAAAATAAAATCTGATTGCACCAAGTTCCATATCAAAAGCTGGAAATCTGAGACTCAATGCTTTTATAAAAGTAATGTTATTAATTTTTATTTCATCTATTTGATTTGCGTATTCCCTTAATAATGTAAAATTAAATTTGTTAAAGTTTTTCTCTTTATTATTATTTTCTTCTGAGACACTATTTTCTAATATTTTTTCGAGATATTCCAAATTATTCTCAAAATTTTTTGAAGCATTTTTATGGGAATGTTTATAATATATTCCAAAGACACTGGTTTCTTTTAAATATTCATCAAGTAAAACTCCATTTTCAGTATAGTAAATTTTATGATATTGCTTTGGTTCGTTCTTAATTTTTAGTTTCTCTTTTCTCGAAAAAGTTTTGGAAATATTTCCTTCTGAATCAATAAAATACTTATAATCCCGAGTCACATATTCCTCAACTATATCTATTGTATCTCGATTATCAGTTGTAAATCCCCAAGAAATATTCTTGTTATTTCCAAAAAGCACAGCAGGTATTCCTGGAAATGTTGATCCGACAATAATATTTTCAAAATCACTTTCAGGTTTTCCTATATACATTTTTGCCACATAATGTAAAGTGGGGAGTCTATTATTTAAATGAGGATCATTAGTGAAAATTGGCTTTCCACTTTCGGTTCGATTTCCATGTATAACCCAGCTATTGGAAGCATGAGAAATTTGTAAATTGATGTCAATTGATTCAGAATTTAATTCTTGTTTTTCTTTTAATGAATTTAATTTTGAATTAGATTGGGAATAATTAATAACAGATTCCTCAAATTTTGATTTATTTATATTAGAAGAATCATTTTTCGTTAATTCAATTGTATCATAATTGATCGATTCTTTAAAAGATAAATTTAAGAAATTATTATTTTCAAGATTCAATGAATGTTCTTTAATATCTGATTTTGTTTCATTATTTTTTTTATCTTTGGAAAAAGGAAAGACAATTTGAAAATTTTTATAATTCACAATTTTTCCGATATCGAAATCTTTGATATTCAAATTCAGTTTCTCAATTTCTTCATAACTTACAATAGTCTCATTTGCAAATGGGAAGTTCCTAAAATTCCATAAATCAAATTTTTCCATAAATTCTTTTCCTTGATTTATGCTTAATATCTGATTAAAAATTTCAATATGCCAGTCGAAAGTTAAAAGAAATCCAATCAATCTTGAAATTGAAAAGCAATCGTGTAAGGAAAATTTCTTAAATTTCGTGTTAAATATATAATATTCCAAAGGAAGGAAATTGTTTTTGACATAATAATTAATCCCATCAACGAATTTTTCTACTTGTTTTAAAATTTCCAATGATTTTAAATCTTCATTTTCATAATGAAAATTTCCACTGAAAAAATTTTCTTCTTTTATCTGCAAAAAAGTTTTCAAATCATGTTTTGCACGAAAACTTATACCCAAGTTTCTCATATATTTATCGATTTTGAGTGCTTTGATACCTAATATTGGACTCAATTTTCCTTTAGCAAAACGACGTAAAAAATCTATTTGCCATAATCTGTCTCTTGCTTGTGCATAGCCTAAAGTGAAAAAAGCATCTTCGTAATTTGCTGAGCGAATGTGAATTATCCCATATTCATCAGTGTATAACTTAGTTGGGAATTTTAAATGATTTTTGTTTAGAATAATCAAACCTTTTAATATATTTTGTGAAAAGTAATAGTAAATACAGAAACCTATTAATGAAAGAATCAAAAAAATTAAAAGTTTTATGATATAGCCTATGCAATTGAAAAATTTGAAAATGTTTTTTAAGCTTTTGCTAATATCTTTTGATTTTCTTCTATGATAATTTTTTAAAGTTATCAGCATAAAGTTGCTATTGAATATACTAGAGGAGCGTTCTTTATTGGATTTATTAGTAGGAGAAAGAAAAGGCATTTCTTTGCTATTTGATTTTGATAATCTATTTAAATTCAAACTCATTTTTTTAGTTGAAATATTATCTTTATTTTGATATTCATGGAAAAAAATATTTATTTTTTTGAGCTTTGAAGTGCTTTTTATTTTATTATTGGATGATTTCCTTTTATCATATTGATAGTCTGTTTTTTTATTGTTTTTATCTAAGTCTTTTAATTTTGAATTTAATGAATTAACATATAAAAATGAAAATTCCCCTATAAAATTATCTTCCTTAAAAATTTTTAACTTTTGGCAGTTGTCAAAAAAGTAGGCTTTATTAAATTTTGGATTATGTGTATCAAATATTATGTTATCCGAATGAAGATTAGTTATAAAATTTATAGCAATAATGTCTTCAAATAAATCTAAAGTTAAAAGGTTTATATCATCGTTGCTTTTTTTTAAATTATCATAATTAGCAATTGTTTTATTTTCTGCTATATCTTTAAGGAAATAAATTTCAATATTTTCTATAAACTCGTTTTCTTTAAAATACAAAATGTTCTTCAAATATTTAATTGAATTGTAGGTTTGGTATTGTTCAGAATTTTTAAATTTTGAATTTAATTCTTTTGAATCATCTAAATATTTTACTTTTTCTTCATCATTATCATAGAAAGGGAAAAAGGCTAATAAAGAAGATGTCTGAAAATCGAAAAATGCTTCAATCTTTTGATATTTAACTATATTATAAATTGTTAAAAAATAAAGAAAAATTTTTTTATTTTATCAAGAATTATTTTTACGCTGCACATAATTTTTTTTTGGGAAATCGTTTTCGAGAAAAATAAATTCACTTAATATATTTTTTTCATCTGAATAATCCATAATATTTAACAACAATTAAAAATTCATATAATTAAAAAATCTTTTCTTATTAATTTTAATTATTTATAAGATTAAACATTTTAAACTTATAATTGTCATTTTATTCAGATGAAAAGACATTTAATATCAAAACAAGGAATAGCATTTCTAAAATTAAAATAAATTTGGGATTTCACAGCTGACATTAAATAAAATAATATTCACTCTTATATTTAATATTAAAATTTTATTTTTTAAAAACTAATAGAAAATTACAAGAAGCTTATATAAAAAAATTTATTATCCGAATTATCATAAAATTTATTGTAAATTTTTTGTATTTACAAACCAGCTATTCTACTTAAAATAGGTTTTATCCAATAGCCTTTCTATTATTCAGTTTCAATAATTTATTTTTATAATAGTTTTAAAAAGAATTTCTCTTTTTAGAGTATTTCGCAATTAAATCTAGCATTATTCTCATCCCCAAATTTCCCTTTTGAATAATTTTGGAATAATTTTAAATACTTTAATCTCTCCAAAATTTCACTTTTATCATCGTAAAAGTTTTTATTTTCCATAAAATTATTTTCATCTCTAAAATATAAACTGTTAACTATGTAATTTTTGAATCTACTAAAAAATGGGTTTATTTTATTAACCCTCAAGCTATTACCAATCTTACTATCTATATTTATAGAATTTTCAATCTTATTTTCGTTTTTTTCTTCTATAGGATTTTCGTTTACTTTTTTATTATCTTGACTATCAAAATTTTTTAGGCAATAAAAATTCTTTAGCATCTTATGACTAAGATAAAATAACAATTTCTCTTTTTTTTCCTTATCATGAAAAATATTCTCATTAATGTATATTATATGATTATTATCCATAAAGTATTCTAAATCTTTCTGGTCTCCTTTCTTAATTAGATTTTCCAAACAATTCTTCATTTCTTCTTCAGATTCATTTTTAAATAAAAAAACAAAATATATTTGAAAAATATTATTTTTCTTTAAAATTTCAATAATTTTGTTATAAAAGCCGTTTCTCCCCAAAATAAAAGCTCTTCCTTCCATCTTATGTATTATAAAGAAAAAATCATATTCATACATTATATTTTCCTCTTTCAAATTAATGAAATTTTCTTTAGTCTAAAATTATATTTATATCAAGGTTAAAAAATTTTAAAATAAAAATTTATTTTTTTTATACATATTTTTTCAAATCAATCTTTAACTCAGGAATCAATCCAATTTCTTCAGTTTGGGTAATGTTTTTTAAATTTCTAGATTCATTGAAGACTCTTTTGTAAAATTCTACTGATTCGTTTAATAAATTTTCAAATATTAAATTATTTTCATCTTTTAAACTAATTAATATAATTTTGTTTTCCCTTTTCTTTTTGATTGAGATTTCCTTTTCCAATAAAAGCAATTTATCAGTATCATTAGTTTCCTTTGAATAATATTTTTTTATTTAAAAATAGAAGATTTTTAAATTCTTATTATGTAAATTAAAGAAAATTATTTTTCTATTAAATTTACATCTAATTCAATTATTTTAAATCCTAAAAAATTTCTACATTGAGAACAACTAACGTTTGAAAAGAAATTTTCTCTTTCATCTGCTAAACGTATATTTCTTTCTTCTTCCAAACTATAAATAATTCCAATTAAAATGAATAAAAGTATATTTATTTCAATTTTATTATTAATAAAATTTAAAATACATTTCAAAGACAGATATGAATTTCTTCTTATATTGATAAGTGAAGCTATCTATAAACTTTTTTTAATTAAAAAATTACCTTCACAACCTATAACCAAACTACACCTTTTACATTGCAAATAATTATTCTTCTTAGGAACAAATTTATATTCAAAGTTCATATCTAATATTTCTGTTTTGTTTTTCTCTTCTTTGTCGAATAATTTCATTTTATCATCAATCTGATGAACATCATTATTAATAATAATATTATCTTCGTTAGATTCATTATTTATTTGATCATTTTTATTAATAATTTCTTCTTTTTTCTTATCAAAAGAAAAATTCTCATTATTCTGATTTTGCGAGTTTATAATGTTTTCTTTTTTTAACTTAATTTCATTATCAATATCAAAACTAAATTCATTTTTGCTAATATTGATATTTTGGAATATATTATTCGATTTTGAAACTGTACCCAAATTTTCATCTACAGTGACTGCCAAATCTTTAATTTTTGAAAAAATATTTTATAAAATTATTAAGAGAATATTGATTAATGATTTATTTATATTATTGTTTCATAGAAATAAAATTACTCTTATTCACTGTATTATAAATGTTTGAAGATAAACTAAATCTTTCAAAATTTCCTTTATGGCTAACTGATAATCTAGAATTATTGGAGTTTCTGCTAAAGCTAAGATTTTCTAGCTTTTTGTTAACATATTTTGTGTTGCTTATTTTTTTCGAGAGGCTTTTCAAATTACTATGTTTTTTACTATTAAAATCACAAGAAACATTAAATGAATTTTGAGGAAAAATATCTTGATTATTTGATTTATTTGGATTATGACTATGAAGAAAAGCAAGTTCTTTTTTTGATTCCTGATTCTCGTCAAAGTTTTTAATATTTTCTTTAAATTGCAAGTTATTATATAAAATTAAATTATTGTCATTTCCATTAGAATTTTTTATTGAATGCATCTTATGGCAATCAGAGGTATCACCAGATTTCCTATTACTGTTTTTTAAGTTAATGCTTGAACTTATCGTTAATTTATTATTACTTTCAGAAACATTTTCAATATCCTTGCTATGATTTGTACTAGGTGTTTTATCCTTGGTTAAAATTAAATTTGAAAAACAAATATTGAATATCTTTTTGGTTTGCAGTTTATCTGACATTTCTTTTATCTTTTTTGAATTTTCAAAGTTATCAAAACTTTCATTTTTAGAATTTATATAACTATTAGAATTTATATTTTCTTCATTATTCAAATCTTTATTCTCAAAATTATTAAGATGATCGATCTTAATTTGAAAATTTTCATTTTCCAATTTATTTGAGTTACGAATATTTTCTAAAATCTTATTATCTATAAAATTATTTTTATTTTTTTCATCAATATTATTTATAATTTTTACTATAGAATTATTTCCATTATGCTTACTTATATTTTGAGGTTCATCCTTAAAATTTAATACATTATTACCACTTAAAAAAATTCGGTTATCTAACGTCTTATTAAATACATTTTTTTCTTTATAGTCAATTTTTTTTAAAGAATTGCTTTTATTTACAATGATAGATTTTGAATTTGTGAGATTATTAAAATCTAAAATTGTTGAATTATTATTTTTACTCAAATTTTGTTTAGAGTTATTATTTAAAACATTTTCTTTTAGAAAATTAAATCCGGATACATTAATTTTATCTATTTCATCTAGTTCAGAAAATGATATTTTTTTATTTTTTTCAAATTCTTTTTTTGTTTGATTATTTTCTATCACTTTATCAATATAGCTGAAATTATCAGATTTGGAAGAATTAATATCAAAAAAATCATTTATATTTTTATTCGATAAATTTGGTGATGCAAATTTTTCAGAATTTTCTGATATTGTTTTATCATTTTCATTTTCCCTATAATAATTATTTTGGGCTTCAGCAATTTCAAAATTATTTGAATTATAATTGTTATTATTCTTTAAAATTAAACTCCCCTGTAAATTTTTGAAAATAAGAGTTTCTAGATCACATTCTTGTTCTTGTTCATCTATAAAATCATTTAATTTTTCAATCTCTTTTGAATATATTTTAGCCAATGTAGCTTTATGAGTAAATGAATTAAGGCTATTGTTAGAAAGTTTTTCGTTTGTATTTGAACTGTTTTTCTTACTCAATATAACATTAGAGTCTTTTTTATTAAATGATTTATAAATTTTATCATTAAAATCATCTATTATGGGGATAATCGAATTTTCCTTTATTTTTAAATTAAATTTTTTATCTTCATTGACATATTTCAAACTATCATTAAAAGTAACACCATTTTTTGAGGAAGTATCATTGATTTTATTGTTAAGATTTGTGACATTGTTTTCCCTGATTTCGTAGGAAATTTTATTATTACTAATTAAAGCATTTTTAGTATTTATTAAATTATCTAATTCGTATATATTTTGATTATTTTTTGGATTTTGATTTGAAAATGGATTATTAATGCTATCATAAATTATGGATTTATTAAAGATATTATTTTTTACAATATTGTTATTGTTAAAATATTGTGAATTCGAGTTTGCTTTGTTTTGCATGATTTTATTTGGTAGTGCATATCTATCTGTTGTGAGGCTTGGAATTTCCAAGCTATCTCGTAAATTAATGAATTTATTTACTTTGATATTTGATTGTTTTAAACTAAATCTATCAGAATACAGATTATATTGGTTATTATTAGGAAACCCTAAATCATAATTGTTATTAAAGCTCTCAAAATTAATTTTATTTATCATGCATTTATTCTGATTATTATATAACTGTTTATCATGTAAACCGCTGTTTTTAATTATATTATTGTTACTCCTTTTATTTCTGAAGCTTTCTGATCTTTTAAAAACAAAATCTTTAATTGATTTATTTTTTTCAATATTGGTTTTTTGAAAATTATCATATTTATAAATTTCACTTTTTGCATTTTGATAATCAATTCCTTTTTTAAATTCTTCTTTATTTTTACTATTATAATATAAAAGATTTTCTTGGTTTTGTTCATAATTTACATTCTTAATTATAGTTGGATTGGAATAATCTATTTTTTTGGGAATAGTTTGATTAAACTTTGTAGGTTTCGCCTCCATATTTTGTATGTAAGATATAGAGGGATTTTTCTTTGATGATGTATTTATCAGCTCCTCATTTAGATTTTTTTTTGATTCACCTTCAAAATATTTTTCAAGAGAATGAATCTCATCGAAATTACTTGTGTATACCATTTTTTTATAAGATGAAGAGTTGAATGAATAAGATTTATTGAAATTATCTATTGAATTCTTCGTTTGTGATTTAAATATATTTTCATTATTTTGAGTTTCATCATTATTTAAATTTTGAGAATTTTTATAAAATTTATTTTCAGTATCTTGCGCTTTATGGATAAAATTAATATTTGATGCAATTATATCTGATTTCTGCTTCAAAGGTATTTTATAAGAATTATCATTTCTCATTTTTTATTTATAATTTTTTCATTTTAAAAATATTAATTATTAATTCTTTTTAAAATTACTTATTTCAAGTTGATCTAATATATATTTAAATGTTTTTTTTCAAATAATTATTAAATTAATTTAAATATGTTAAAGATCACAAATTATAAATTATATTATATATAACTGGTTAATTAATTTCTATTCTATTTCAAGAATTTAATTATAAATTTTTCAATATGATAATTATTTTTTAATAAATAATTTTCGACAGTTCGAAAGTTCAAATCCAAATGACACGAAAAATTGGCCTTTTTAAATTATCTTTTAATTTTTTTATTTTCCATTAAATTACGTTTCATTAATAATATGAATAAAGATAAATAAATTGTTTTTCTTTAATACTCATTAAATTAAATAAAACTCTTAGATGAATTTCCAACCATATTTTTTAAATTTTAAATTTCTTCATTTATAGTAATATCTCTGAATCTTAAATTGATTGAAAGTCCAAAGTGATCTGAAAGTTGCTGATAGGGCTTAAAAGAAATTAGAAAATTTTCTACTTGTGCTGAATTATGATCTAAATATAATTCTCTTTTATTTTCTCCATTATTAATTAATTTCTTTTTATTATAATTTAAATTTGTTTTTGTGTTTTTATTCCTAATATTTTTCTTATTGATTTCTATGTAACTTTCAGAATTTTCCGTATTTTTATTTTTTAGAGATTTTGTTTCATTTTCTTCTTGATTGAGATTATTATAATTATTATCATTTTTATTAGTTGAATATTCTTCATCTTTGATGAATTTCAACTCAAATATATAATCTAGAGTTTGAAAACTTCCAATATCTTGTTTTGCAGTTAAACAATTATCATAATATTTCAAATCTTCGCCGTTGTATCCAAATGTATAAGGGCTAAATTCATATACAGACTTTATTTAATAGTTAAAAATTGATTTTTAAATTTTACTTTAAAAATATCTTGTGGATGGCATATTTTTGTTAGCTTTTTTATAAGTATTTCATATTCATTATCAACATTATAGGTTATTTCTGTGTTCTAAAATACATTATTTTTTTTTTGTTTAAAATTTAATTTAACCTTTATGAGTAATTTTTATTTCCTCCCTTTTATAGTAAGTATTTCAAAAAAAATATTTACTTCTCTTTTCTTATGATAATTATGTGCATCTACATTTAAATCCCCAGCTAGAATAACTGTTGTATTAGGAGGTAAGGGATTTGAATCAACAACTTCTTTTATAAAAATGCAGAGTTCATCAATTTGATCAAGTCTAGTTTGAACTGATATATTCTTATTTTAAATTATTTATAAAACTTTAAAATCAATATATTTTCCTTTTTCTAATTTAAAAATACAAAAATTCAAATTTTTTTATAGCATTAATACCCAATGGTATTCACTACTACCGAAATAACTTGCTTGTGTGTGAGTATTAAATATTATAAGATATGAATCTTCTATTTTTATTTTAGCATATAATACTCCTTTATTCGCTAATGAATCACTTAATACTGAATAGCAAAAAGGTCTAAATATTGAATCTATAATCGGAAACCTAAAAATTAAAAAATTATTTAAAATCTTTATATAGGTAATAAATAAATCTTCAAATTTTTAATTTGATAATACAATTTTACCTAGATAAAATTAGCAATCCACCATCAGTTAAAAAATTTGAAAAATAAGAAGGGGAAGGAGAATCTACGAAATAAAATAAACCTGATTTATTCGCGTATTTAATTAGTTCTTGTTTTCTATTGCTAAAAGTCCCAAACATTTCTTGTAAGCAAATTATATCGAAATATTCTAATAGTGAAATAAAATCTGCTAATCTTTCATCTTTCCAATCATTTTCATTATTCTTTATCAAAGGAGGTCTTAAAAAAATATTGTAAGTAAGGAATTTTATGTGATTTCTTTGAATAATTTTTTCTTCTTTTATGTAATCTTTATTTATTTCCATAAAAGGATGAAAATACATTTTCAATTGATTTAAGAATTCATCCATTTTATTTATAAGTAAGAGAAAATTTATTTTAACTAGAAATCCTATTTAGGATTTTTAAGATGAAAAAACAGATTTATTTATTCTTTATTCTTTTTTTTTTTATAATTATTTTTAAATAAAATTATTCAAATATTTGGGGATTG
>Ga0194116_10005726_pt1 | contig 13545 bp, 8 predicted proteins | sample TA2MahsurfametaG_4_FD_148617 | JGI IMG/M metagenome (GOLD analysis project Ga0194116, IMG submission 148617) | Freshwater microbial communities from Lake Tanganyika, Tanzania - TA2015008 Mahale S9 surface | ecosystem: Environmental > Aquatic > Freshwater > Lake | place: Tanzania: Lake Tanganyika... | reverse complement strand
TCCCCAATCCCCAATCCCCAAGTCCTCTTATCTTTAACAATCAATAAAAATTTAAAATTTGAATTTATCGTGAACACAACAAAAATTATTTAATATTAGTTAGAAATATATAATTTTTAAAAATTCAAAAATGGAAAACAATACATCAATAAACAATTCACTGCTTTATTTAAAAATAAATTCTGAAAATATATATAATATTCCAGATTACAGAACTCCATTATACTATGAATCCTGGATATGGGAAGGAGATAAATCAGTTCTCCCATTCAAATGGATTGATTTGATAAATGATTCAAAAATAAATATTCCTGATATAAAAAACTTTTCAACTTTGGATGAGTTTTTAAAGAAAAATTATTACAAAAATTCCCAGTTTGATGAAAAATCTTTTTTATTTATTACCCATCGATCTCAAACAGCTGGATGTGCTTATTTAGATTCGAATAATGTAATTAAATTTTTAATAGTTGGAAAAAATCATAAAAATAAACAAGTGGAATATTCATTGATCTCCAGAGCTATAAAAAGAGCTATTGAAAAAAATAATGGGAATTTAGAGTTTGAAATTAAAGCTGATTTAGCTTTGACAAATGTAGAAAGCAATGTTTTTGAAACATTTGGTTTTAATTAAAGTTAATTGTTTTGATAGCTTAATTTAAAAACTTTTTTAATTTATTGTGTATTATATAATTGTATTTGGTTTTTAGTAAATTTTAGTTTTTGGCTTCTTAATCTTAGACTTTATCAAATTAAAAAATTACCATATCTTTTTTCTATCTCTTTATTAATATAAAAAGGTATAATTCATCTTGTTGTTTAACTCAGCAATAATAGTAATTATTGTTAATTTTAATAAATCGTATATAATGATTATTTTTTTAAATGATAAAAAATTTTAAATAAAGCAATACATTAAAAACAAAACAGTAATTTATGGATTTTTTTCTCTAAAATTACTTAATCATCTTTTTCATCATTTCTTTAAATTCTCTAAAGGAAATTTCACCATCTGAATTTGCATCTATTGAATCCAAAATTTCTTTCCAAACATCTTCATTTACAATACAACCTTCTCCAAGTATTTTTTTTAATTCATTAACAGAAATTTTACCACTAAAATCTCTATCAAAAAGCATAAAAGTCTGAATTAAGTTTTCTTCATTTAATAGTTTTCCCTTATCCATAAAAGCAGTCAAAAACTCTTCAAATTCTATAAAATTATTTTTATCACCATCAATATCATCAATAAGTCTATTAACCTCCATTTCAGCTTCAGCAGGAGACATTGTAAGGCTAAAGCCTTGAATAAGCTCTTCTCTAGATAATCTTCCATCTCCATTTAAATCAAATCTTGAAAAAATGTTTCGGTACTCAATTATTTCGTCTTTTTTTAACATATTATGAACAATATATTTTAAACAAGCTTGCTGTAATTTTTGGCTTGAGTGAAAATTCCTAAAATTATTAGAAAGTTTTTCCAATTTATTTTTTTCAATATCATCATTGTAAACATTATTATAAGTATAATTCTCTTTATTATTAATAATTTTAAACCATTCATGATCTAAAGCTTGCTGAGCTGAAAGTCTCTTTCCTACATCTCTATTGAGTAAAAATTTTAATAAATCTTTACATTCGAAGGATATGTTATTGAAAAAATTTTCAGGATATTTTAATTCAGAATATAGAATGCTTTTAAAAATTTCTTTATCATTAGAGCCTTCAAAAGGTGGTGTCCCGCATAGAAGTATATACATAATAATTCCGCAACTCCATATATCGCATTTTTCATTATAATTCCCATTAAGAACTTCAGGTGCAATGTAGTACTTTGATCCTATTTTTTCAGTTAGCTTTTTAAATCTGGAACTTCTGCGATTTTTATAAATTTCAGACGTACCAAAATCTATAACCTTTATTGTAAAGAATTCTTTATTAAATTCTTCTTTGCTTTCAATTAAAATGTTTTCTGGTTTTAAATCCCTGTGTATAACGTTATTTAAATGTAAGTAATTAACAGCTGAGAGTAACTGTCTCATTATATGTGCGACAATTTTTTCACTAAAATTATTCATTTTAATAATTTTATCAAAAAGTTCTCCACCATCACAAAATTCAGTAACTATATATAATTTGGTTTCTGTATCAAAGAATTCATACACTTTTAATATATTGGGATGATCTAGAGTTTTTAAAATGTTAATTTCTTTTATAATCGTTTTTTGATTCTCGTGTGAAATTTGGTCTTTGATCTTTTTATCTATTGCTTTTAATGCTCTTACTATTCCATATTTTTTATGAATTACTTTGGAAACTTTTCCAAAGGAACCCTCACCAATAAATTTTAAAAAATCATACACATCGAATGGGTCTAAAGAAGAGCCTTGAACCAACATTCCAGAAGAAATAATGAGATCATCAACTTTCAAAACTTCTTTTTCGGTTTCGATTATTGAGTCAACTTGATGTATTATATTTTTATCATAATGATTTAAAGTGCTTTGAGGATTTTCACTGTTTTTATAGAGAGTATCGTTTTGATCATCATTATTTTTTCTCCTCATTAATATTGGAATACATCCCATTTATTTATTAAAATTAATGATGAGATATATTTAAAACTAAATCATCAGGCATAAAAAATAATAATTTTATTGTGATTTACTCGAAATTCAAACTTCTTAAAGAGATTATTCTAAATATTTATAGATTTAATTGAAACTTCAAAATACTCTCTTTAATTTATATTAAATTTCTTAAAATTTGCAGTTAATATTAAATTTAATCTTTAACCAATTTTTTATCTCAAGAAATGATAGATTAAAAAAAATTTATTCATATAAAATTTTTTATAATATTAAAAGCTTTATTTAATTTGCTTTAATAAAATAATTACAAAAAATAATAAATTTAAATTAAAAAATCTAAACTGCTCGATTATCATAAATCAAATTTTTGAAAATTGATTTATTTGTATCTTTATCATTTTATAATACATACAAAGAATTTGTATTATAATTAATTAACTAATTAAATCAGACAAGTATATATAGTAAAAAAATTCTTTATCTTTCATGTTAATTATTCCTTGAATAAATCTTCAAAACAACTCATAGATTTCAATAATGTTTTAATTTCATTTACTTTAACAAGTCCATATTTTTCCTTTAATTTTTTAATTGAAAACTTCAGATCACTATATGTTGTCCTAATAAAAATTAAATAGAAATCAATAAAAATTTACAAAAATTTTCCAGATTTTAAATGAGATTTATTAACTCCCTTGGATCTTGACATCCTTTGAATTAAATAAAGTATTCTTTCGATTGGACTTAAATCTTCTTCTTTTTTGATATGAATACTTGTAAGTAATAAAGTGTCCATAAACGAGTTGAAATTTATTTTATTATTATCTTTTATTTCCTTTCCTAATATATATTCAACATCCAAATCTTCTACGAGGATTTCATGCAATGAGGAAAAAATAGTTTTTAGTTGTATTAAATTTAACAAATTTGGGAATATTTCAAAATCTTTATAAAATTTATAAACTCCTTCAAAATCAATCAACTCTTTTAAATCTGCATAATTACTAAAGTGAGGGTAAATTAAATTTACCAAACTTCTTAATAAATCAATCTAAAAAAAGAATTAGTAGATAAATAATATAATTTTGGTATCATATTAAAAATCTTAAATTAAAAAAAATTTATCATTATTACAATCTCATCTCCTCTTAATTTTAGAAGATTATCAATTAGGTTTTTCTTAACTGTGACTGTTTGAGATTTATTTCTTAATATATTAACTAAATCATTATCTAAAAATTGTTCTATAGCTTTTTCTTGTCCTGAATTTGGATATATTTTTCTAGCTAAAAATTCGAAAGATTTTAAAAAAATAGGAAAATTCATTTTTTGAAGTTGTGGATCTCTGCATGATTTTAAATGACTTTTTTCATTTAAATCAGAAACTCTATGCGAAATTTGAGCTTCTTGTTTTTCTTCAAATCTTCTGTAGGAATTATTCAAATTATTCAAATTTTCACATTTTCTTAAACCACATAGATATTTATAAACGATACAAATATTATTTTTACTAATTTTTCCTTTTGGAATATCATTAAAAAGACTCATATTTGATTTTACATGGGATAAATTACCATTATTGAAATATAAATTTTTAGTTGGACGAGTTTCTAATAATTTATTATGATCATCGATATTATTAAAATTCGGATTTGATTTTACTCTATTCAGTTCTTTTTTCAAATAAGCGTTTTGATTTTCGTATATTAACTCACAATCGTTTAAAAACTTAAGGTAGCCAGTCAGGCTTAAATTTGTTATATCAGTTTTATCACCAATCATTGAATAATTTTCGAAAATATCCTTTAAGTTTTCCAAATGATTATGAAATTTCAAATATAATCCTTCAGAATCAAAATTAAAAATTGTACGAATATCTATATTTTCATTATTGGAAGATTTTATTTCTATATTTTTAATAATTTCATGATCAATTCTAGAAGCTGATCTAACTATTGACTTTTTTTGAGATTTGTCCATTATTAGTTCAGGATTTATCTTAAAAAATTAAAGGTTTTTTAATATAAGAAAAATATATTATTAAAAATTTTAAATAAAATTTACAAAATTTATTATTTCTTTCATAGGTATAATGTTGAATTTTAAATGATTAGGATTTCTAAAATTTGCTTTTTCTTGAGGTATATAATTAGCTTCTAAATTCTGAATTCTTTCCAAAAACAAAATAAATTTTTCAGCATTGCCGATGTTTTGTGTGTCTAAACCAATTTGCATATTCATTCTCATAGAGTGTTCTGGATTTTTCAAATAAGTGGAATATTTATCATAATTGAGTACTGAAAAATGAAAAATTAAAATGATGAATTTTGAAAGAGTAAACATTATCCCTACTTCTTTCTGTTGTTCTACAATATTTTTTATTTCTGTATTATTAATCATATCCTCAATATTCATTCTTGTTATTAAATTAAAATATATCGCTAATTTATCTAAAGAAACAATAAATGGCATGATCTCGTAAATCTGGCAAAATTTAATTATTTGGCAAAATGAATCTTTATAGATCTTATCGAATTCTTTAGTTTTTGAATTTTCCATTTCAAAAAAATTTAAATAAAGATTTTTCAATCCAGGAAGAATAGAATTAATAATAATAATGATTGAATTATCGAATTGTATTTCAGAAAATTTATTCACAGTTGATTGATGAATATACATTTCTGTTTCTGGATTTTCCAAAACAAATCGTTGTATAGACTCATTCAAAGGACTTAAGAATTCTATTATAAAATTTATTACACAAGTTTTTGGATCCGCTTCAAATTCTTTTTTGAAAATTTTATTTGAGAGTTTCACTAAGAAATTATTGAATTGATTAATATTTATGTTTTTTAAACTAGAATTTGCTTGTTTAAATAACAAATCGAATTCTTGGTTTTTCAAAAGAGTGTGAATATTATTAAAATCGTCCATTATTTTAACAGTTTTAAGAATTTTTATTAAGCTTTGATAACTTAATAAAAATTGTAATTCTTCTTTTGAAAATTTCGAATAATTGAGAAAGATACTAAGTGTTAATTCTTTAATTTCCAATTCATTTGAAGCATTTTCATGTTCCAAATTTTCATTTTCATTTTCATCGTATTCTTTAATATTTTTATTATTATTTAATGAATATAAAGAATCATATTTTATATAGTCATTTTCATTTCTTCTCTCTTCTTTTCCTGCTTTTTCATTTTTCATAATATTTTTTTTATAGCTTTTATTGATTATATTTTCTTGATTGTTGTCAGTTTTATTAATTTCTTTATTTTTCAACAAATTAGATTTAAGATCTCTCTGTATATGATTCTTTTGAGGAAAGTTTTTAAACATTTTATTTTGTAAAATTTGTGTTTGTAATAAAATATATAAAATTTAACTTTAGAATTAATCAAATTCTTAAATAAAAATATATTTAGTTATTTTAAAAAATCAAAGAGAAGATAATTTAATAATTTATTCCAATATTAAAAGAAAATTACTTTGATAAAATCTTTATATATTTAATCTCATAAAAATTACTGAATTAATTATTAAATAAAATATTTTAATATAATTAGTGCGCTTATTCTTCTTTACTTTCATCTTCTTCCTCATTTTCATCACTCTCTGCATGAGGGAACCAAGAGATAGCTTTTTGGTTAACAGTTCCTATAACATAAGAATTAATAGCATTAACTTCTTGCGGATCCAAGAATTTTAGCCCTATGATATATTCAGCATATGTCCATATATTGTGTTCTTTGGTTATATGTTTTAAATAGTTTTTGGAAGATTTTTCCAAATTTTCTCTGATATCTCCACAAATGAAACAAACATTCGCCATATCTTCTTCCTTTTTGGAAGTTAATTCTCTTAACTCTGCAAATGTATCAATAATTATTCCCATGAGGATTGAAAATATAATAACATTAACTACAATAAAATACAAAGTATTATGTAAGAATCTTCCAATATAATAAACGGCATCTCTATTTATACTTCTTTTTGGAATATATTCCCCAATACCTCCATCACTTCTTAATCCATAATCTAAATGTGTAATAAAGCAATAAAAATTTGTTCCACATTGATTTTGTGAGCGTGTGATTGTTTTGTTACTATCTTTAAGCTATATATTTTGATTAATTTTATTTTTAATTTAATTTTAATTTATTTCAAAATTTTTTAAAATGTGTCATTATTAGAAAATAATATATGATTTTAAAAAACAAAAAATTTTTTAAAGATATATTTTATAAAATAAAGAAGACTTACAGGAATTTTAAAATTTGTAATAAAATCTTCACTGAAATAATAAAAAGCAAAGACTCCAAACTGATAATTTGAAATTAAAAATAAAAAAAATGTAACTAAAAGCTGTTTATATCTTAATGTTATAGATTTCACAATATTTTTCAAAACAGAAGATAAATTAACCATCATAAGAATTTCCAAAGAAAATAAAAAATGCAAATCTCGATCTGAAATAGCTACAGAGCAAAAGATTATATGCCAAATAAAAGCAGTTATCTCACCTCTTAAAAAGATAACATTTCTAAAAATTTTCACTTTATGAAAAAAACTGAGTTTTTCCAAAGGCATATTAAGTTTTAATGCAAGTTTTTTAGAATCAATAATCCAATATAAATTAAATCTTGTATAACACCAAACTAAAAATACAAAAGAACAAAAAATTAAGTTAAAATACGCCAAAATTTCGAGATATAAAGAAAAAGTTTCATCTCCTTTTGATTGCTCATCTGGACCCAAAGCATTTAACATAAAGACATTTTGAAAAAAATTAATAATAAAAGTAACAAATTCTAAAGTGTAATAATTCACATTTTTAAAAACTTTCATCAATAAATTTGATTCAGAAAATTTTGAATTATATATAAGTTCATCATAAAAATAATCGCAATATTCCATTAATGAGAACAATTTAATATATCGAGTTTCTCGACTTACATTTTCTAAAAAATCGCTTTTCGTGTTATTAGATAAATTCGGAATTAAAGGATTTATTGTGAATACAACTCTTACAAGTTCTTCATCATTTTGAACCATTACAGTACGGGTAATTTTCTCAAAAAATTTTACAGTTTCGTATTTTTCTCTATGACTTATATAATAAACTTCTTCTTCGAAATTTGTTTGATTCTTATTGCCATTTTCATTTTTATTGATTGTATATTTCACATCTGATTTATTATTGATTTCATTATTTTTTTGTTCATATTCATATCTTCTTAATTCTTCATTCGTGAGATTTATAAAATTTACTATTTCTATAGCTTCAGAATTTAAATATTCAGTGGCTAGTATTTTCAAATATTGATACATTCTATTTGCAAGCTCAAATTCAGAAGTTTCTATTAATGGTTTTCCTACAAAAAATTTTTTTTCGAAAAACTGACACATATGAATATCAAATTTAATATTCTTATATGAGAGCTCTTTAGCTTTATTTTCTTTTTTTTTTTCTCTATCAAGTTTTAAATAAAGCTTTTTCATAGTATTTATTAAACTTGTAAAAATTAAAAAAGGATTATATATTGTGCTTATTATTTTAATTAATTTAGGAGGTGAACTTTTTTCTTCCAAAAATGCACATATAAAATCCATAAGATCTTTTCTCACTTTGTAAACAATTTCTGAATCTGTTTCATCTCTTAATAAAATAATCTTTATGTTTTGCAAAAAAATCGTAATTTTAAATTCATCACCCTCTCCTTGAATTTTTTTCTTATTAATCAACGATTTTAAATTAGAGGCCTCTGTTCCTTGGATCATCTCTATCAAAAATTCTATTACTACAGAGAAAATGTCATAATAATAAGAAACATGAGAGTGTTCAGTCCCAAATTCAACATTGTTCCATTGAGCTATTAAAATTATTTTATTCACGATTTCAAGCATAAACTCGAAAGTTGAAAGAATTTCATTAGATTTATGAATTATATTATTATTCATTAAATTGTTCAAAATATCAATATGTTGAACAATATTATTATTAAAATTTTCTAAATTATTTGAATTATTATGATTTAGTTGTATTTTATTTTTTAATAAACTTCTATTTTTATTATTATTTTCTCTTTTATTTTGTTTTAAAAAACTATCATTATTTTCAATGTTAATTATTTCGGAGTTTTGAGATCTATTAGTTTGTTGATCATCAATAAAAACTTGTTTGATTTCTTTATTTGAACCGTTAATATTTTCACTTCTCCTATTGGTATCTATTGAAATATCATGGTTTCTTGCAGAAGTACTTTTTTTATTTTCTGAATTCAAAATTCGAGCTTTTTTTTCATATATAAGTAAATTGATTTCTTTAAAAAATATTCTTTGAAATTCTTTGTTATGATCTTCACAAAGATATTTTAAAAGTTTTACAATATTCATAGCAAGAAAATAATCTTCATTGAAGGTCGAAAGAGTGGGATTGCAGCTAGTGAAAATAATTGAAATTATATTTTCTAAAATCAAAAAATTCAAATCTTTAAGATCAACCAAGTCTATTTGCTCCTCAATTAATTTTGTTACTTCTTTTTGTACGGATTCGGTTTCATATTGAATCAATTTAAATAAAATCCAAAAGCCTTCTTGCATATATTCTTCTTTATAGCTTTCATCTCTTAAAATGAAAAAAATACTTCTCGAAATCAAATAGCAATAGGTATTTAAATATTGAAGATTACTATCTTGTAAAATATTCATAAAACCTGAATTTGTTAAATCCCTTTTCGAATTATAATAATTTACTATAAAATGGAAGGCATTTACTTCATAGGGAGTTTTTAAGAAATTAACTTGTGTCAATTTTTTTTCTAAACTTAACAGATTTTCCTTATCATACTCATAATTTTTCTTCAAAAATTCTTTCTATAAAGATTCATTTTTAGAAGAATTTAGAAAATTGTCCATGTGTTTGTTATATATATTTATTAACAATTCAAATTGATAAAATTCGAAACCTGGATTTTTTAATAAATTAATATCCTTATTCAAATCATCAAGTTCAGATTGAGAATATTTTTTCTTTAAAGGAATAAATTTTTCAACAGTTTTTAAATTTGAAATTTCAAAAACATCTCTAAAATTGTATCTTGTTTTAAGTACAGACAAGTAGTTTTCATTATTGATAATTTTATTTTTAAGATTTAAAAAGAAATAAACCAATTCAAATAATCTTAGATAATCTGCTCCATTAAATCTATTCAATTTGCTTATGAATTTTGACATATGAGTTCTCATAGGCAAAATAATCCCTTCCACTAAATATTCTAACTTTAAATACTCTTCAGAGCCTTTGTTTTTTTCGATTATTTCTTCTTCATTTTGAAATTCACTTTTTAAAATTTCGTATTCTAAATCAGAATGTACAGTATTTTGATTTACACATATCATATCATTGATAAAATTATACAAATTTCCAATATCTTTATTTTGATAACTTTCAACTCCTAAATTTTCGGTTTCATTAGAAGGATTTTTTTTATCAACCAATATATATAAATAATTCAGAATTTTTTTCTTCTCGAAAATTACATCAATATAAACCATTCTAAAGAAAATAAGAACTTCTTTTCTTAACTCAATTTCCAAATTTTTTCGTTTTAAAATATTATAAATATCATTAATATTAAAAATTGAGTATAAAAAGTCTTTTTTATTCAAAGTTGCATCTCGATCAAATAATAAATTTGTTAAACTTAAAAAATATCTCAAAATTGTGCTTAAATCTTTGACTTTTATACCATTAAAATCAGTCTGGTATATATCATCATCGAAATTGGCAGTTAATCTTTTAATATTTTTATTCGAATTTTCAAAATTTTTTAAATAGCTTTCGATATTCATGTTTTCTTTTACATTAATATTTTCATTTTTCAGCCTATTACTTTCTCCGTTTTTCAGATCTGCTTGATTAATATTTTGCATATTTTTGCTGAGTTTTTTATTATCAATTTCAGATATTAAATCTGTATCATATTCACTCGTTCTGAGATTATAATTAGATGGTTGTTTCAAAAATTCTATAAAATCAGATATGATGGTAAATTTTTTAAATAAAAAAGTTATAAATTTTCTTAATTTATGTGAAGCTAAACTTTCGTTCATAAAGTTTATTTTTGTTAATAATTTCAAAAGCTTGAATATTTTAAGAAATATCTTAAAATCATTGTTTAATTTTTCAGGTTTAATATTAACTTTTTTCAATACATTCTTAAAAAATTTTAAAATATACTCATGAGTTGATAATTCGTATTTTAATTTTACTATATTTTTTAAAGCTATGTAAATAACTCCGAAAATTTCATTTAATTGTTGGTTATTTAATAAAACAAAAGCTTCCAAAAAATCGGAGGTCAAAATTATTATAGAATTATCAGCATTATTTTCCACATAGAAATAAAGCAGTTTTAAAATCTCTTCAAAAAGTGAATTATCTATAGCGAAGTTACTACCTTTAAAATCAAAATCCTCCTCAGTATTGCTATTATTATATTCATTAATTATCATATGTTGATTATTTAAATCTTTGTTAGCATCTGTATTTGCAAGATTTTCATTATATTTTGCAAAAGAAATTTTTATAATTTTTATGATAGAGAATATCAAAAATGATTTATTTATTAATATTTTATATTTCCCCATTGTTTCAAAATTTTTTTTTGAAAAAATCAAATTTCCGTCCAAATTCAATTGATTGTTTTCTGATTTATCAAAAATATTATCATTATTTCCTTCATTTTTAGTTAAGGCATTTTGCAAAGTTTTTTGCCTAGGATAAACAGAATATTTATCCACACCTTGACTTAAAATTATGTAATTAAAATTGTTTGATTTATCACCATCATTTTCACTAAAGCTACTTTGCATTTGTTCTGTCATTACAACTGCTTGTCTATATTTCGACAAATTCATTAAATCAAAAAATTTTTTTAAAGAATTTTTTAAAACCAAAATCATATTATTCTCTTCGCTTTCAAAATTAAAATAAGAAGTATAGACTTTTTCTATTTCATTCGTCAGATGTCTAATTTCATTTACGAAATACGATTCAGTTTCTGCCAGATTTTCCATTGTATATTTGAAATAAATGCTATTATTTTTATTTAATATCCTCTTGAGTCCACTGGAATAGCCATCTTTTGTATAAATAAATGTTTTCAAAATTGAAGATATATTAGAAATAATTCTTTTTATTTCCTTTTCACATTTCATATTAGGATTGTTTAGAATGTTTGTAAAGCAAATTATCGTATTTTTACTCATAAACTTGGTTAATTCTAAATTTGTATTAAAAAACTTTAAATTTTCTGAATCAGTATTTTTTATCATATTATCTAATGATCTAAAGTATTTTTCAGCAACTTGATCATTATAATAAAAGCTTAAATAAAATATGCTTTTAACAATAGGTTTTGTAAGTAAAACTTGTTCTTCCAATATTTTGTCTTTTGCATTTCCTTCTTCTTTAAAATTTTTAATAAAATTTGAAAATTTCATCATTATATCTTCAATTAAATTCGCGTATTTTATCGCTTGCTCATAATTAAACAAATTAAATTTTGAATATGTTTTACATATAAATAATAATTTCTTCATCAGAGTAAAAGAAACATGAAAAATTTCTTTGGCAGAACTTAATTCATTTAGAATTTTTAACGCAAATTCTAAAAAGTTAAATTTTAAATTATTAATATATTTGCTCATTATTTCATTCTGAGATTTAATATTATTAATATACATCATTCTCTGAAACGGATTCAACAATTCAATATCTTTAACTTTCATATTAGGAGCAATTGCTATATCCCTTTTAAAATGCGTGTTTATGAAAACTGTGATAAAATTCAACTTAAAAAACCAAACATTTGATGACTTGTATTCAGAACGCATATTCATAAAAGAATATAAAAAATTTAGGTTATATTCTTGAGAAATTTTATTATTAAAATAATTAAGTCTGTTACATTTTTCTGAAAGCTTTGATAATACACTTAAATATGAATTAAAATCTTTGAATATCATAGAATCTGTTAAAATAGAGGAAGGAGAATTTGGATTGTTAAAAGAATTTTCCACTTTTAATTTGAAGGCCTCTAAGAGGTTTTTATAGTTCTTGAACAAAATATTAAAGCTTTTTTCTGAATTCACTATTAAGTTAAAAAAATGAGTCTTTGATATTCCTTCAAAATTATAATTTCTTGGGTCAAGACAATTTTTAAGATTTTTAAAAAAATTTTTATTATCGTTGTGATCTTCATATGTACATTCACAATTATCTTCTGGATTTGATTTATTCTTAATGTTGTAATTTTTTTTTAATAATTCTTCCATTGGAATTTGGCAAAAATTTGCACAATACAAGCATATTTTATTGTTAGTGCTATTGTGAACATAAAAAAAACCAATATTGATTGTATTGTTCCAATCCATCATAGGGCATTTAATAGAGTTTGATTTCGTATCTTTTGTTATTGTTAGGCTTTGTATCTTATGGCTTTTTGATCCACAGGAACATAAAGCCATCATTCTTTTTTTAATTTGGATTTTATGTCCAACATGACATTTATAAAAACATACATCACAAATAGGATCCTGATGTTCTGGATCACAGCTGCAATAAATAAAATCTGATAAAATCTTTTTATAACCTTTTTGCATAATTGTACATTTAACAGAATTCAACTTATTTACAATATTTTCTCGGTTTGTTTCATTTAAATTTACTATTTCATTCATTTGATGATCCATTTTTGGCTTTTTATTAATTTAGTTATATATAATTTTAACAATAAAAATACTATTATTTTTAGGTTGTTTAATTATTAAAAAAATTTTTAATTTTAGAGTTTATTATTTTGATTCTAAAATTAAACTGTTATAATTGATTTAATTTTAACATTTTCGAAAAAAATTAAAATTTTTTTTGAACAAAAATAAATTAATT
>Ga0194116_10005725_pt1 | contig 13546 bp, 23 predicted proteins | sample TA2MahsurfametaG_4_FD_148617 | JGI IMG/M metagenome (GOLD analysis project Ga0194116, IMG submission 148617) | Freshwater microbial communities from Lake Tanganyika, Tanzania - TA2015008 Mahale S9 surface | ecosystem: Environmental > Aquatic > Freshwater > Lake | place: Tanzania: Lake... | reverse complement strand
CCCCAAAACCCCAAAACCCCAAAGTTTAAATAAGCTAATTTTTATATTGGATTATTCTTGGGCCACTTAAAATTTGAATTTAGTGTGAAGCTGTTAACAAATTGAGCAAAGAAACGATTATAATTTTAATAAAAGCTTATGAGTCACAAAAAGAAGCAAGGCGTGGGCCAAAACAAAAACTTTGGTAAGTCACAAGTCCGCTTAAACAAATCGGTATTCTTTTCCTCCTCACTGAAGAGCCAGCCACTCTAAAGTGAGGAGGAGCGGGGTACCAATTGCATTGAACTGTTTTGAGGTTCAGGCCAACATCTTTGAATTTATAACGGCTTGCGCTACCGTAGGCTTTGAGCCGACCCGCGCGTGAGAAGTTGTGGATTAAATCAAATTACTTACCTAGACTGTTTTTTTTGTGTTTAGGACCTATCCAGAAACTTTCCGTCCCGGACTTCCAGCACATAAACAACGTTTTTGAGCAAATGCAGAGTGAAATCCTTGAGAAGCCATCTAAAGCCAGGTAAGAAAAATTTAAATCCGTACCCTGCTTGATGGCACGCCGTTTGGCCCGAAGGCAATTATCTCAGCTCTGAGCTGACTGTGTTTGTCTTTTAGGAAACAAATGAAACCGTTTACTATAAGAAAAGCCACTGGTCCTAAAGGTGCCATGGCAGCCACACACGATGAGGCGAGCGCTGACCCCAATTCCAAGTACACCATCGCCCCCAACGGCTTAGGAGGAGATAGGTAAGGCTAAGGGGCGAATGGCATGCAGGGATTTGAAGATCAGACCGACGACGCCACGCAAGGGCTGCCATAGGAGGATACAGTCCTCACACCTGAAGAAATCGCAGTTCTTCAACCCAAAAAAACAGCTGTGGTTAATCCTTGGATTCACGAGCAGACACACAAGGAGTTTCTGCAGAACATTGTGGTAAGTAACGTCCCAAAACCCAATCCCCCTGCTCAGACTCTCGGAATCGTGCAAGCTACTCACCCTCGAGCTATAAACTCGGTTGTCGTGTTTACTTCTTGCCTGTCCTCTTTTTTTCACAAAATATTATAATGGAGTCGCGCCGGATTTAATTTGAATCGATTTTCTTAGTAACGTTTTTTAGGGACTGCCCGCCCGCCATGCCAACGTCATCAAAAAGCACAAGACCGTGGTAAAAGAAACCACCTTCCTGCCCAAGGATGAAAACATGCTTGACAAAGACAAGGCCACTAGAGAGGCACTCGCCATCCTAGATAAAGAGTACGAGATCTTCCAGGACCCCTATATGCTACCAGTTAAAGCATTGACAAGATATGACACTTGGGACACCGACCACACACCTGCTGAATGGCTGGCCCTATGCCATGCTCATCCCAACCAGTACCATGGCATCTCCCCTGTCTTTGACAAAGGCGAGTACGGATGGAAGCCTGTCAAACTGATTTCTTACGACGAAAAAGAGAGAAAGTACAAGGTATAGGTAGGTGAAACCTCCTAATTCAAGATGGTCACCCGTCTCTCCCTTCTTTTCTATGCCGAAGACCCAGATGCCTTTAAATAACGCGTTAACCTATGCAAAGAACGCTAACGTTAGGTTGAGTCTGAACTTAGGTTCACCAACCTTGTTGATTCGGTCCCCTCAGATGCGGTGTCTGTACTGTCAAAAGAACGTCGTGAGAGGTTCATGACTATGTGCATGTCCCAAGGTGACAATTTCAATCCCGACACCATTTACGGCACGTTCAACCACTTGATGCGCGTAATTCAGGAAGAGTACATCAGGTAGATGAAAAAGTGCATTATCATCAAAGAGATGCAAGACCCAGCTAACCACGAGCGTTTCATCAAGCTCCGCGTGCCAATCCGCCTTAACAAACGCACTTATCCATACTTTGGCGTCGTCCGGTGCCCTAAGTACCCATTCCTAGAGAAGCAAAGTGACATACTTCATACTCATTGGTGCTGTGACGCGAACATGTGCAAAATGACTGAAATTTTTACCAACAAGTACATCGACGAATTCTAAAACCAACGTTACGTCGTCGTAAACAAGGCACAATTGAAGCTACCAAACGAGTTAAAGGAAATGAAGTAGAAGCAAGCAGCCACGCACTCCCTGCTTCAAACAAACATGCTCAACAGGTGGCGCGACTTCCTAGTCGGTGAAATCTAGGACAGACTCGGCAAGAGCGAGAGCAATCCCGAAGGCCATGACTTCAACGAAGAAAGCAGAGAAAAGTACTAGGAATCTCTTCTCAGGAGAGTAATTCTTAGGTTCGAGCTCATCATGAACAGCTACCTTCGTGATTTCGTCAAGGCCTCAATTGACACTTGGGTCACCTTCATCAAGTCGTTCACCATTCCAAAGTACGATTAAGGTGAGTTGTGGGCGCGCAGCCAAACCGCTTTCTTGACGATCCACATCAGCCAGCGAAAACCCATAAAAGATAAAAAGAAGGACCGCAAGAAGGCTCGATAGGTTGAGGAGGGCATGGATGAAGAAACTATCAAGGCGATTCTTGCTGAACAACGCCTTGAAGAAGAAGACTACTAAACCAAAATTCAGTACGAACCCTCGCTGCAAGAGTGCGAAGATTTCATGATTTAGCAACTGATCAATATGGTAGAAACTACCAACAAATTCCATCAGCTTGAGTACGATCTGATGTAAAATCTACCCTAACAGACCGCCACCAAGTTAGCCAACTTCGCCATTACAGAGTAATTCCCCTGGATAGTTGAGGCCAAAGAACATATCTCTAAGATGTGCCATGAAAACATGGTTGGCCCTGAAGAGCTTCTGGTTCAGTACAAAAAATACGAGTACCTTCTCAACATCGACAGGAAGCAACTTATCAATGACCTATTAAACAAGCCAATAACTGAAGAAAACAAAGTTTCAAAGGTCTCATTGCAAGAAATTAGAAAGCAATTGCTTTAATTTGAAGTCGCTGAGTACGAAATCTTAAATAATTCTAATGACGTCGTCGACTTTCCCTTGTACAATGTTCAGGCAGGAAAGATCAAGTAGAGACTAAGCAGCTCAGCCAAGGAAACTAAGTAGGCATTACTTGAAGCAGTCAACAAATGGTGCAGTGAGCAGACTTAATTTATCTAAGACACTTACATTCAGATGAAGGCCAGAATCAGCACCCCTCCCACTAATGAAAAGGAATTAATCGCTATTAAAGAATTCATCAAAGTTTCAAAAGAAAAAACTCAGGTTGACCTAACCGAATTACTCAAAGACATCACCAAACATCAAGAACTTCTCGATGAATTTTCATTTTAATACGAAGAATAAGACATTGAGAACACTTTGTACCAGAAAATGTGGCCTATGACTATCGGAGAAGTCATCACAGACGGTTAGCAAGAGATCAATTCTAACGAGGAGAAATTCAAGGAAACCCTTGAGAACGAGAAAGAAGAATTCATTAAGCAATTAGCCATTTTCGAGTAAAACTTTAATCACATAAAGACATTCTCGAGCGAAGCACAAATCTACGATTTCAACAAATTTGCATTCAACCTCAGCCAGAATATCTAAAATGCCCGATTCTAGATTGAACAGTTCAACGAGCGCGAGACAACTTTCAGCCTCTAAATCAGCGAGTATCCCAAATTAGATGAGGTCGAAAAAGGATTCAAACCTTTCTACGAGCTCCTAGACACTAGCCAGAATGTCATCTAGTCTATCAACGACTGGACCAATTCGCCTCTAATGACCCAAGAATACGAGGTAATGGAGTCAAGCATTAACCTTTGGCACATGACCTGCTTCCAACTCAACAAAAAGCTCTCTGAAGACTATCCTGACACTGCAGCTGTAGCATTGATCATAAAAGGAAAACTTGAAAAATTCCGTGAGTTCCTGCCCCTGATCAAGTGCATCACCAGTGAAGCTATTGGCACAGAAGACTGGGATGAAATCAAAGTTGCTTGCAACAACGATAGTATGGATCGTGATTAAATCACCGTCTTGTCATTCGCTGAGCTTAACCTCCAGACATACTTTGAACAAATTGATGAAATCACCAGTCGCGCTGAGAAGAAGTTTTAGTTGCAAAAGAAACTCAAAGTAATGAAGGATGAGATGAAAGTATTCACGATGACAATTTTCCCATACAAGAATGGCAAAACATATGTAATCAGAGCTTATGATGAGGTAAACGCAAAACTTGATGACTAGCTCGTCATGGTACAGTCAATGAATAGTTCCTCGAACATGCGTGGCAAGCTAAAACTTGAAAGCAAAGCCTGGGAAGCAAAATTAAAAGCAATATAAGAGCTGATTGAGGAGGTCTGTAACTGCCAGCGCACCTGGATGTACTTGGAGCCCATTTTCGCTTCGGATGACATTGGAAAAACTATGCCAACAGAAGCCGCTTTGTTCAAAGAAGTTGACAGTTTATGGCGCACCACTATGGAGCAGATCGAAAGCGACCCTGGAATTTTAGACCTAATTGAAAGAGACAATATTTCAAACCAATTCCAGGAGGCGAACAAGAAACTAGACAGAATCTAGAAATCACTTAACGACTATCTTGAAGAAAAGCGTTTGGTATTCGCTCGTTTCTACTTCTTAGCTAGTGAGGACCTATTGATGCTTTTGGCTCAGACCAAAGACCCTCGCGCGGTACAGCCTCATATGGACAAATGCTTCGAAGCGATTCAGAAAGTTATATTCTCTGATAATGAATGCGTTATGGCTATGGTTTCAGCAGAAGGCGAAACTGTTTAATTCTAAAAGCCAGTCGATGTGAACGAAGGAGATAAAAAGGGCAATGTCGAAAAGTGGATGCTTGAGATCGAGACAATCATGCGTAAGACTCTCAGACAGCAATGCAGCTTGTCTCTTGCTGACTACTACCAAAACGGACGCAATGTATGGGTCAAGGGATGGCCCGGCTAGATTATTTTAGCTGTTGATCAGATTGACTGGACTGTAGGTGTTGAGAAAGCAATCCCAGTTGAAGATGGCCTGGACTCTTACAGAAACGAAGTAAATAGTCAGATTGACGACTTAGTAAAGTTGGTCAGAGGTCAACTTTCTGATGCTAACCGCATTACTATCAAAGCCCTTGTCGTCATTGATGTGCATGCTCGTGATGTCGTTTCAGGACTAATTGACAAATAAGTGCAGTCACTCAACGAATTTGAATGGGTTGCCCAATTACGTTACTATTGGACTGAAAAATAACAGGAATTAAAAGTGTCCATGGTCACAGCCACTATTGATTACGGTTGGGAGTACCTAGGTAACTCACTCAGACTTGTGATCACCCCCCTTACCGATCGTTGCTACAGAACTTTGATGGGAGCCAAGTAGCTAAACTATGGAGGTGCCCCTGAAGGGCCAGCCGGTACCGGTAAGACTGAATCAGTAAAAGATCTTGCAAAAGCCTTAGCCGTTTAATGCGTCGTGTTTAATTGTTCCGACGGTCTTGACTATATCGCTATGGGTAAATTCTTCAAGGGGCTTGCGTCTTCAGGCTGCTGGAATTGTTTCGACGAGTTCAACAGAATCGATCTGGAGGTGCTGTCCGTCATCGCCCAGCAGGTCTTGACGATCTAGACTGCAATTGTTAACAAGCAAAGAAGGTTTATTTTTGAAGGAACTGAACTCAATCTCAACAGAGCCTGCTGTGTCAATATTACAATGAATCCTGGTTACGCCGGCCGTTCTGAACTGCCAGACAACTTAAAGGCCTTGTTCAGAACATGCGCTATGATGGTTCCTGACTACGCTTTGATCGGCGAAATTGATCTTTACTCCTATGGTTTCTCAAAAGCTCGTTACCTTGCCATCAAGATTGTCGCATCTCTAAAGCTATCCTCTGAACAGCTTTCATCTTAGGATCATTATGACTTCGGTATGAGAGCCTTGAAGGCTATTCTAAATGCTTGCGGTAATTTGTTCAGAATACTCGACTGGCCCGAAGATTAAATCGGTCTGAGAGCATTAAATGATGTAAACTTGCCAAAGTTCACTTAGAACGACATCCCTCTTTATGTAGGTATCACAAGTGATTTGTTCCCAGGAGTCGTCACACCAGCCCCTGACTACGAAGAAATCCTTGCCGCAATGACCAAAATGTGCAAGCAAGAGAACCTACAGCCTAAGCATGAATTCTTGAATAAATGCATCTAGCTTTTAGATACTATTATGGTTAGACACGGCCTTATGGTCGTCGGAGGTGCTTACTCCGGAAAGACAAAAGTTATCGATATTCTAAAGCTTGCTATGAGCAGCATAAAGACTAATCCCATTTACTAGAATGTAATTTGCACCTTTATGAATCCTAAGTCAATCCTATAGACACAATTATACGGTGCAGCTGACAAGGATACAGGAGAGTGGACTGATGGAGTTCTTGCGATCTCAGTTCGTAACGCGGCTGAGTCCACAACCCCGGACCGCAAATGGATTATTTTCGATGGTCCCGTAGACGCTGTTTGGATCGAAAACATGAATACTGTGCTCGATGACAATAAAAAGCTGTGTCTGAACTCAGGTCAGATTATTAAACTGAAGCCAACGATGACGATGATGTTCGAGGTCGAGGACCTTGTTCACGCCTCACCTGCTACAGTCTCTCGCTGCGGTATGGTTCTTCTCGAACCCTAGTAGCTTGGTTACACCCCTCTGATTCAATCTTACATCAATAAACTTGAAACCTATCTCGATGCTAAAGTTGTAAAGAAGATTGACAAGCAGATGCACTACTTCTGCAATCTGACTAACGAATTTTGCCGCCTTTAGTGCAACTTCCAGGTCAAGACCGGATCCAATTTCTGGACCCACAATTATCTTCAAATTTTTGATCTGTTTGTTTGCCAGTATAGCGGCGATCACGGTGACCCGGTTCCTGTGCCTAATAACATCGAGGAAATTTGCATGAACGCCCTTTTATTCGCTGCGATCTGGGGTATTGGAGGACAAATCGACGAAACCTCAAGAGCCAAGTATGATACTTATTTGCAAGAGCTGATCAATGGAGACGATGTCTAAGAAAAATATTAGATTGACTATAAACCCCGCCAGGAACCCATGAGACTCCCAACAAAAATAGGCACTGATTTCACTTCATTGTTTGATATGTCTTACATTCCAGAACAAAATACATGGACCCATTGGCTGAAGACCCAGCCTCCCTATTAAGTCTAAGTAGGCTCTTCATATACAGAAGTTATCGTTCCCACAGTAGACAGCATCCGTATCTAGTATCTTCTATAAAACTTGCTTTATAAAGTAAAGCACACCTTGATTGTTGGGCCCACTGGAACTGGTAAATCAATTACTATTGGCTCAGAACTCAAGAAGAGCTTCTAAAATGACCAATACATGACAATCGGCCTAGGTTTCTCAGCTCAAACAACTGCGTTCCAAACTCAGAGCGTCATTGATGGCACCATGGAAAAGAAGAGGAAGGGTGTCTATGGTCCTTCTCTCGGCAAGCATGGAATTATTTTTGTTGACGATCTTAACATGCCTCAGCCTGAGACCTACGGCGCCTAGCCACCAATCGAGCTGCTCAGACAGTGGATGGACTATGGAGGCTGGTACGATTTCACAACAGTCGATAAAGACTTCCGCTACACAACTAAGATCGGATTCTGCGCTGCTATGGGTCCACCTGGAGGAGGCCGTTCAGCAATCACGAATAGATACACCCGTCACTTTAACGTACTCTACATCGAGCCTTACAGCGTAGTGTCCATGAACTCTATTTACCAAAATGTGATGGACTGGATGTACCGTTCAAACCCAAAGATTCCATATCTTCCCGCAGTTATAGCAATGCGCGACAATATTGTTAGTGCAACAATTCAAATTTATCAACAGATTCAGACTTAGTTCAGACCAACTCCTGCTAAGTCCCACTATACCTATAACTTGCGTGATATTTCTAAAGTCTTCTAAGGACTGGCTAAATCAAATGCCCGTGCAATTGTAAAAGAAGATGATATGGTAAAACTATGGGCCCATGAGTGCCTCCGTGTTTTCTCTGACCGTCTGATCTCGATTAGTGACCGTGACTCCTTCCAAGAAATGGTTTCTTCTAAGATGAAGGAAAAATTCAAAAAAGATTGGGATAAAGTTGTTACGATCAAGCCTCTACTTTTCGCAAGCTTCACCCCTCTTATTCACCCTGAAGGCGATACCACAAAGAAGCCTTACAACGACATCTACTGCGAGCTTACCGACCGCAAGAAAGTTTCTAAAGTTGCAGAGTCCAGCCTTGGTGACTATAACGTTATGAACAGAGCCAAAAAAATGGACCTTGTGCTTTTCACTGACGCTATTGAGCACATCGTGAAGATCCACAGAATCATCACTACTGAGCTCGGCCATGCGCTTCTGGTTGGTGTGGGTGGTTCGGGCCGCAAGTCCCTGACTGAACTGGCCACTTTCATCGCCAACTACACAATAGAAGTCCTAGAAATGGCTAAGGGCTACTCTTTCGTCGACTGGCGTGACGATATGAAGAACAAGCTCTTCATCGCTAGTGGTGTAGAGGCAAGCCCCACTGTGTTCTTATTCTCAGACACCCAAATCATCAACGAAGCCTTTGTTGAAGACATTAATAACATTCTCAACAACGGTGGAATCCCCAACCTTTATAATCTAGAGGACATTAACAACATTATTGAGTCAGTAAAGGAGGCTAACAAAGCAAACCCTGAATTCAAAGCCATGGCAGAGGACAACACCGCGATTTTAAACTTGTTCGAAAAACAAGCGAAAAACTCCCTTCACTGTTGTCTGGCCATGTCACCTATCGGAGATGCTTTCAAACGCCGACTGAGAATGTTCCCATCCCTCGTTAATTGCTGTGCTATCGATTGGTTCCTGCCCTGGCCGAAAGAGGCTCTCCAGTCCGTCGCTGAGGTGTTCCTATCTACCGTTCCGGAACTACCTGACATCGCTGGTATCATTTCAATTTGCGTCGATATGTAGATTCGAGTACAGGAACTCACAGAACGTTACCGCGAGGAAATGCGCAGATACTATTATGTCACCCCTACTTCGTATCTGATCCTTATCAAGACTTTCACCACTTTGCTCGCTAAAAAGAGAAATTATATTATCACCTAGATCAAAAAGTTCGAGAAGGGTCTAGAGCAACTAGCAAAGGCACAACAATAAGTCGGTGAACTACAAGCCTACCTGACTAAACTTATTCCAGAGCTTGAAGTGAAAGCAGCCGAATCAGCTGCTATGCAAAAGACAATTGAGCAAAAGAAAAAGATTGTTGACAAGGAGAAAGAAGATTGTAAAGTTGAAGAAGAAGGTGCTAAGAAGGACAAAGAAGAAGCTGATGTTATCAAGAAGGATTGCGATGATGCTCTTGCTCTTGTTATGCCTATCTATCGTCAAGCTATGGAAGCCGTCAAGCAACTTAGTCCAGCTGATGTCACAGAACTGAAAGGTTTCGCAAATCCTCCAAAGGCTGCTGTTTAAGTCGCTAGATCCCTGATTATTATGTTCTAGACACCAAAGAAAGATATTATTATGGTGGCAGACGAATCGGGCAAAGGTAAGGTTCCAGACTACTGGAATACTGCCAAGAAGACCCTTTTGACAGGTACTTTGCTTAAATAGCTGCAAGAATACGAAAAAGACAATGTTCCACCTTAAGTCGTTAATGACATTCAACCAGTTCTTGCCCACGAAGACTTTACCGATGAAAAACTTACAAAGGCTTCCAGAGCAGCTTTTGGTATTGCCAAATGGGTTCGTGCCATCATTAGCTACGACGATGCCATGAAGATTGTTACACCAAAGAAGATTGAGCTCGCAAAGGCTGTCGAAAAGTCAACCGCAGCTTAAAAGAAATGGGATGCAGCCAAAGAACGTCTTGCAGCTGTAGTTGCTGAAATGAATAAACTTGTCATGCAGCTTGAAGCTACCGTCGCTGAGGAAAACAGTCTAAGATAATAGAAGGATAATTGCGAGCGTAAAGTCGATTTGGCCAAAGCTCTGATTACTGGTCTGGCTGAAGAACGAGAAAACTGGAAGGTAGATCTAGCATAACGTCGAATCGACAGAGAAAACTTGGTGGGAGATATCGTGATTTCTTCCGGCGTCATAGCCTATCTTGGAGTATTCCTGAAGTCTTACCGTGATGACTGTACCAAGAACTGGGCTAAAATGCTCATGGATTTCAACATTAGAAGCACTGAAAATGTGTCAATCAAAAATGTCCTCGGAGAGCCGATGAAAATTCGTGAGTGGTAGCTTCAGGGACTACCATCAGATGACTTCTCCACTGACTCAGCAATCATCACTGAATACTCAGACAGGTGGTGCCTGTTTATTGACCCATAGATGCAGGCTAACATTTGGCTCAAAAATCGACTCAAGCCAGACTATAAGGCGCTCAAGCCGAGTATGGACCAGAAGAATATGGCGCGCCAGTTGGAGGCATCAATCACAAACGGCACACCTGTTATCTTTGAGGACGCAAACGAAACATTCGACCCTATGCTTGACCCCCTGCTTGCCAAGCAAATTGAAAAGAAGGGTAACGATCTGTTCATCAAATTTGGAGAGGGTGGTATTCCGTTCTCTTAAGATTTCAAATTCTTCATCACTACTAAGATGTCCAGACCCCACTACTCACCAGAGATTTGCGTGCGTGTTACTATGCTCAATTTCATGGTCACCTTAAGTGGTCTTACTGAGCAAATGCTTGACACCATTGTTTCAATTGAAGAAGCCGCAAAATTTGAAAAGCGTAATCAATGCATAAAGACCAAAGCCGAAAACTAAAAGATTCTAGCTAGACTTCAAGACCGCATTCTGAATCAGATTGCCAACTCGTAAGAAGATATCCTGGAAGACAAAGAGCTGAAGTCGAGTCTCGATGAATCCAAGATTCAGACCACTCAAATCGAAACTTCTCTCAAGGAGATGGAAATCACAATGAAATCGATTGAGCAGACAAGAGCAAACTTTGATCCTATTTCAATTCGCGTTAGTCGATTATTCTTCGTACTAGCGGATCTGATCAATGTCAACGATATGTACCAGTATTCACTTGAGTACTACAAGCTCATCTACGAAAACGCCATCCGCTCAGTAGAGGGTGTGATCGAAAAACAAAACAGACAAGCAAGGAAGGCTTACTTCATTAGTGAATTCCAGAAGAGGCTATACCGCTCAGTGTGTAGATCATTGTTCGAGAAGGACAAATTGCTGTTCTCTTTCCTTCTTTGCCTCAAGATTATGGATGAAGTTTAGCAAGCCGAGGGTGGTCTTGATTTCGCTGCGGTCAGATTCCTTATGGCTGGTGGCACTCAGGTAGAAATTACTAAACCAAATCCCTGCGGTGCAAGTGGTTGGTTGAGCAACAAGGCATGGTTAGCAATTCTTGAGATTTCTTCCAAGTTCAAGGTCTTCAAAAACTTTGACGAAGATTTCATCAAGTACATCAGTGTTTGGGAAAAGATCTACAACTCAGCAAAGCCACAGAGCTAGAAGCAGATTTGGCCAGGAGGATGGTAACAGCTATCACTGCTGAACAAGACCATCATCATGAGCATCTTGAGACCAGACAAAGTCATCTAAATGATATAAAAGATTGTGACTAAGGAAAAAGAAATGGGCAAAGAATTCATTACGCCACCCGCTAACGATATGGAGGAAATTTACGAAGACAGCAACAACAAGCAGCCAATCATTATTGTTCTGAGCCCAGGTGCTGACCCAATGACGGATATTATCAAGTTGTCTAACATCAAAAAGATCAAATACGAGTCCTTGTCACTAGGTCAGGGTCAAGGAGAGAAGGCCAAGAATGCTATCAAGTAGGCTATGGTTGCCCAAACTTGGGTCATCTTGCAGAACTGTCACTTAGCTGTGTCATTTATGCCCACACTGGACGCTTTGATCGAAGAAATCGAGTATTAAAGGGAAAGCTAGTTCAGAATTTGGCTTACAACTATGCCCACCAACGCATTCCCAGTGACTGTTGTACAGAACTCAGTTAAGGTTACTGCTGAGCCACCCAAGGGTATCCGCAACAACATGCGTGGCTTCTACTATACCTTCGATAACAAGCAGTTTGATGAGTCTAAAAAGCCCTCCTAATTCAGACGTCTCCTTTGGGGCCTAGTATTCTTTAATGCGCTTGTGCTCGAGAGAAGAAAGTTCGGACCTCTTGGCTGGAATATTCCTTATGAGTTCTCAACTTCTGATCTTCGTATCTCAAAGGATCAGCTCTTACAGTTCTTAGACCACTACGACGATATTCCTTACGAGGCGCTTTAGTACATGGTAGCTGAAGCTAATTATGGAGGTCGTGTCACTGACCCCTAAGATCGTCGCTGCATTAAGATGATTCTTCAAGACTTCTACTGTGCAGAAGTGGTTAACATTGAAAACCACAAACTTAGCGAGGGTGGAGCCTATATGGTTCCATCAGATGGTATGAAAGAGGACTATATCTCCTACATCGAGGAACGTATGCCAATCAACGATCTCACAGAAATTTTCGGTATGCATGACAACGCAGAAATCACATCTGCTATCAACTAAACATAGCAAATCTTAGGTACCGCTTTGGTTCTCCAGCCCCGAGCAACGGGAGGAAGCGGCAAGTCTCAAGAGTAGGTACTCTCAGAAGCCTGTACTGACATCCTTTCAAAGTTGCCTAAACCTTTCGATGTTGAATACGCCGGTAAGAAACACGCTATCACTTACATGGAGTCAATGAACACTGTGCTGCTTCAAGAAATCCTGCGTTACAATAAGCTACTAATTCTCGTGAGATCCTCCTTAGTAAACATAGGTAAAGCCATTAAGGGTGAGGTTGTGATGTCACAAGCTCTCGAGAAAATTAGCGATAGCATTTTCGATAACAGAATTCCTGATGGCTGGAAGAAGAGCTCATACCCCTCTTTGAAGCCACTTGCATCCTACATCGTTGACTTAGCAGTGCGTTTAGATTTCATCAACACATGGATCGAAAAAGGTATTCCACCAAATTACTGGATCTCAGGATTCTTCTTCACCCAGTCGTTCTTGACTGGCATCAAGCAGAATTATGCCCGTCGATATGTGATCGCTATCGACCAGATCGAACTTGACTTCGAGGTTTTCAGCAATTCAGGCAATCTGAACAAAGATATCGCTCCGAAGGACGGAGCATACGTCCATGGACTCTACTTGGAGGGTGCTCGCTGGGATGCTGATGTTAGCGTCTTAACTGAGTCTGCTCCTAAGATTCTGTTTACCTTGATGCCCTACATCTGGTTGAAGCCCGCAGATAAGAAGGATATCAAGTTCCCTCACCACTACACATGCCCGATCTACAAGACACTGGATAGAAGAGGTACTCTTTCAACTACTGGTCACTCAACCAACTTCGTATGTATGATCGAACTTAGCATGCAGAAGAAACACACTGCCAGACATTGGGTCAAGAGAGGAGTAGCACTTATTACACAGCTAAATGACTGAGCCAGCATCATTATGAACTGAGCTAAACTAATTTCTAATACTTTAAAATAAATTTGTATTATGGATGGGGTTTTGGGGTTTTGGGG
>Ga0194116_10005724_pt1 | contig 13547 bp, 9 predicted proteins | sample TA2MahsurfametaG_4_FD_148617 | JGI IMG/M metagenome (GOLD analysis project Ga0194116, IMG submission 148617) | Freshwater microbial communities from Lake Tanganyika, Tanzania - TA2015008 Mahale S9 surface | ecosystem: Environmental > Aquatic > Freshwater > Lake | place: Tanzania: Lake Tanganyika... | reverse complement strand
AAAAGAAGATACAGGAACAAACCAATTTTGTTTAAAAATGCTTTCATATAGCTCAAGGTTCTTTGTATGTGTAACTGCAAAATCAACACCTTTTTTCATTTTCATTTCGTAACAAAAAGAGATTTTATCAAAAAACTCTTCTGGAATTTCTAGGTTTTCAAAATCTTTTTTATTTTGAAGAACCAGTATCAAGTGATTATTATTTCCATTATTACTTTCTTTTAGTATTTGAAATAATTTGAAATAAAGTTTTTTTTTCTTGGATATAAAACTAAATGTGCATTGGCTTCTTTAATTTGGCACAAACTGGCTTTACTATGATCAAAAATTGGAAGAAGAAGATTTAACAAATTTTCATCTTCCGGATTTTCTAAGGATATTTTTTTGAAATAATGAAAAAAAGCATCTATAATTGATGATAAGGTATGAAATGTTAGAGTATCTTTCAAAGAAAAAATGGTATCAGCAAATGCGATTTGATTGATTTCTTCTTTTCCACCGAGTCTTTGGTAACAAAGACTTTAAAATTCAATATATTCGGATATGTGGTTGTAGAAAATTTTTGGAATTTCAGCATTTAAAGCTATAACAAAATTTATTCGTCCTGTAGGATTTGTAATATGGTTGAATTTATTTTCTTCACAGTGGAAATGAGAAGCAACTAAAGATAGCTTTACTGGCTATGGATCTATTAATTCCTTTACTTCTTCCTGCAAATTCAACTTTAAAATATTGTTTGTATTTTCTTCTGTAAGATCTATATTTGGGATGAATGATTTGTTTTCTTCAAATACTTGTTCATTGTCTTCATTTCCAAGATGAACTTTTAATGTAACTGTTTTTAATTATTCTTATTTAATAATCTTTAATCTTAAAAATAAATTATTATTTTTTTTATCTAAATTCACGAATTCTTAAAACTTATAACATATATGAAAATATTTAATTTTAATTAAAATCTTTTATTATAAGAAGATTTAAAATATAAAAAATATTGAATTAAAATGTTTTGAATATTTAATTTTGTATATTTTTTTATATACAATTAAATTAAGTTTTATTTTATTTTAATCTAACATTTAAAATTTTTTAATATAAATTGGTAACTTCACTCTTTATTTATTATTATATAATTATAATACTTGTAAATCTTTTATAAGTATTATTTCAAATAATAATGAAAAATTACATCAATTATTTGAAATATATTTTAGTATTTAGATTTGATAAAAATATCTATTTCTTTCCCAATCATCCACTTGATTCATGTATTCAGCAAACTCAAAGTTGTAGAAGGCTCCATAATGAAAATGAATTTCTTCCCCTAAAATCTCTTTCAAATAAGAATTATTTTCATAACTCATAACACTTTTGTTTAAATTTAATGGTAAAACTTTTGTGTTTAATTCATTTGATGCATCTTCTACTGAAATTTTAGATTTAACTCCGCTACTCATCTGAATATTTATTTATATAATAATTATAATTTAACGGAAATAATAAACAAGATTTGATTAATTATAGAAAAAATTTTATAAAAATTTTTACTGATTTTAGCAAGGAGTTGATACATAAATATGGATTTATATCAGATCCTGCTAATTTAAAGAATAATTTATTTTGGTTGTTTTCATTTATGATATTTAAGCCACAGTTTTCTTGCATGAATCCTAATTTATTCCAATTGTTCTGGATTTCTGGTTCTCTAATCTTAAATTTAAAATATACCTTAAACGTTTATAAGAGTTGACTGTTGGAGCGTAGAAAATTAGGAAATCACTTAAATGCTTTTCAATACCAGCTACACAATTCTCCCCAATTGTATTCTTAAATTTATAACCCTTTTCTTCAATAAATGCAATATCTATATACAGTAAAATTTATAATAATTTATTTTATTAATCATTTATTGCATTTTGTAATAATCTAATAATTATTACCATTGAGTAAATTGTTATTTTTATCATCTTGCAATGAAATTTTAATATTAGCAGAATTTCCTTGTTCTGAGCTTAGTTTAGACATGAAGCTAACAGTCTTATCCTCATCATCAGCAAGTTTTTTCATAATCTTATTTTATGTTTTAATAATTTTGTTTCAAAATTTAAAAAATAATTTTTTTACTTTTTTAATAAAAATCATTTGGTTTATAAAAATAAAATTATTTGAAAAATAAAAGATTAATGCCTTGTCTTTAAATCATTTAGATTGAAAGGACATTTAATCCAATCACATAAAAAATACTATTCCACTAATTGCAGCCAAGGCATTAAACAAATTAATTGTTAGTTAAACTCATTAGGTTTATCCTTACTAACTTTAAAAGAACTATATTATCACAAAATTCTATTGGATCTGAAGCCGATATCATTATCCTATACTGCCCTTTGGATTCATCTCCTTTTATTCCTTCATATTCAATATTCGAAGCTTTGAGTGAATTTTTTATTTTTTTAAAAAAGCTTTCAAAATTATTTTTATAAAGGCAATTATGTAAATTTGAGTGTTCAGTTATAGGCTTAAGATTTTCAATCTTCTTTTCATTTTTCTTGTAATTTTCATAAAACATAGTAAAATTCATTTCACATTGGAATTTAGGAAAAATTCCAAGACCATTAATTTCTCCTACGCTATTTCTCAATAAAAATCTGGGATTGTGAAGAATCGGAGCATCTTTTTCATTTTCATACAAATCAGAAAAAAACAAAAGTTGTCGATTATTGTTAATATAGTTAATTTCTCTAAAAGAATCTAAGTCAGCTTTCATAGTAAAGTCACCGAATCCTCTTTCATAGGAAGATAATCTTGCATTAGGTAAAGGATTAAACCCTATATCACAGGAGAGTAGATAGTTACATGCATTTGAACCATTTTTTAATGCTTTCTTTAAAAATGTAAAAAATTAGAATAATTCAAAGTTTATTGTTCCTTTTGAAAAACAGTTATTATTAGAAATAGATTTGCTTGAATAAATAAAATTGAAATATTCATATTAATTGCTTGAATTAAAATTTTATAAATTAAGTAATGGTATTAAAAATTATGATAATTTATTACATCAACAAAATAATCAGCATCGTACTTTTTTCCTAAAAAACAACCATATAAATTTGAGAACCCCTAGAAAATTAATGTCCTTTATTAAATATTTAATAGTTATCAAAATTAGATATTTGAAAAAGTTTCAAACAAAATTAAACAAATTTTACCATAGTAATTGTATTTATATTATGTTTGTGAATTTTTGCTTTTATTTCATCCAAAGTTTTTTTTGAATATTTTCTATTGACAATGGTATAAAAGTTTTTCATATTTATTTACCTAATTAAAATATTTAATTAGTGGCAATAATAAAGAAGTGAAAATTAATTATATATTTTTTTCTTATTATATAAAATATATTCAGTATTTTTTTGAGAATAAACAGCTTTGGGTAAAAGTTCTAAAAACTTATTTTTTATAGTATATCTATTTCTATATATTTTTAAAAATCAAAAGGTATTAATTTTTAAGAAGATAATATTGATGTAAATAATAACTGAATGTGCTATAATCGTAAAAATTAAATTTTAGAATTATTAAAATATAATAAATCTTGTATAAATATTTGATCAATAATAAACAATTTTTTTAAAATATTTTATCTTAATTAAATTTATTTGAATAAATTAGATTCTCGGACCTCCTGGCATCATTGGTCCTTGACTCATTTTCTGGAATTTTAAACATATATCTCTCTCTTCTTGAGTAACATCAGGGTCTTCCATATATTTTTTATTTAAAATCGCCATAGGATGACCTCCTGTCATCATGTATTCCTTGTATCTTGGAATGTATTTTTTATTCAAATATTCTCTGAGGTCATATAAATTCATAACCTGATAAGAAACAACATTCAAATTAAGAAATCCGAAAATTCCTAATCTTATAATAAGTCTTAAAATAAAATGCATGTTCATGAAATCAATTTTTTTGAATTTAATTTTAGTTAATAATCTGTTTAATACAGCAGACAGACCGTTAGCTAATAATAAACCTTTTATTGAACTTTTTTTAAAATTGTCAATATTTTTTCGATCTTCTTTTTCTAAGATTTTCTGATTTTTCAATTCTGAAAAAAGTTGTAATTCTGCCATAAAATAATCTTGTTCGCTTAAACCTTGCGCTTCTGCACCACCCATTAATTCTACAATAGATACTGGTTCTTTAGCTTTTGTAAATGGATTTTTAGGTTGAGCAATCATTTTTTATATAGAAGGATTAATTTTTAAATAATAAAATTTAGTAGAATTGAATTAATCTTTAAATCTTTCATTCTAAATTAAATAAATTAATTTAATTGAGAAACTATAGAAAATAGCTCTTTTCTTAATTTTGAAAAAATTTACAATTATAAATTTAAGAATTTTAATATTATTTAAATATCAATAAATGGGAAATTAATTATGATTAAAAAAAATTTGAAAAAAGCACTATTTTCATATCAGGATTCAATAAATTTAGTTTTATATACCTAAAAACAATAATACAAGATTAACAAATTTAATCAGAAATTTCTTTAAATATAAATAAGTAAACTTAAATTGCCATTGATTATTCATTGGTTAGTGTGTATGTAAGAATAATACTTAAATTTTCAAATTAGATTCTTTCCTTGTACTTCTTATAAAAAGATACGTATCTACGCAATTATTTCTATTCATAATTAATAACGTTACAACTCCCTTCAATATTTTTCAAAGGCTATTTTATACAAAATAAAAAAAGAAAATACATTTGAATTTTTAAACACAGTAAATTTAATTGTTTATAAAAATAATTTGAAAAGTTTTCATCTTCCAATTTTCATTTGATTAATCGCTTTATATTTCAAATAAAAAAAATACATTACTGAAAATAAAATAAATTTGTAATGTCTTAAAATAAAAATGATAAAATCTATAATGGATTTTTATCAATATTAATAACCGAAAAGTTTAAAAATATTTTTTAAAAATCTTAATTCTAGAGGCTTCGGTAATACATTGATAAACAAACCCAAATATGCTTTGTTAATTTCTAATTGAGAATTGTCGAATATTGTACTTTCATTAAAGGTAACCAAAAAGACTTTTAAGTCATTAAATAAATTTTTTTCTTTTAGATTCTTCAATATTGAAGCAAGATAGAGACCATCTATATATTGCATTTTTTCATCAGTAATAACTAAATCAAATTTTACTCCATTTTTTAAAGCAACATAAATTTTATAGAGACATTCTATCCCATCTTCACATTCATCAATAAAAATATCTGAGTCGTAATTAAAATATCTTTTTATTAAATTTACTTGACATTGTCTAATAAACTTATCATCTTCGACTATCATAATTTTCAATTTTGCATTTTTTTTGAGAGTCAAAGCACATGTATTTTTATTAATAATGCTTTTATCTTGAAAGGCACTGCAATCTTCGAAATTTTCATATTCATGTATTTCTGAGAGTAAATTTCCTTTTTCTTGAAAATATATTTTATTTTTAATTAGATTTAATTTTTCAGGATTAAAGTTTTGTGAGCTATTTATATTCGAGTTTTTATACCCAAGATCTGATTCTTCGTTCTTGTTGTGACATTTTGCAAATTTATTACTTTCGAAAGTGTTGACAATCAAACCATTATTTTTCGGAAAGTTTGATTTAAATCGATTACTATTTCTAATGAAATCACCTTTTTTAGTGAATCTCTTGCTTTGATCACTAAAATTATTGATGTACGAACTATCAGAATTACTAGAATCCTCATAGGAATCTAAAGGATACTCTCCTTTTAAATTATTTTTTAAATTCATCATTTTTCTCTGGATAAAATCATTCTTATTATCAGGGGAAAAACTTTCTTTTTTAGTAAATATTCTTTCAAAAATTTTAATTGTGTCATTATTATTTTTGTCATTATTTATTATGGATTTATTCTTTGATCTTCTTAAGAAATCTTTATTACAAGTATTATTTCTAAATAATTTTTTATTATTTATATCAAAATTATATTGTTTGAAGAAAAGCGAATGTAAATTGTGCTTATTATCCATTCCTTTTCCTTGAACATCTTCATTATTCACATTATTTTTTTTATTTTTAATAGATAAGTAATCAAATTTTTCAGAATTGCATTTTCTAAATGCCAAAAAATCCCCTTTTATATCACTATTTAAATTTTGATTTTCGATTCTCCCACTCATTAATTGCTTGGATAATTTTATATCTTTTTCTATCTCAATATTAGAAAATGATCTCTTTTTAGCTTTATGTGTTTGCAATCTTGAAAAACCTCGAATTCTATTAGTTTTGGTCTTAATTAAATTGGGCTCTGAGAATGTATTTATTATATTGTAATTATTAATATAATTATTATTTAATATATTTTGATTAAAAAAGTTATAGTCTGAAGTATTTTGCCTGAATAAAATTTCTTCTAGAAATTCTTGGCTGAAATAGCTTTTAGGATTATTGAAATTATTGAAACCCATATTTTCGGTGGAGACCTTGGAAAACATTCTTTGTTTGTTTAAAATAAAATTATTCGAATTACCTGTAGAAGTTTTTTTTAAGAGTTCTTTATTTGAGTTAACAAGGTAATTAAAAATGTTGTTTAAATTCGCATTTGAATTTGTATTGCAATTAAAATTGAGATTGTTTATATAAAAAACATTGTTTATATTATTTAAATTATTTCTCTGATTAAAGTAATTTACATCAGCAAATGGTTCGTTGTTAAAGGTAGTTTTAAATTTATGATTTCTCGGAAAATCAATAGTGAGACAAAATAATTGATTTTCTTTCATACTTATAATCAAATTCCCACCAATTTCCTTCAAACAATTTTTAAGAGACTCGAAATATATTAAATCATTCTCCTTATTTCTTTCACTATTATTATAAATGATATTTTCATTGTCATAATGATTACTCGTAAAAGGATTATTAATTATGTTATTAGTTTTTGGATTTTCATTTAAATTAATATTTTCTCCTTTATTTTCTAAAAGTGAACTTTGGGAGAATATATTTTTAGTTATAAAAGAATTATTTTCATTATTTGTGAATGGATATATAATATAGTTATTGGAAAGATTATTTGAATTATTAACACTATTTTTATTAACATTTGAAATATTCAAATCTCCGAAATTTTTATCGGCTAAATTACTGAATGAAAATTTATTATTAACATGATGATTTTCGGTTGGACTGTTGCAATTATTAATATTATTATTGCTATTTTTGTTAGCATTAAAATTTATACTTAATATATTATTGCTTTGTTTTTGGACTGGATTAACATCTTGTTTATTAGTATTTTGATTATAATAATTATTTTCTAATGTTTTTGAGCTTTTATAATCTGATAAATTTAAAGTTTTGGCATCACATACAAAATTATTGTTATTATTTGAGTTTTCTAAATTATTCTCATTTTGTAAATGCATATTAACGTTAAAAAGCGCAGTCGCTTTAATTCTAGTCGATTCTTCTTTATCTTTATTACTTGAATTTTTATTTATAAATTTAAAAATCGTATTACTATTTAAATTTTCTAATACGTTATTTCTTACATTATTATTTATATCTTTATAGGTTATGCTAGAAACTCTATCAGGACTGATATTATCGATTTCATATTCACGAATCCCTCGAATATCAATATTAATACGTATATGATCCTCTTCTAAAAGAGAAATTGTTTTAAATACAATGAAGCCACTTCTCAAGAAATTATTTAAATAAAAAAATATATAAAATAAATAATATTTCGCATTTTCACTGTAAATAAATATTTCTCCTTTCCTTTCATTTGTAATGTAATTGCTTTTATTGTAAGGATTTTTTTTTATGTTTCTGTTTATAATTGAAAATTTATTATAATTCTTCAATTTGACTTTATCTTTATTCATTTCTATGTTGGGGTTTAAGATAAATTTATAATTAATAAATTTAGATTGCGACAAATTACTAACTTCGAAATAATTTATATAACTTTTCAATAAGGTCTCTATGCTTATTTCAATATTTGGTAAAAATGATATTAATTGCTTTCCTATGACTGGATCCTTATCTTGAAATCTATCAATGTATTGTTTCAGATTTGAATCATTTGATCCTACAGAAAGATTACACCTATTAAAGAATATAGTATTTTTATAGTCTTTATTTGATCTATCATATGTTATTTTTTGGTTATAGTTATATGATTTATATTGTAAACTTTTTTGTGGTTTGATAATCTCTTTAATGGATTTATTGTCTGAATAATTATCTATATCATATTCAATTAAACGATTATCATTTTTTTTAATATTGGATGGTATCTTTGGATTTTCTTTATTGAAGGAAGAAGGGTTTTTATTATTAGATGCAAGAATAATTTTAAACACAATATTGTTTATAAAATTAAAATCTACGTTTTCTAATCCTTTTTTTTTAAGAAAATTATTCAAATCACCTTCTCGAAATAAACTTCCATTGTATGCGTTATTACTAATTTGTTTAACTTGATGATTTTTTGTTTCTTCCATATTTTTCTCAAATATTTCTTCCTCTTTTTTTGGAATCCTATTAATAAAATTAAGATTTAAAATTATTTTCGGATTGTTTATAATATTATCATTTGAAGCCATTTTATTATTTTCATTTAAAAGAAAGTTGACATCACTATTACTCAGATCATCAATATTGTTTATTCCTGGAGTATTTTTTCTAACCAAATTTATATTATAAAAGTTTTTTGAGTTCATTTTACTATAATTTTTATTATTATTAGTTTTATTGAATACTTCATTTATTTTTATATTATTATTAGATAAGATTTTTGAAGACTTTTTATTGTTAAAAATTACATTATTTTTGCTCATTGAATAATCTGAGAAATTTTTCCTTTGAATATTTATTTTATGAAATTTATTGGTATTAGTTTGAGCCGACAAATAATCTTCCTGAGGAAAAGGAGGATTTTCATCTAATGGTTTGGAATTTGAATTATTAAATAAAAGTGAAAATTTGAACAAATAATAATCAATGTATAATACCACCAATTTTAAATTTTTTAAATGTGCAATTTTCCCTGCAAAATCGAATAATTTTAAATTACCCACCAAGTGGATGTTGTTATAATTCGCTGGACTATTTTGACCGTTATTGTATTTGTTAGTATAATTAGCATTATTCATATTATTATTTTCTAAAATATTGTTATTATTTTTCTCGAATATTATATCAACTGAATCATTAATTTGTTTTATGGGGCCTTTTAATTGATTAAGCAAATTATCCATAATTCTTTTTATTAATTTATCGGATAATTGATTTCCTTCTGCTTTTACATGATTATTATCATCACTCAGCAAAAATTCCAAACTTTCATTAGATTTATTATACCTAACATAAATATTAAATACTTGTTCATTGAAATTATTCTTTAGCTTCCATAAATAAATAAAGTTGGTTACTTTAATATTTTTAAAAAGAATTTTTATAAATCTATTTAAATTTTCTTCGGATAATTTCTCATATTCTTTAATTAATCTTTTTTCTTTTATTATTTTATCTGCAATTAATTTGAAATCTTCTAAAGGATCAGCTAAATTTTTATTTTCTTCAAGTAATTTTAGAAATTCTTTTTCATTTAAATTATTTAAAATAGTCAAAGCATAGTTTTTCAAAAAATTTTCGGTCTCATTATATAAATCATTTAAACCTTTTATTTGCTTATTGAATTCAGAAATATTTGAAAATAGTAAAACTTTAAGAGCCAAAACAATATTTGAGTTATCCAGCTTTAAATTAAAGGATTTTTCTAATATCTCAATCATCCTTGAATTATAGTCAAAATTTAAATCCTTTTTAATATTAATAAATCCCAGATTTAAATGTTTTAATAAAAATTTGCTTTTCTCTAAAGAAGCTTCTAAATTATTCATTGTAAAAAAATTTTGTTTTTCATTCTTATCGTATAAGTAATTGTAATATCCAAAGAAAATTCCAGATCCAATTAAAATAGTGAGGTCAATCGGCTCTTTCCATTTATTCCCGATTGAAAATATTATTATAATTGCTAAATTAAAAAGAAAAGCTGTTGAATTAATTAAGAAACTTGAGTCGATGAAAATAATATAAAAGATAACGATTGCTGCATGAGAATACGGAATTGAATAATATAAATGCAAGGGGTTAACACGATTATAAAGGAGAGCACGGAGTGTTTGGAATTGAAAATTATTATTGAATGCATAAAACCAGCTAATTATAAAATAAAAAAAATTAAATTTTTTATTTCCAAGATTCAAAAGTACTAACATTAGAAGTATAATTCCAAATATTATTATTAAACTGAAATTTATTTTAAGAATAAAAATATTTGTTTCTTCATTGAGAATATAGGCATTAATTGCATTTGTAGAACCAATAATGTTTGAACAATCATTGTTTAGATAACCATTATCTAAAAATTAAAAATAAAATATTATACATTTTATTTATATTATTATTGACCAAACTCTTAAAACTAAAAAATTTTTATTTAAACAAATTTTCGTTTAAATTTCTATTTGGAAAATTTTCTTTTAAATAGAAAAAAACCTCAAAAATAAACCTTTAAATTGTGCAAATGGTCATTAAACTTTATAAATAAATAATAATTATTAAAAATATCTTTTTGAGATTTACTTTTATCATTTATTTCCGCGGGACTTTGATTTGAATTGTTATTGAATTCATTCTTCAAGATATTTGTTGAAAGAATATAATTCAACAAAATAAAGCAAAAGCTAAAAAAGAAATATAATAGAAACTTTTTAAAAATATGTTTTTTAGAAATATATTTTTTATTAATAATTTGATCTCTGAGTTTTAAAATCAGATTATTCGTAAAAATGCTTTCTTCCAAAATTGTTTTCATTAATAATTTGCTCTATAATTAATTATTTTTTATGAATTATTATTACATCACAAATAATAAAAATTCACTTAATTAATAGAATTGTGAGAAGATTATTTTGTTAATCTCTACCTACTCTTTGTAAATAAAAGCTTTAGAATAATGATTAGTATATTAGTTTTAATAAAAAAAAAATTTTTAAATTATTAAAAATTAATGAAAGGAAAAAAAAATAAAAAAATTTTTAATATAATAATCATACTCGGTTTTATTTTAGCTTTGAAAAAATATATAAAATTCCAAATTATTCTAATTATACACATTTAATTAAACTTAAGAATTTTATTAATGATGGTTATGAATCTTTTCTTCCATTGCCTTATTAATTTTCGAAAATTTTTAAAATTTCAATAAAATATATTCTTAATTTTTTCCAATTTTACTTTATTTTTTTTCCCAAAGTATCTATATAAATTGCATATAATCTATTACCTTCCTTTGATTGTTTTTTCTTAAGTTTTACTAAAATATTATCAAGAATTATTTTATGTGTTTTTCCACTATTCATAATTTTATTCATATATTCTTCATTATCGAAAAATATCCTTGTTCCATAGCTCAAATGATCATTCAATTTTATAATCGAAACTTTTGGACACTTAAAATGTTCTTTTAATTCTTGGGTTAATTTATCAATTATTGGATGGGCAGAAATTTTTAATCCAATGACTTGTATGAAAAAAGAATCATGTATCAAAGAATTTTGAAGATAGTGAGGAAAATGATTTTCTTTACTCAAATTTAAATTACTAAAGCTTGAATTTATGTTATTGATATGATGATTACTAAAGTCAATTGCATTACTGTTATTTAAGCTATTATGACTATTTAAACCACTAACATTAGAATTAATGTTCCTGCTATTTACAACTGAATTTGTAGCCAAATAAGTATTCGAATTTAAATTTATTCCTGTATTACTTGAAGTTGAACCTAAATTTATTAAATTTACACAATTAGCATTTGGATTTTGATTTCCTACATTACTAACAGAAGTAAGTTTTTTATCTTCATTATCAAAATTCTTATTTTCATTTCTCATAAAGTTCTGAGTAAGCAGATAGCTTGTTTGTATTCCATTATTTTGAAAATTTTGGATTCCTGGTAAGTTAATAGGCTCGCTTATTTTATCCAAAAGGCCAAAATCCTCACGTAAGCATTCCTTAATGGAGTTCATCAAAGCAATATTTGAGTGATATACTATATCATTCATTATTGTACTAAGAATGTTGTGAATATAAAAGTTATTCTTTGAAAATTCTTTGTGAAAATTATCTTTAAAATTTTTAATTTTTTGATTTAAGATTACATCGTTGCTTTGATTCTTTACATTTAGGATATTGTGAATAATCTGATCTTTTGTAGAGTTTTTCAAACTGGTAGAATTAGCTTGTAAATACTTAATTGAGTTTTCACGAGATGTAAGTATTTTTTCTAAAGATTTATTATAACGGTGAATATAATTGTAATAATCAGAGCTATCTAAGAAAGAAGATAATTGATCTTTTTTTTGATCAATTAAATCGCAAAGAGTTTTTTTAAGAAAATCTACCACAGCGTCACGGCTTATTTTCTTAAGATTTTCTTTATTCAAATTAGATGTGAGAATTTCACGTAAGCAGATAAGTTCTTTTTCAGAGTTTGTGATAAAATCATCAAGACGAATTCCAACTATAAATTATTTAATAAATTCATCAATTTTTATTATTTCAAGTTCTTTTTGAATTTTCAGTTCCTTAAAAATAAAATTAATTTATCTAATTTTGTTTTCTCTACTATAATATTGGTTATATAATCCTAAATAAAAATGATAATGTTTCTAATTAATTAATTAATTCTATTTGAATTATAAAATTAAAAGAGGATAAAAGATTTTTTTAAAGAATTTAATTTAACTGAAATTGTATTTATTTTTACTATAAAAGACTTATGATAACTTAGTGCCATATATACTTATATTTGCAAATGAAAATAAAAAAAGAATTTTTTTTTCTTACAATTTGAATCATCCTCATTATTGATTTTTTCGTCTTTCGAACATTTTTTACATAAAAATTGAATATTATTATTTTTCTCTTTGAAATAAATTGCATCGATTAAATCAGTACATTTTATACATCTTGTATCATTATTGGAACTTCTAATTGTGTTTATTATGTCTATTAATTCGTAATTCGGCTTCATTTCATTGATTGAGGCTTTTATTTCCTTTTTACAAAAAGGACAATTAGAATTTATTTCAAGTATTTCTCTTAAACAATCAATACAAATTGTGTGTGAACAAGGTGATATAATATAAGGCTTTTTCTCATGGTCATCATAGACCGAATAGCATATTTTACAAGAAAACGCATTTTCTGCTGCATCCATGTTTTTTCTAATTTAGTTTATAATTATAGAATTATTTTAACTAAAGAGATTTCAATCTTTGTTATTTTAATATAAAAAGATTTAGTTTCAAATCTTATTTAATTTGTATTTTCCATGATTGTGTACTTATTTTTTCCTATTTATTAAGTTTAAGGACTTTAATTAAAATAAACAAAAATGTTTTCATCAATAAAAAAAGAGAAAAA